>Ga0194133_10009677_pt1 | contig 11007 bp, 8 predicted proteins | sample TA2KigOf40mmetaG_FD_155448 | JGI IMG/M metagenome (GOLD analysis project Ga0194133, IMG submission 155448) | Freshwater microbial communities from Lake Tanganyika, Tanzania - TA2015055 Kigoma Offshore 40m | ecosystem: Environmental > Aquatic > Freshwater > Lake | place: Tanzania: Lake Tanganyika...
GCGGCCGGCGCAGCGCCTGATCCACCGAACTTCGCCAACACTGCAGCGGGATCCTTCCGAGCGGAATCCGCGCACCTCGGGCAGCACAGACGAACAAGGCGTTCCCCAATCACAATGTCGGTCGGCTGCGCGGGCAGCGGCTCACCCGAGACGGGACAGTTCTTGAGGGAGTACGAACCACTCTGCTTCTCGATCACGGCACTGTCGATCGCGGTCAGGTACTTCATCGGATCGCGGCGAACCTTCTTGATGCAGCCAGGGCAGCACAAGCGAACCAGCTTGTTCAGCACCACAACATTCTTCACGTTCCCCGCATCGGGTGCGTTGGGCGCAGCAATCTCTTCATCACGCATCACCACGCAATTGGTCATCGGGTAGAGCGGCATTTGCTGCTCGATGATTGCGGCATCCACGGTCTCGAGGATCTTCGCGCGATCCTTCTTGAACGTCTCCACGCAGTTTGGACAACAGAATCGGATCTCGCGTCCATCGAGCGCACCGTTCCCCTGTTCCTCGATGACGAAGCTGACGCTGTCCTTTCCAAGCGGCTTGCCCGAGACGGGGCAGTTGGCGAGTGGGAAGGGTGATCCGCGCAGTTCCGCGCGCGGGGCCGATCCGATCGCCAGACAGGCGAGCCCGAGCAGGGCAAAGAGGGCGGTCGGTCGAAATGGGTTGGACGGCATGGTGGGAAGGTGCATAAGTTTCCTTTGGATCGCCTGCAAGTGTAGATCGGCTGCACTCGTTTCGAGAACTCCTGACTTTCATTGGACGAGCGGAGGGAATCGGGCTAGTATTCAAGTATCCGGATAAACGGATGAAAGGAATCCCATGACCGCCACTGCCACCCAAACCACCTCCCACCCCACCTCGGAGCCGTTCCTCGCCAACCCGCGCCTCTCGCTCGTCGACTTCCCACCGTTCAAGGTGAAGGACCTGTCGCCCGAGACTGTGCGCTTCGGCCGCAAGGAGATCGAGTTGGCAGAAGTGGAGATGCCGGGCCTGATGGCGCTGCGCAAGGAGTACAAGGGCAAGTTCCCGCTGAAGGGAGCACGCATTGTCGGCAGTCTGCACATGACGATCCAGACCGCCGTGCTGATCGAAACGCTTGTCGATCTCGGCGCCGAGGTCCGCTGGTGTTCCTGCAACATCTTCAGCACCCAAGATCACGCCGCGGCCGCGGTGGCGGTGGGTCCCAATGGGACTCCAGAGAACCCCAAGGGCATCCCGGTGTTCGCGTGGAAGGGCGAGACGCTCGACGAATACTGGTGGTGCACGTGGCAAACACTGCACTTCCCGGATGGCAAGGGCCCAAACATGATCCTGGACGATGGCGGCGATGCCACGCTGCTCGTTCATAAGGGGATCGCCTTCGAGAAGCAGGGTTGCGTCCCTGCAGGCACCAGTGAAGACAGCGAGGAGTATGCAGTCATCCTGCGTCTGCTCCGAGCCCTGCAGCAGAAGCACGCGGGCTACTGGTCGCGCACGGTGCAGAACATTCAAGGCGTCACGGAGGAAACAACCACGGGTGTTCACCGTCTGTATCAGATGCAGGAGCTTGGCCAGTTGCTCTTCCCTGCGATCAACGTCAATGATGCCGTCACCAAGAGCAAGTTCGACAACCTGTACGGCTGCCGACACTCGCTCGTCGACGGCATCATGCGTGCAACTGATGTGATGCTCGCAGGCAAGGTGGCCGTTGTGTTCGGCTACGGCGATGTGGGCAAGGGTTCCTGCCAAAGCCTGCGTGGGCAGGGCTGCCGTGTGAAGGTGACGGAAGTCGATCCGATCTGCGCGCTGCAGGCGTGCATGGAGGGCTACGAGGTTGTCACACTCGAAGATGTGGTGTCGACCGCGGACGTGTTCATCACCGCGACGGGCAACAAGGACATCATCCGTGCAGAAGACATGTTGAAGATGAAGCACAACGCGATCGTCGGCAACATCGGTCACTTCGACAACGAGATCGACATCGCAGGTCTGAAGCGCGTCCCCGGTGCGAAGTGCGTGAACATCAAGCCGCAGGTCGATGAGTGGAAGCTGCCCAACGGCCGCAGCATCATCATGCTTGCGGAAGGTCGCCTCCTGAACCTTGGATGCGCGACGGGTCATCCGAGCTTCGTGATGAGTTCCAGCTTCACGAACCAAGTGATTGCGCAGATCGAGCTCTTCTCGAACTCGAAGAAGTACGAGAAGAAGGTCTACACGCTCCCGAAGCATCTCGATGAGCGCGTGGCGCGGCTGCACCTTTCGCAGCTTGGCGCTCGGCTGACCACGATGCGCAAGGATCAGGCGGAGTACATCGGCGTGCCTGTCGAGGGACCGTACAAGCCCGATCACTATCGGTATTGAGAGCGCGGTAGATTTCGCGGCGTGATTCCGAAGAAGATCGCCTCCTGCTGCACCCTCGTCTGCGCTGCTTTTTGCGGCACAGGCGTGTGGATGCTCGCGGCCTGCATGTCCGGCGACGTTGTTCCCGTGTCGGAGCGGCGTGTCATACCGACAGTCCTCCTTGTGGAGCCGTCCCAAGTCGATCTTGGAGCGGTATCACAGTGCGATCCGCCCACGACGGTGGCTGTCCTGCTTCGCAACACCACGCGGCAGCCCGTGACGGTGAGGTCAACGGTATCCACCTGCACATGCACGACAACGGATCTGCCTCCAGGGACAGAACTGAAGCCAGGCGACGAGCGTGAGGTTCGGGTGCGGCTGGAGGCGTGGGGTGAGGGTCCGAAGCAGCAGTTCGTGCGGCTCGTGGGTGAGAAGGGTGATCTGCTCGGGCGTGTGGTGATCTCCTATCAGATTCGTTCGGTGCTTCGAACGCGGCCGAGTGGCGTTTCCCGCGATGTCAATCCCGACGGAGAGTTTCTCGTGGAGGCACCGACGCGGCTGCCGTTTCAAGTGCTGTCATTTGATCCCCCGGTGGCGAAGGCCCGCTACGAGGGGGCACTCAGTGAGCACATCGTGACGGTCGATTGGGCTGCAGTGGATGCACTCGTGCAGGATGGGCGTTCGACATCGCCGCTCGTAACGGTCGATCCGAATGGGCGGTGGTCTATGCTCACTCTTGCCGTTCGCACGAACCGCGCCGATTGCCCTGACGTCTTCATCCTTGTGCGCAACACGCCGTAGCACGGTGCATCGTGTCCGATGCGGTTGGTCGCGCGCCGCAGTGTGGCATCGCCTCTACACTCCCGCGCCCTATGCCCCGAGCCAAGAGTCGTTCCAAGAGCCGCAAAGGCTGGCGCACCGCGGCAAATTCCGATCGCCACGAGCTGTACGAACTTTCCGTGCAGGGATGTGAATCCGATTGTGCACTGTTTGATCGCGTGTACAAGCAGTGGACGGGTCGGCTGCCGACTTCGCTGCGAGAGGACTTCTGCGGAACGGCTTTGTTGTGCCGAGAATGGGTGCAGTGGCGCAAGGGGAACAGTGGTATCGGTGTGGATCTCGACCCCTCCGTATTGGCGCGTGCGCGGACTGCACTCGCCGCTCTGCCTGCTCGTGAGCGCGCGCGGGTGACGCTGCTGCGGGGCGATGTGAACCGTACGACGACCGAGCCGGTGGATCTGCTGGTCGCACTGAACTTCAGTTACTTTGTCCTGCATACCCGAAAGCAACTGCGCGACTATTTCGCGAAAGCGTTGACGCATGTGCGGCCGGGTGGCCTGGCATTCTTCGATGCCTACGGTGGGTCGGGGTCGTGGTCCGTGGGCGAGGAAGAGCGCTCGCTCGATGGGTTCGTGTATGTCTGGCATCAGGCGCAGGTGAACCCGATCAATCATCATGTCGTGAACCACATTCACTTTCGCTTTCCGGATGGGAGCGAGATGCGGCGAGCGTTCACCTACCGATGGCGGTTGTGGACGATTCCAGAGATTGTGGAGGTGCTTGAGGAGGTCGGGTTCGTGCGTCCGACGGTGCTTTGGGAGGGGACGGAACGCAGAACGGGTGAGGGGAATGGGGTCTTCAAGCCAACAACGCGCGGCGAGGCGTGTGAGGGGTGGATCGTGTACGTGGCGGCGCAGCGACCGCGGATCGCAGCTCGTAAGGCGCCTAGAATTATCCGTGATCGGCGTGCTTCCTGAAACCGAAACATTCTTGCCTCAACTGGGCGAACGCCTCGAGGCGGTGGCGCGGCGCTTTGAACATCAGCTGCAGAGCGACCTGCCATGCGTGACGATGCTTGTTCGGCATGTCGAGCGCTACCGAGGCAAGATGCTGCGCCCGACGCTCGTGATTGCGTCGGGGTTGGCGGTGCGTGGCAGTGCGCCGGCAAATCCTTCCGTCGATGACGCGCTGGATGCGCTTGGCGCTGTTGTGGAGATGATCCATATGGCCACGCTCGTGCACGACGATGTGCTCGACGAAGCGGACATGCGGCGCGGTGGTGACACCGTGAACAGCCTGCGCGGGAATGAGACCGCGGTGATGCTGGGCGACTTTCTGATCGCAAGCTCGTTCCATTTGTGCTCGACAATCGGTGAGCCGTGGCTGAACAGTGAACTGGGCGCGATGACGATGCAGCTGTGCAGCGGCGAGGTGCTGCAACTGTCGCACCGCGGGGATCTCACGCTGACGCAGGACACGTACTTCGAGATCATTCGCCGCAAGACGGGCGTGCTGTCGGGCGCATGCTGCCAGTTGGCGGCGCGGCTGTCGGGGGCGAGCCTGAAGGTCGCTGATTCGCTGCGTCTGTATGGCGAGGAGCTGGGCATGGCGTTCCAGATTCAGGATGATGTGCTCGATCTGGTGGGCGATGAGCAGACGGTGGGCAAGACACTCGGGATCGATCTTCGCAAGGGGAAGTTGACGCTGCCGCTGGTGGTTCATCTTGCGCGGTGCACTCCGGAGAGCCGTGCGCGCACCGTGCAGGCGATCGATGCGGGCGAAGCGGGCACGCTGCTGCGGCTGATGGCGGCGACCGATGCGCTTGGTGCGGCGCGTACGCATGCGCTGTCGTTGGTGGCGAGCGCCAAGGCGCGGCTTGAGGTGCTGCCGCCGAGTGGTCCGCGGCAACTGCTCGCGCTGATGGCCGATGCGACGGTCGAGCGCGCGTTCTGAGCGGCTGACCGATCTTCGTGCGGATTGAATTCGTTGGCTGAAGGATCAGGAAGGGCTGGTGGCCCAACCGCGTTGACTCTTCTTCGTGGAGCCTTTGCCTTTGCCGCCGCCCGATGCTTCCACCATCGCTTTGTTGGCCGCGACGATGGGATCCATCACTTGCGCGTCGAGGCTGTTTGGGTGTCCCTGCCAGCGCACAACATTGTCGGCCGAGATCACGGCGATGCACGGGTAACTCCTCACGCCGAACGCGTTGATCATGGTGCGGCTTGAGTCGAGTCCGATGGCGTACTTCACCTTGTCGAAGTCGGTGCTGAAGCGTTTGCGACCGGTATCGTAAACGGATTTGTTCTCAAACGACACGCCGACGACCGCGACTTGGTCCCCGTAGTGTGCGGCGAGTTCGTTCATGTGAGGGATCGCGGCTCGGCAGGGCGGGCAGCCTGTGAAGAAGAAGTCCACCACGATCACCTTGCCCTTGGTGTCGGCTGGCTTGGCGATCCAGGTATCGACAGACAGGGCTGGCGCTTGCTTGCCGCGCAGGTCGATTGCGTTCGTGACGGGTGTCGTGTAGGTGGGGAACTGCGCCGTCTTTGTGGCGTCGGCGGCGCCGGCGGTGTTGGCGTCGGCCTCGCCCTTCGCCTTCGCGAGATCGGGGCGCATAGCGGGTGGTGTGGTGCGGGCGGGTTCCGCGGCGAGCATTTTGACCGCTTCGGCAACGCCCTTGTCGTTGAGCCCGATGTAACGCACGGCGCCGCCGCGGTCGATGATGAGGTTCGCGGGCTTCTTGTAGAGACCGATGGTGTCGCACCAGACGCCATCGGTGTCGAGCATGATGGTTGCCTTGGACTGGAACTTTGCGAGTTTCTTCTCGGCCGCGTCCAGCTTGTTGGGGACTTGCAGTGCGACGATGACCACATCGCCGCTTGTGTGCAGTTCGCCAAGCGCGGTGGCGAGTTTGTCGAGAACCGTCGGCGCGGTGGCGGCTGCATCGACGCTTTGCAGCACGATGATCTTGCCGGTGGGGAGCGCGGCGGATGAGTTGTCGAGCGCGCGCACGCCGTCCGTTGGCGGTGGGAGGAGGTAGCCGAGGTTTGGCTCGAGCGCGGCGCGGTCATCGGCCGCGAGTTTGGCGACCCACGACTTTTCAGGTGCGGCGCAGTCGACGCGCGCGGGTGGTGCCGCGGGTGCGGTGGGTGCAGCGGGGGCAGCAGGCGCAGCGGGGTCGTTCGGCTCTTCGGGAGCGTCCAAGTCCGCAGGATCGGTCTCCGCTGGTGGCGGGTTGGCAGGCGGATTCTCGCTCGGCGGCGGAGCGGGCGGTACTGCCGGTGGCGGCCCATATCCGCCGCCGTACTGTGGAAGTGCAACGGCGGCGGTGGCCGCGAGGGTCAGGGTCAGTAGGAACGCCACACCCAAGCACACGCCCGATCGATTGCTTCGCTGCTGCATACGGGAATGGTAACCCGCGCGGCGGGGGGGACCTAGCACGTTGGGGGGGCGGGAGTGTGCCCGATTCGCGCGGTTCAGAGGAGGCTCTCGGTGGAAACAACTTCTGCGCAGCCTGCGGACCCAACGTTGGGAGCAGATCAGCCCAGTGTCCATCTGACCCTCGAAAATCCGTGATATCTGGCACAATGCCCCTGTGCCCGCGTATTTCAGGTCAACGGTAGGTACTTTCTGTGCGACAACGGACGAGGAGGTCCTAACTCGGCTTACGCAAGGGTATGTGCGCGACGGATTCGCCGCTCTTCAGTCCGAGGCGCATACAGCGTTTGAGATCTCGATCCCCCGGATACGACACTCGTTGCAGGAAGCGGTCTCGAAGGTAGCAACAGTAGAGCGTGCCGGAGTAGTGCTTGAGTTTCCTATCTACCGGTTGCGCAAACGCCTTGATCTTGTATTGCTGATTGGCGACATAGTCGTCCCCATCGAAATCAAGACTCGTGCAGAAGCGGTAACAGCGTCAGATCGCGCTCAAGCCGAGGAGTACGCGCTCGATCTGCGGGACTTCCATGAAGGTAGTCGTGACCGACCAATTTGCCCGATTCTGTGGGCCTTCGAGTTGCAGCAAACCGGCTCAGTGCACGCTTGCCGGCGATCCGAAGTTGCGCCGCTAAGTGTAGCTGGGAGGGGTGGAATCGCTGACGCTATCGTCCAGATCGCCGCAATTGCCGCTGGGGAGCAGATTGATGTAGCGCAGTGGGACGAAGCGGTCTATCGACCCGTACCGACAATCATCGAAGCCGCCAAGGCAATCATGGCCGGTACGAAAGTGGAAGCGATCACGCGCGCTGATGCGGAGAATATGGCTTCCTGCGCACAGCGGGTCCAAGCGATCGTCAAGGATGCACAGCACGGTGGTCGGCACGCTTTGGTGTTTCTCACAGGTGTGCCAGGTTCAGGAAAGACCCTTGCAGGACTCAAGATCGTCCAACGTGATGGACTGCCAGATGGAGTTAATGCGGTCTATCTCTCCGGAAACTCTCCGCTTCTCGTCGTGCTACACAACGCGCTCACAGAGGACGAGTACGAGCGCCGCAGGTTGACGCCCGGCGTTCGTAAGAGTGAGATAGCGCGGCGGGTAAAAGCAAGCATCCAACATGTGAATGACTACCTTCGCGATAGTAGGAACCGAGAAACACTCCATGAGCGGGTGATTGTTTTTGATGAAGCACAGCGAGCCTGGAATGCAGATCAGGCACCCGATGGATTTGGTCGTGACGCATCTGAACCGGAACTCATACTAGAACTCGTCTCTCGCGCTGCGACGTGGAGCGTTTGCGTCTGCCTACTCGGTACGGGGCAGGAGATCAACTCGGGCGAGGAAGGGGTTGCGGGTTGGGTTCACGCCCTCAACAGCCTGCTCCCCGAGTATCAATCAAAGTGGTGTCTTTTCGGTGATCAAGCCACGATTGAGCGGGAGTGCAAGGGCTTGAATCGGCCGCCGGTCTCACTGAGCCCCATCGTTGAGTTCCGGCACGAACCCGACTTGCAACTTCGAGTCCCGATGCGACACTACCGATGTCCTCGGACGACCGATTGGGTCGCCGCGGTGTTGGAGCAGGGTGCTTCAAAGGCGCAAGAAATCGCATCTCAGATTGACCAGTACCCTCTGCTCGTCACGCGATCGCTAGATGCCGCAAGAGCATGGCTGCGAGATAATCAACGTGGGTTTAGGCGATTTGGCCTGGTTGGCTCATCGGGCGCTCGTCGGCTTCGAGCCTACGGTCTTGGGAATACACTCACCGCACAAGCAGGCGATGAGATCGCGCACTGGTATCTAAAACCATGTGGGGATGTCAGGGCTTCCTACGCGCTGGAGGTGGTCGCTAACGAGTACACCACTCAAGGCTTGGAACTGGACCTTGTGTGTGTGTGCTGGGGTGGCGACTTCGTTTGGGGCACAGACAAGTGGGAGTATCGGGAGTTTCGGGGTGCCGAATGGGTCAACGTTAAGAAGCCCGAAACTCAAAAGCAGATTCTCAATTCGTATCGAGTGCTACTGTCCCGTGCTCGCGAGGGTCTTCTTATCTGGGTTCCAGAAGGGAGCGATGATGATCACACTAGACCTCGCAACCACATGGACCGAACCTACCAGTATCTGTGCCGGAGCGGCGCCCAGACACTCAACGATAGGTCGTAATCATGCACTTTTGGCATGGTTGGGCACATGAGAGCGGCCCCGTCACATGGCGTCCCGAACCCGACCCTGATATTCGGATAATGACATTCGAGCGGCGTAGTGTGGCACACCAACGATGCGGAATTCGTCCTGAAAATTGCGCAGCAGAATCTCCCTAGCAGCTTGTCCAAGCGCAACCAACACCGGGGCCTTACAGCCAATGAATGCCAACTCTTCCCGAAGCGACTGAATCTGCTGGCGTTCGAAATCCTGGTTGTTCTCTAAGTACTTCATCACTTTCTGCGATAACGGCTCTTTGAATCCCTTGATGACGTCAGTCATGTAGCCACCCCACCAAGGCGAGTCAAGCAGTACTCTGCGTAGTTTCCAGTCCGTTGCTTGAGGTCGGGGGTCGTGAAAGTTGCCGAATGGTCGCTCACTCATCGTCCTTGAGATGTTTAGGCCTAACAGGACGACGTTCGTGCGCAGAATGTGGGTCAGTTGTGGATTATGCTTCGGATCGAGCACCGAAAGGTCGGAAATGTTGCTTTTCGGCTTCGCTCCCTCAGGCGCCCAAACTGCCCACGATGCCACATCACCGTAGCGATCACGAATGGCCTCGATGGTCCGCCGTTCAATCATTCCGAGCCACTTTTCAACAACCTTAACTTCTCGGGCAGCGTGACCGAGACTGCTTCAGCGGACATGTATCGAATCTACAGGCCCTTGAGGTTGTGCTCGGACTCCTCTGTTTGCGACGGGACTTTCGTTGATCAGCCATCCCACTTCTTGAACACGCTTTTGAGTCGATCCACCGTACTTGGCCAGTGCGCTGCCGTCGGCTTACAGACGGTGTTTTGATTTCCGAACATTCCAAGCTCGTCGAATGCTCGTTCCTGCGGCACCGTGTCGAGCCACTCCACACGCACGAAGCATTCCGCACGATCGGGGTCAGCGGACTTGGTTCGGAGAGCGGCGCCGTTGGAAAGGACATCCAGGATGCAGCGCTCGGTGCCCTGCTGCGGGACCGTAAAGGCCTCTCCGTCCTGCACGGTCTCGGTCACCCTGCCAACGCCGACGTATCCGACCTTCGGAATCCGAACCCAGATACGATCACCAGGCCGCAGCAGCTTCAGCGTCTGTGTGTACCAGTTTCCGTCGCCGGCGCTGATGAACCCGAACTTTCGGGCCTCGTCCCAAGTACAGTCCCCGCCGAAGGAAGCAAAGAACTCGCCGTTCCATGGGCCTCGATCGCCTCGGTTCGTCAGAACCGTAGCAGCATTCGACTGGGTTTCCCCGGGATCAATCATCCACGTCCGGCTGATGAGTTTGTCCGCACCGTGGTCGAAGACTTGGAAGAACAACACATTGATTGGGAGTTCACGCTCGTTCAGGTAGCCGATGATGCGTTCCGTCGAGTCATCTAGGCCGGCGGCAACAATGATGATCTGGTGCGAGGCGTTCAGTGCCTCCTCGTCCAAGGGTTGCCCGAAACGTTGCTTGAAGGCGGAACCGAGGTCTTCACCGTTGGAGTAACGACGGTAGATCTGGGCGATTTGGTCGGCAGTGAGCCGATTTACCCAGGATGCGTAGTCGAGTGCCTGGGCGACGATTTCCCGGGGCGTTCGGTCCCGCTTGAGCTCGATCAGCACGAGGGATGCATCGGGGGCGATGGCAAGCAGGTCGATTCTCCCGCCGTACCCGGTGTGCTCCTGCCGACCGATGAGCATCCACTCCGCGGCGAGCATCTTTGGCTCCGCAACGATCATGTCCTCGAGCAGCTGCTCGGAAGCAAGGGCCGAGGAGTTCAGAGGTGCGGGATTCTGCCCGACTTTCCAGATGGCGTGCTTGATTGGCATGGTCAGTTGCTCGGTGTGAGTTCAGGCATCTCATGCAATCACAGTGTCATAGAGCCCTCAGTGGATCAGTCCTTCATTGCTATCGATATCGGTGTATCTGAGTGAAGAGTTCTCATACCGGCGGAACGCAAAGACCGCGCCATTCATGTGGTCTGTGTTGGAGATCTCAAACTGTACCAATGTTCCGGGAGACCCCCTCAACGCATCGCAGGGAGTGTGCCTTGCTAAACACAACCACCAGATTTCGCGGTCTTTGCCCCTCGTAGCAGCCCCTCAGGTAAGAGTTCATGTTGCCCACGCATGGGGCTAACACGCTTCACGCATTATCGATGAGGCGGACTGCGCCCAGGCGCGCGGCGATCAGCGCACGAAGCGCGGGCGGCTGCCGCGGCGGGGCGTTCAACTGCACTGGTTCGAGTGAACTGGCGTCGCGCACGACCGCATATTCGATCTGCAACTGATGCC
>Ga0194133_10009678_pt1 | contig 11007 bp, 5 predicted proteins | sample TA2KigOf40mmetaG_FD_155448 | JGI IMG/M metagenome (GOLD analysis project Ga0194133, IMG submission 155448) | Freshwater microbial communities from Lake Tanganyika, Tanzania - TA2015055 Kigoma Offshore 40m | ecosystem: Environmental > Aquatic > Freshwater > Lake | place: Tanzania: Lake Tanganyika...
AATACTTTTATAGAAAGGCCTTTATCTGGCACTTTCAATCAAACTTAATGGTTTATCTGAAAATATTTCATATTTCACGTCAAACTGAAACCAGGAAAAACAAAAGCCTTTTATTGATCAACCAAATATTTGATCCATTTCAAATGATTACATTAATCATTGACTTTTATGTTTGACATATAATAAATGTGTTTGATTTTGGGATCACATAGGAGTTTCAAGGCATGTTGATTAATTTGAGAGCCAAAACACATTTGGAAAAACTTTTGTCACTTTTTAGTCACTGTGGAGCTAACCAGCAGGGTTTGATGTGTAACAAAAAGCAAGTTATTTATTCAAGCTAGAACCTGTTTGCTCAGAATATGTGAAATAAACCACCATGAAAAAGCTACTCATGTACTTGATAAATTGATCAAAAACAAACATTTTTCTTGATTTAAATAATCCAATGCCTTCTTGTCATTTTGAAGCATTTGAGAAGGGCTGACACAAAATGCTTTATAGAAGAGAAGTAAGAATTTTTTTTTAATTCATTTAAATTTCTGTGAAATTTATGACTTTATTTTTGCACAGAGAATGAAAGTGAACCACGCTGAACAAACTTCAGTGGGGATAATCCAAGAATACTCTGAGTACTCAACAGTTGCAGGCCTGGTTTACATTTTCATGAAAGATCAGAAAATTCTGGGGAAAATATTTTGGACAATAATTGTGGTTTTCCTTGTCGGAGCTGCAATTTATGGGTAGATAGAGAAAAATTAGATTGGTTTTTTTTTCATGAAAATTTTAATCTCACTATTAAAAACAGATCCATTTCTTCTTACTATGATTGGGCAGAGAATCCAGTTGTAACAACAATTAAAACAACTGGATACTCAATCAGCAATATAACATTTCCAGCAGTGACAATTTGCTCTCAAGGCTATATTGAAGACATGCTTTTTGCAACCATATTAAGTGGATATGGAAATTTTCTCAAGAGCAAAAGCATGAATGGCTCAGAAGTGTTTCCTTACCCTCCAATACAGATGGCAGAAATTTATGGAAAGAGTTTCTCTCCAAATGTAAATACTTCTTAATCAGTTCAATTCTTAAACAAACTTTAATGTAATGACTTATTAATGGTAACTAATCTTTGTCTGATTTGCTTAAAAACTAATCGAGTATCTAAAGTTTAAGTTGGATTTACTTAAAAACTAAACGAGAATCTAAAGTTGACGTTGGATTTGTATTTTAAACAAACCTAAAGTGTTGATTTTCACAACTGGGTTAATGGTTTAGGCTATAATAAACAAATACTCAAGGCAAATATGTACAAATAATTTGTTTTTGTAGCAAAAAAGGTGGGATAAAAATAGGAAATAGTGTAAAAAGTAAAAGCTCACAGAGTGTTTTTGAACTTTGAAGTGGTATTTTCATTTGATTTTTGTTTTAAAGTGCCCAAAGTAACACCAATTTTGAGAATTTTGGGTGATTAGCAACTTGTTTAGTGCTCAATAGACTTATTTTTGGTACTCTTACACAGAAATAAGAGTATTAAACAAGTTTAAACAAATAATTTTTCAACTTCAACTATTTGATTTGGATTACTCGGTTATTGGCAAACATTTGGTTTTTAAACAAGTAAAATGGGTACACCCCAAAGATTATTGGCAACCCAACAATAAAAAAGGGAAGTATTTAGCACTTTATTTTCCCCAAAAATATTTTAACTGAAAATTTAAATGGTGTAAGACCACTTCGTGGCAAACACACTCACTAGAATGCTGATCATGCAAAAAACTGAGCATTAAATGGCCAATAACCTTAGATATGATAATATGATCTTTCGACTAATTCAAGTTTGCCAATACCAGTTTGCCTAATCAAGTTTGCCAAATGCAAGTTAGCAACGATCAACTACGAACTCATTGAACTACAAACTTGTCAAACTTTTAACTCATTGAACTATGAACTAGTCGGACAACCCTAACCTAACTCTGCTGGGCATGTTTCCCCTCATCCAGGTATCCCAACCAACCCCCACTTTTATCCAATAGGGCATTTATTGTTAACCTAACCTAACCTAACCTAACCTGACCCAACCAACCCCCTAAAGTATGTTTCCTCTTTCTTAACCCTGCGGGGCATGTTACCCCACACATAACCCCCTTACCTAACCCTGCCCTTACCTCTAGGGTTAGGAAGGAGGACAAATTCGTCAAACTTGTAGTTTGACAAGTTTGTAGTTGGTGAACTTGATTAGGCAAACTTGCATGGTTAGCAAACTTGATTAGGTGATATTGCATTAGGTGAACTGGTATTGACGTACTTGCATGAGGCGAAAGATCCTAGACCCACCTTAGATCTGACTGGACCCTGTATGCCCCTTTATATAAGAGTCTTTAAATGAGGTTTAGAGGCATTTGATTTAGAAGAAAACTAGGAAATTTGACAAGACCAAACCATTCACATCTCAAGAGAAGAATAAAGTTTGTGTAGACAGACACTAAATCAAGCTAGTGAATGAGAAGAGTGTTGACTTTACAAGAATTTGTTGTTGTGTCTTATAGTCACTTGATTTTTTTTATAAATATGAGCAAATGATTAAGAGTTAATTCTAAACAAGTATCTGCACATAGCAATGAATCCTGACTGACCATCTGGAAATGATCAATCACTGCAAATCCAAGGGTTAAAGATTTTGCCCAGAGCCAGCATTCCAGTTCTCATCCAGTTGTCATAGCCATGAGCTACAATGACCCTTTTGATTATTAATTTATGTATTTGATACAGTCAACTCTGTTGTTTCTACCAAGACTACTCAATTCATAAATGTTGAAAAAATTCCTTTTAATAGATCTGTGATATCAGGTACCCAACAGATAAGACCTTTGAATGCAAAGTGATTTATTCAATTAAACACATCTGTTTTTATACATTCGGATCAATGGGCTAAGGCTGGATGGGCGGCTCTCTCCCTGTAGTTACAACAGGCAGGCCTTAGGAATGCAGGACAGCCCTGCAGGAAACAGGGGATTATGAAATACGGCCTGCGGCGCGGCGCAGGGTACAGGTGTTATGAAACATAGGTATCCTTGAAGAGCTCATCACCTTGAGTGATGAGATCATCAAAACCCAGTCAATCAGTCTAGACATTCCATTAGCATTAAAGATCAATAACGGCCCTAGATAAAAGAAATTGAATAAAATGATGAATCAGAATAAATCATAATCTTTATGGGACAAATAAAATATAAAAGTAAAATACATTTACTTTACTTTTGTAGATCACTTCAGACGACAAAGCAAGATTTGAAGAGATAAAAAAATATCTTGACCAAGATTGGGATTCGTATGTAAAAACTCTAATGCCAAATGTCAATGAAAGTTTGGTAAAAAATTTAACCCTCGAATCAATCACCTCAATTGCCAGAGTTTTATTGGCAAGCGATCCTGAAATTACTTTGAGACAGCATGCAATAGAAACCATTAAAGCCAACGTCCTTGAACTATTTCTGGACCCTGAATATGCAACAAAAGAAGCCACTTTGCACAAAATTGCAAAAAATTACAAGAGGCTAATCAAAGACATTTTTAAGACCATTGACATGGAAAAGGCCTACCCAGGCTACTTCAAAACACTTTGGTATACCACTGTACCCTGTTTTGACATCAAAAACCTGACAGCCATGGAAGCAGGAAAAACTGGGATGCTGAAGTCTTGCAAGTGGAAAGGTCAAGACATTTCCTGTTCAGAAATTTTCATGACTTTCCCAACAGATTTTGGAATTTGTTGTGAATTCAACATGCTGAAAGCATCAGAATTGTTTCTAGACACAGAATATACAAGATTGATTTCCAGACTGCAAGAATTCGACAGATTGAATGTCTTTCCCCATGGCAGAAACCTGACTTCTGATGCCATTTCATTGGTGCCTGAACAGGGTGCAGGAAATGGGCTCTGGGTACTCCTTGACAGACACACAGATTTGTTATCCCCACATTCAGTGTTTAGTGACTTTAATGGATTTGATGTTCTTGTGGATTCTCCAGCCAGCTTTCCATTTGTCAAGAAGAAAGGGATTCACATTTTGCCTGGCCATTTAAACTCCATTGCCCTTTCAGCTGTTCAAATTGAAGCCAGTGATGAGATTAGAAACCTTGCTCCCAAACTCAGGAAGTGTCTCTTTGCAGATGAATCTTTGCGTTTGAAACTCCATCGGGTTTACACCCAGGACAATTGTTTCTTGGAATGTGCCATAAATGCAGCTCAACGTTTTGTAATGAAACGAAATAAACAAAATAAAACTTGCACCCCCTGGTATCTGCCATTTGGCAATGAAACCCATTATCTTTGTGACCCATGGCAAAGTCTTGAATTCGACAGCCAAATAACAAAGGGTGCCTCCGGACTAAACTGTACTGAATGCTTGCCTGATTGCAGGAGAACTTTGATTCAATCCAAGTTGTCTTCTGTTCCATTCATAAAATGTGATGAAAGAAATTTCGGAATGACAGAACTTTGTAGTGTTGGAAAAGCAAATATTCTGACAAAGCCACACATTTTTGGAAAGGATGTTCTTGATGAGTTCAGATTGGGCTATAAGAAGAATCCCAGCTACCTTCAAACCATTGTTTCTAGCATTCGAACCTATAATCCAAGGAGTTTCCAGGCATTTCATTTTATCAACCAAACCTATGATGCTTTTGAGAGGGACATTGCTGAACTGGAAGTTTTCTTTGATGTCCAAACTGTTGTGGAATTTGAAACAAATCTTAGAATGACCTGGGTTGACTTTTCATCCTCTGTGGGTGGTCTTCTAGGACTTTGTGTAGGCCTCAGTGTGGTCACAGTTATTGAATTAATCTGGCTGGGCATGAGGCTGATTGCTAACTTCTTGAAACCAGTTCAAATCAACAGAAGATAATTACAAGTTTCAATGAATATTCTTTGTATTTCATTATATGTATGTTCAACCAATGCTCAATTGAGTCAAAAAATAGAAATTTCTAAAGTATAAATTTTTGTTTTGACAATATTGAATAAGAAATCTGATTTTTTGTGTGCAGAAAATAATATTTAATACAATCAATGATATAAGGGTAAATTGCCTTACAAACCAAAGTCTATAGGAATTGCACTGCATATTGAATTACTGCTATTAATCATTGACAGTCACCATTTAAGGACAGTAACAATAATTGGGTAACAAAAGTACCAAAACTTATCATTTCTCTCACACGAATGTATTAAATGAGGAAATAAGCAAGGTGATACTTTTCTGTGTTGGTAATCTTTTAAAATATTTTTTGCACTTGAAAATGAATAAACAAATCATCACCTTCAGATATTATCTACTCAATAACCCTCAAGTTCATTGAAGATACAGCCAAAGGCCAGCTTGTAGCATTATGAATGGAGACTAATCCAGGTAGCACAAATGATAGGCTCAGATGCGACCATATAGGCCAAATAGTGATGACCCAGTATAATCACACATCTCATCTCCCATAGCTTATGAGATCCCTTCCTTCTTTAAAGAACTAAAAAGCTTCAAATAAATGTTCATAATACTTTATTTGGGTTAGGCAAACTTACAAAAAAAACCTTAATCTACTGCCAAATTATCAAACACAATCTTACATTTAAGATTAGTGGAAAATAACTAGTTGACATATTTAGCCTTTTTATCGACATAAGAGACAGGAGCACGTGATCAAGTGCGCTCAAGATTCAAACATGAGTAGAAAGGTTGCGTGATCACAAAAATAATGTAACATTTGTGAAAACATGATACTGAGAACCTTGTGTGCTATCTACTTAGCTGCTAACAGCTCAAGAGCGGCTAAGCCTCCCCCCACTGGTTTAGCAGCTAACTGGCGACCAATGCTTCCTTCCCTCTCCCTCATTGCCCTGTCATGACAGGACAGGCATTAGGGTTTATATAAATAAATGTATAACCTTCATGAACGATTTCAAGTTTAACTGGCTGAATCTGGACACTGGTTTATCTAACGACGCAATTAGGATCGAGCTTAAAAGACATTTAAATTTTGATTTTAATAACCATTAATTTTATTCGACCAATCTTTTTAGATTTAGATTTTTTAATTTGATTTACTTTTAAATGAAAAAGTATCACAAACCTGACAATTTCATGACATTTTATTTATTTATTTGATACTCAATTGCCATGTGAGGTAACCCCTCACATGGCCTACCGCTCTTGTAAAGATGTTGTACCTGTTTATAGCATAGAATGAGCAATAAATATTCAATTCAATTCAATTCATAATTTCTGAGCTAAATTGAAATTTGTGTTACAAAATTCTCAACTGTAACATTTTTGGAAAACCCATTTCATCTTCATTAAGAGAGGTAAGACCAACACCGGGGTGCTATTGGCAAATAGTTAAAGGCACCATAAGGCTGCTCTTGCATTAACCTCCTGAGTAATTAAAGAAGAGTACAAATAAGTCTAGTAAAAAGAGGTCGATGTAACCCAATGGTATGTTCCTCAGCTGGGAATTCAATCTAAGGATTGATCTGCAAGTGGTTCAATAAGGGGCAACAAACTTTGCCCCTGGGTTGGTAAAAAACAAACATCCATATCCCCATATCCCATCACAAAAAAGGCCTGCAATGCACCCAATAAAAAAGGTGTCCTGGGTCTACATTGATGTTTTATGAAAAAATATATTTTATAGCAGAGAATTTTGTATAAATGGCCCAACCAGCCATTTTATGATTTTACTAACAGAAAAATCACACAACAGTTACAGATTAAAGCCGGATAAATTTTGTCAATTTATTTGTTTATTCCTTTATTTTTCAACAGTCGCTTATTAAAATTTGTCAATTATTCCCAAATTATACGGTGAATAACCAGAATCCATATTTTATACAATAATTGCACAAAATACGGTCATTTTTTGGGCAAGACTTTATAATAATTTTTATAAATTTTAAACTGAAAAAGTAGGTTAATTTACAAAAAAAAATATTGCTTGAGATTTCATTTCAATATATGTTCTATTTAAATTTCCAGAAAATGAAGTATTTTTATAAAATTCATCAATATTTCGTTGAAGATTTGAATTATGTGTGAAAACATGATTTGATCACAATGACCTTCACACCTCAAAGATTTGAAAGTTCTATCTTTACACCATTTTGTAGCAAAAAAAATATGTTCAAAGTAAGATATCAGTTACTAGAGAATTGCATGTAGTCATTAAGTGATTGGGGCGTAGATTTAGTGCTTTCATCCTTATCTCGGTCATCAGGGTATCAATCTGAGGGACGATCTCCTTGACTTTTGAATGAAGGATTTTGCCCAATTAAATATAATGGGGAAAAATTATTGATCATTAAAGCGAAATACTTTCTAAAAGTAATATCTTTGTATTTATCAATTTATGCCCACTTTTTAGTCAATATTTATTGTTGATCATAGATTGATAGTTCAAAAAAGTCTTAGAGATAAAAATTTTGCCGCAGTTGGAGCTGGACTCTGAGTTTAGACAGACCATATATAGAAGTAAATTAAGGGTCAACATGGGGGGATTCGACGATTTATTGGCTGAGTTGGAAGGAACAGGATGGTTTCAAAACAGAATTGCATGGTTTCTAATTGGACCATTATTTTTCATCATGCCTTTTGTGTTTTTGAACCAAGTATTTGTGCTCTTTGTTCCTGGTAAGTGAAACAAAATTCTTGTTCATTGTAATAATTGTAGGGGCTGGTTTCCCTTCATGATGGGCCCTGGCCCAACCCAAATATACTTTTGATCCGCAGTTAATAAGAGGCCGACCTGTCTTTGATTCGAAGAGATTTTTTTGATCCGGAGTACAAAAAATTGACAAAATTTGGATTTTTATGTGAAATATTCAAAACCCAAACCCAAACCAAAGATGGCTGATCGTACCCAACCCAGGTCAAAATTTTTGACCCGAACCCATCACTAGGTGTGACCCTTCTTATTAATTTTAGTCTTACGTGGGTGAAAACATAACAACTTTCCAGAAACACCAGCTGTTGTAATTTACCTGGGCTCTGGGGACAGGGCCACATGAACAAAAGACAAGCCTGGGGCCTGTGAATATTCTTCATTTGATCAAGTTTTACAAATTCCCATTTAATGTCAGATAAATAAAAATGTTCATTCACAATCAAATTCTATATCTTGAAAACCCGACCGAAATAAGACAGTGTTTCGTCACTTTTTTCATTGCAGAGAAAAAAGGGTGAAAACGAGTACATTATTGCCGCAAAGGTGACTTTCTTCACCATTTTTAGATTACAGCCTTGATTCACACTCGTTTCCACCCTTTTTTCAATGGTGACTTACCAATTAGATACTCGTTTTTGCCCTTTTTCCAAAAAAAGGGTGAGCTTAGTTTTGGTCGGGAATATGATTAAGTACGATCACATTAGGTATCTCTCCTAGGACAGGTGAGGATCAAAAGACCAAGAACTCTATTGGGATAGGCTTCTTTTAAAAGGTCCTCTTCTGTACTCAGGCTTCCCTCCAGTCAGATGGTCACTTCAAGGACATTTTGTACTTGTATATTAAATATCTCCAATTTTTTGAGAGATTTGGCCTCCCAACAAAAGTCTTAAAATCTCTTCTAAGGCTCATTTATATGGGGAAAAAGAGTTGGTGCACAACCAACGGTACCACAACCTGTTTCCTCGTGCTGAGTTCTTTCATGCAGATTGGTTGGTCCAAATTTCATCAATTGGTCTGACTGTCCACTGATTGGGTAATTTCTCACTTAACTTTTGGTGAAGAATTACTGGGGTCTTGCACAGTCTTTTTTCCTAGCGTATTATACGTGATCGAACTCGTCAAGATTATTGATTCTTTCATTATTCTCCGGGTCATTATCTCTAGGTTTCTAAATTCACTTTCAACTCTTTCGATAGTTTCCAGATCAAAATATAAATTTATCTTTTTGTCATTTACGGATTACTAAATTTGGTGATTCACCTATAAAATCAATTTTTACCGTGCGTCTCTTGAAAGCTTTTCTCACAGGATACTAAAATTGCTGATTCCCTTATAATTATTACTTTTTAAGCATAAAAATATTGCACTAATACAAATTTTTTTATAATCAGATCATTGGTGTGCACCTCAGCCTGGTTTAGATCCAGTCAGCCTGAATATAAGTGAAGATGAGTGGAAGTTGAAATTTTTGCCTCAGGAATTGGGTCCAGATTATATGCCTCGTCCAAGTAGATGTCAAATGTATTCAGTAAGCAAAGAAATTGTTCCCAAGTTTTTGTCTGGAGAGTTGCCTGGAAACCAAACCTGGGATTTGCTAGAGTGTAAAAATGTTGCTGGATGGACTTATGATCAAAGGTTGATTTATATTTCAGCTCATTCTCAAACTTAGATCTAGTTGAATTTTGTTAAATAGTGAATTCATCAACACTGCTGTTACTGAAAACAATTGGGTTTGTGAACTTGAGGGAAGAGCAACTGAATTATTTACCATTGGAAATGTTGGACTGATTCTGGGAACTGCAGTGTTCAGTGCTCTCGCAGACTACAAAGGTATGTTTAAACTGACCCGACTGAGCTTACTTTTGACCCACAGTAAATAAGTGGCCGTCCCGTCTTTGACCCGGGTACTTTTTGACCCAACCTGAAGAGATTTTCTTACTTGAACGGAAAAATTGAAAAAGTTGTGATTTTAGGGGAAATTTTCAAAATCCAAACCCAAACCAAAGATGGCTGGCTCGACCTGACCCAACCCAAGCAATATAAAATTGACCATCACTAAAGTTTAAACCCTAATATTTTTAAGTATGCCTTGCGAGTTGTAGTCATTAAGGCACACCAGGGTTTTTTTTTAATTTTTTTTGTTGGTTACCCCGGGCAGGAGTCAAATCAGGGCCGCCAGGATGGGATATTGTAAATCCGGCGAGTAACCAACTTGACCACCCTGACTCCTACCTGGTACAAAATCTTTGATTGCAGGTCGTCGCATTGCCTTTTATGCTGCCACTGTGTTTGTGATCTTGTTTCAACTGATACAGATTGGAGTATCTCACATTTATCCCTTATACCTGACCCTGAAGGTAAAATTTGAAGGTTTTTTTTACTTCACTTGCTAGAGTTTGTTTAGGAGAAACTGATTTAGATTCTTGCATTTGCTGCCATGTTGCCTGTTTTTCAAACTCCACTGAGCATTAGTACAGAAATTTCAAGCATTAAGAAACGGGCTGAAGTGATTGGACTTGGATGTGTGACTTGGGCACTTGGAAATATGGCTTTATCATTGGTTGGATGGCTCATTCCAAGGTATCATATTTTAAATGTGACAATCATTTTTAGAGAAAGAAACCACTGGGACTTGGTTGAAATTAAAAAACTTTTTGCTCTCATGCTAAGAAATTTTTTATGAATATGATAATTTTTTGAATTGCGACCGTTTCTGTCTGTCATCTCTCTATCCTCCCTCAGTTTGGAGGCAAAGAGAGCTGAAATTTTGCATATACCCTGCACCGGCAAGCGAAGCAGGCATCGCCTTTTCCTAGCCCAGCATAGAAAAACCCTCATATCTCAGATCCCAGACAAAAATTCAAAAAAATTGTTGTTAATTTTTTTGCCAATAAACTGAGGAGCTTATAAGCAAAATTTCAGCCCTCTAGCTTCCAAGCTGAGGCAGGAGTTTGAGGTCACACACAGACAGACAACTATTTTTTTCCCTGCTGATCCCCTTTTGCACAAACCATAGTGATTTTTCTAACCCACCATCTAGCTTTGCTCGATCGTGGAGATAAAACAGAGCTGTTTCTGTGTATTCCCCACCATCATGAATGCCAGATTATCTTTCAACAAATTTTACAAAGGCCTTGCGTGATACTCAAGGAGTGTTCAAACAAAATTTGAGGATACTATGAGAACGCATCAAATCCAAACTCGTCAAACTACAAATTCATTGAACCAAACTCGTCAAATTATGAATTCATCGAGCGAACCAGCTTGTAGAACTACGAACTTGTAGAATTA
>Ga0194133_10009679_pt1 | contig 11007 bp, 11 predicted proteins | sample TA2KigOf40mmetaG_FD_155448 | JGI IMG/M metagenome (GOLD analysis project Ga0194133, IMG submission 155448) | Freshwater microbial communities from Lake Tanganyika, Tanzania - TA2015055 Kigoma Offshore 40m | ecosystem: Environmental > Aquatic > Freshwater > Lake | place: Tanzania: Lake...
GCTGAAAAACACTGTTGAAAGGGATATTTCCTCATCCCCCGAGAATTCCATTTGCCATTCTGCACGCAACCTTTGATCTCATAGATATCGGATATATAGAGGGAGAGAGGGTCATAAAAATCAATTTTACCGACGGCTGACTCCACCTGAGCTGCAGGGATTCAGCTGTTGCTCAATCCAAAAATGGATGCAACCCAAAGCCCAAACCTGTATCAGCCATAGATATTAGGTACGTAGACTGTGCCTCCCTGCCCCCGCTGCCGGAAAAATTTGCACCGTATGGTAAATTTGGGTTGAGCAACAGCTGAATCCTTGCGGCCTAGCTGGGTCAGCTGTTGCTAAACATATTAGCCTAAGCCAAAAATTGATTTTTATGAAATTATGACCCTTTCTCCCTCTATATATAAGATCTCTATGGTTGCAGCCCGAGACTTTAACCCTTAAAGACCGGCCGCCGGCCGGGAATTCGATCAAGTTGCTGCAGCTGTTGATTCCTTGGACTTTTATCTTGCTCGACGCTCTGAAGTCTCGACTCTAGACTAGTTAGCTTTGGCGTCGACGTTGAGGTTGAAGAAGTGCAAGATTTGGCTCACAGCATCATGAGGTTTCCGGCGTCTGTTGTCCCTCTCCTACTGCTCCACTTGACGTTAGCCGAATGTGGTTCTCTGACCAAGACGACGAACGATTGTCCCACAACGTAAGTGTCCAACTTCATAGATAGGTGCAGTTTCTGAGTTTTCAGTTTAACGTTGTTGCAGGGTCTTCGTCGGCCCCGGGCAAACGTGCGAGTCGGTCGCTCAGACCTGCCTCGTCACGAAGAAGCGGTTGATCGAATTGAATCGGGGCTTGTTGAACGAGGCCGTGTGTCTGGGCAAACTACCTACCAAGGTGTGCTGCGACGCTCAACCGCAGCGCGTTGGCCACACGTTTGGCACGGCATCGCTGGTGGCCGCCACCATCGGGGTACCCGTCATCAACACCATCCTCTTCCGAGGATTCTCCGGCGACTGTCTCCAACAGAATTCTAGGGCGTCCGGACTGCAACTCATGACAGTGAGGTAACTTGGTCTCTGCTCTCGGCCTTGCCGTCTCTTATCTCATTGTATAATGTGCCACCCCGCAGGGCCATTGGAAGCGCCACCGTCTGTCGCACCCGCTGCGTCCTCACCCTGGGCTGCAATGCCTGGAACTTTAACAAGCTCACGATGGACTGCGAAATTTTGGCGACGTTCACGGGGTCCGCCGCGGACGACAACTTTGTTTCGGGGCCAAAATCGTGTCTTCTGTTAGATTAAAGAATGGGGTGTGCACGTTTTAACAGAGTCTATGACTAAAAAGATGAATAGATTTGTTTATAAATTTTTGAAAAGTTTGTAGTGTTGGGGGCAGTCCGCACCGTGACCCACAATGTGCAATATAAATCTGTCAACCGAGCACCTTCCGCGACTTGCTCATCAAAATCCGGTCCTTGGGAAGGGTTCAAATCGAGAATCTTGCATCTATGCATGTAAGATCAGCTTGATATACATGTCAGGTCAATACTAATTAAGACAGAAAGAATACCCAAGGGATTTGTTTTTTCAATATTTAAAAAGTTTTTTTGGTCTATTTGGATAATTTTAACTTTCGTGCATGGAAACAGTCTGTAAATAAATGAAACATTTTCAAAATCCAATTTCTAAAGCAAGTCATGAAAAATGCCTCTTCTTAGCATAGAAAATGCTACAGGTGCAAAAATTAAAATATCAAAAACTATCACAGTTTAAGTAATCCAAAATGGAAGAGATAAAAAGTAGAGGTGATTGAGAGAAAAGCCAGGAAGTTGGCGTGATGGGAATTTTCAGTCTTGAACTACATAACGTTCGATAAGGAATCGTGCAGAAGTTTTCCTTCTCTGTCTTTGATCCGTATCCTCCCCGAAGTGTACCTAAAATTTACGAGGGTTAAGGTATTATTGATACCTTTGTAACATCAGAAACTCTGTACCTCGTTTCTTGCCTTCCGTCATCGTAAAGAATTTTTAATGTCCCATCTGGATACTCGCGTTTCTAGAAATTTATGAGATGACAAACTTTTGAAATCATCAATGCTATTGGTAGCAAACATAACATGATACCTTCATAGAAGACGTGTGAACTTCTCTTTGACCGTTTGGCAGTCGCAGTATCCGATCACCATTTTTGGCCACAGTTACGTTGGTACCGTCAGGAAAGGAGATGTCCTCTGATCCGTCAGGAAATATTTTCTTTACTGACCCGTCAGCAAAAGAAATTTGAAGATTGCCATTTGGATAACGAATTTCTTCTTGGCCACTTGGATAAATGTGAAAACTGAACTAATCAACTGGCAAAATGAAAAATGAAAATTTTTTAATACTTGCTGAATTGTAGAACTTCCTTTTTATCAGGATAAGTCAAATGCCATGTCTTAGTTTGTGAGTAAAAGTACTTGACGAGGCCATTCGACATCGTCTCTTTCACATCACCATTGTAATAGTAAACTTTGAAGGCTTTTCCACCTAAAATCGTAAAAATAGGATTAATTTTTCAGGCACAACAATAAATTTCAGGGTTAAACTAAACTTTTCTTACCTGGACTTATTTCTTTTCGATTTCCATTTGAATAACATATCTCTAGGGAGCCGTCGGAATATGTCTTTTCAGTTGTGCCTTTCTCCTCATTTCGACTTACAGACTTCAAGACGACTGGAAATCATTATCGATTTAGGGTTTATGGTTGAGAAACGTTCAAATACAGGTTAGATTGGGTTCTCCCAAATGTGCTCCTTACCGGCCAAGTTGGGCTTTTTATCACTTTTTAAAGTAGAATCTTCTTTTTCTGTTGCAGAATTAGTACTAGCAGACACCTTAATTAAAATGAAAACGTTTCATTAACATAAAATGGTCTGAGAACAAAATACTTGGTCAAAGAAGGCAATTTTTAGAATGCTTTCCAGTTTTACCAACGTAACGTTGGAGTCGAGAGAGTCAGCCGACGAAAAAGTCATTCTTGGTGTGGATATTGATTCGTCGTTTTTTAAATTGCCATTGGAAGAATCAGTGTCCGAATTTTCACACAATGTATTGTATATAGTTTTTTGCAAGTTGCTTTGGTCCCTAAATAAGAATTGTCAGATTCAATTAGAAGTTGACTTGGAAACTATCAGTAATGGTTTTTTACCTGTTTGATGATCTGGAGGTTTTTAAAATAGCTTCATTTTCATCATTGTCCTGAGAGTTAAAAATGGTTGCTTAGTTAAAAAGAGCAAAGAGAACAGATCTATCACAAAGCTTTTTTGCGTCCTTTCTTACTTGGCTCCTAAAACCAGAGTCGGGAGTCCCATTGTTCTGTTCGCTTGAGGTGATCTTTTTGGCAGTGTAATATGGATCCACAATATGAGTTGAAACCTTCACAACAAAACATCAAAAAATTAGATATGTTAAAATAAGAAATATGAGACCATTTTAGAAAAAAGTGTAATCCAAACCTTGGCAGATACCCCTCTAAGCTTTAGTTTGTGGTTTTCGTTATGAAGATTTTGGTTCTCTTTTTCTAAAGTTTTTACTTGCTCCTGCAGCTTTGTGACAACTGCAGCCCACTTTACTTCTTTTCGTTGGAGATCGTCCGTAAGGTGATTAACCTGAAAGAGCTGGGTCTTAGCCAAAGTCATGGGTTTGTTTTTTGAGATCTTACCTTAGCTTGTAATTCTGCTATTTCGTCAGCTGTACGCTTGTCGAGACTAGATTTTTTATCCTTAATTGACTTCTCAAACATCAACTTTTCACGCCGCACCCATTTCCTTTCTTCGTCCAACTTTTTTCTCTCAGTTTCCTTGGAGGCTTGAAATGATTTCACCTCCTCTGCCAGCTGGCGACGATCCGATTGCAATTTCCTTTTGGCTTGGGTCTGTAAAAATGATTCAGTTATATTCAAAGCTATGAGTCGTTGAATCTTTAGCAAAATGCACCATTTTTTCATTTTCGGACTTGAAATGAGCAACTTCTTTCCCCAATTCAGAAAGCTTGGCATTAAGTAAGGTTGTGTGAAACTCATATTCGGTCTTTGGATAATTTAAAGGAGCTTTTGACAAAGGGGAAAAGTTGTCACCAGAAAGTTGAGGAGCAGATCTATTCCCTTGACGGTTAACGTTCCTGTCCTATTTTTTTAAAACAAACACGAAAATATATTTTAAAAAGAAATACCAGAAGATTGCAAAGTAAGCTTTACTTTTTTATCCACGCCTTTCCCAGAAGTTTTATTGTTTTCTCGATCTTTTCCAAAAATACTCCATATTAGATAGGAGGCTGAGTTTTTTGACATTCTAGGGGGAGAAAATTCCATTTGTTCTTCGCCTTTTAAGTCCCCAAACCGTACACGATTCTTGGTTCGACATCGCACATCCTAAAAGCTAAATCAATTTAGGCACTGCAAGCACTAATACTGACAAAATTCTCAAACCTTCTGATCGAACTCCTCATTCTTATTATCGTCTTCGTTATCAAACGATTTATTCACCCCGTTTTCTAGATCGGACTCACTTCCATTTAAAATACTGTGCCTATTTTTGTTGAAGTATTCTTCTTCGATAGTTGAGTCGTTTTCATCGTCGGACGAACTACAGTTTACAAAGGATTCCTGCTTTTGGCCGAGAAAGTCATGTAATTCGGCCTTCAGGAAACCGCTGAAGGTAGACCCAGGATCTTTGAAAAGAGGCAAAATTTAAATTTTTAAATTTAAATGCATTTATAAGTAAGATGTTCAGTAAGTTTAGAGTGATTTTTGAGCTGATTAGTTTGTTACCTGCAGATTTCTTGCTCAATGGAGTAGAAGTTAGGGACTCTAATGACACAGATGGTTTTTGAATTGGGCTTGGCATATTGTGAACGCTTGAAATCAGTCTCTTCACATCTGAACTGAAAAGATAATCCAATCTTAAAATTCAGTAACATTTAATGGATGAAAAGTAACAAACCTTGATGAGCAAAAAGATGAATCACAAGCCGCCTCCTCCAGCATCTCAAAGGTCTTCAAATCTTCCAGATCTTTTTTATGAAAAGTTTCAGCCTTTGCTAGCTTTTCCATAAAAGAAAGCTCAACTGAATCGTAGATGCCGTTATCATTGTTTGGAGCCTTGCCGATTGAAGGCTTCGAAGTTGCAGGCTGAGGTTGTCCATCAGAAGAATTGTACTTTCTTAAAATTCCAGGTGACGGAACTGTAGGGCTCGTTACGAGCTTGAGAATACTGGGTGGTCGCACTGTTGGAGGCAACGTTTTAGAGTAATTTGTTTTCGTCGTCTGAAAGATGGATTTAATTTCAATTTAGGATGGCCAAAAATAATCTATTTTTATATTACTGTTTTAGGTGTGACTTTTTTCGAGGCTGTTGAAATGGTTTCTCGCTCAGCAATATTGATTCTGAAATTTGATTTTGAGATCACTCAAAAAAAGGTATCAGTTATTTGAAAAATTTTCCTAAAACCTTGGACAACTTCCTCCGAATTTTGATTTTTCAATTGTTTTATCTCTTGATAAAACTTGACTTTTACTCCGAGTCATCCGTTTTGGAGGCCCTCCGACACCTCCAAAACGAGCTAGTCCAGATCCTTTACGAAGGAAACTCTTTTTGGTTGGCGATTCGTCATGATCTAACAAAACCTCTCAATCATTGAACGGTTTAACATCAATCATAATTCATTCCCTTACCTTTTCGTTCATATCTGGCATAATCAGTCTTAGAAGCAATTCCTAGTTTTTCATCTAGAATTTCCTCAAAGTTCTTTAAATTTGAAGCTACCGGTCGATCTTCAGGATTGCGATTAACTGGTGATTTGCTCGAAATATCTTCTCTGCTTGCCCACGATGGCAACGAAAAAGATTCCATTCTAGCAGCTTCCTCACTGGGGTAAAATATTTAAACTTATCTTTTTGACACAGTCCTTAATCAACAACATATGGTATGTATAAGAAATGATAAACAATCTTGCACACCTGGACTTTGAAGACGAATCAAAATCGTCAACATGTTGGACACTAGAGGGTTGTTGAGGATATTCTTCCAACGAGGTCAAGCTAGTTCAAAGATTTAAAAATTTTACTACTCCAGAAACTACTCCATCAATACAGCAGAAAAATAATGAACCTTGAAAAATCTTGTCCTATTGTTGTATCATCGTCCTCTGTCTCTGAGTCACTTTGTTTTTGCTTTGTTCCACTTACATTATGATTTGCATTGTCTTTCAACTCCTCTAATTGAAGTTCTTGCTCATGAAGAAGGTTGAGCTCTTGTTCGTGTTGCCAGGCTTGTAATTCTCTTAATCTCTGTTGATGATAAAAAATAAAATGTTTAAAAGGTTAAAAAATAATTTGACACATATTTTGGCTCAAATAAGTCTCTAAAGTCGCTAAGCCAAAGGGAAAAGATCCTCTACTTTTCTTGTCCTTGGATCATATTGAAAATACGTTAATCGTTCGTAAATAACTTATATGTAAACTAAAGCACTTAAACAAGAAATCTAGAGTTTTAAGGGTTGAAAGATCACAAAACTCATTTGCAGATAATTTGCAAAACGCTTTTGATGATTGACAACAACTTAAATTGTCACCTGTAACAGGAATCCCGTTTGGTTATGGCTATCCTCCATCGTACTTGAGTCCTTAAAAGTGTTTAGACAAATTATTATCATCTTGATCATTGAAATAAAATATTAAGACACTCATAATTTGGATTTCAAAGTTATGTTTCTGGTTGAGATTTTAAAAGCACTTTAAGCATCAGGTCGAAAACTTTTTAGATTAATAGGTTGAGGATTAGTTTTTAAAACTTTTTTTTAAATAAAAAAAAAGACTAGAATAATTCTTAATTGCAATTTTGAGGGATTAATAGAGATATTTTTAGACTCCTCACACACAAACCTCTTTTTTACACATAGTCTGAATTCAATCGATCATTCATATGAATTTTAAGCTTTTGGAAACTTTCGAGGTAGTTTTCAATACATTTAAACGATTCACAGAAAAATATGGAACACTTATAGGCCTCAAGAGCAACCTCATTCTCACATTTGGTCCAATAATAATGATAATAATCTTGAGCAGTATGGACTCATCCTATGATGATACACGATCATCACCTTTACAAGAGCCCCCATTGTCTAGATGGTCACTGCAGATTACCATTACCCTGACTGAGGGTGCCTTATTGATTTTTTTTTTGCAATCCGGGTTTGAAAAATTGCTGGTATGGCCGGGGATTGAACCCACAACCACAACCTTAGATCTTATTTCTCAGTCAGGTGCCTTTGATCTCTCTGCCACCAACATTTTGACCAAATTCGTCCATATCAAAAAATACAATTCGTACAGTCTCAAAACATGAATGAAAAAGCTGGAGAAGAACACCACAAAAATCAAATAAAACTATGGTTATTAGGTTACTCGAAGGAAAAATTAAAAATACGTACTTGAAAGAAATTCGATTCATCGTCCCTTTCGACGTCTACTTCCATCTTGAGTCGATTCGTTTTTCACCTTAACATGAACATTAGTATTGGTAAAAATTCATTGTGTTGTAAAGCAATTTTTCACTATGGATTTTTGGCAAGTGAGTGTGATCAATAAGAAGCTCATGAAAATAATCATGCGTCATTGTTATCCGTAAACTCAATTGTAAGGAAGCTTAACAATCTACCCCTTCCAGTGAAAAATTGTTCAGAGCAGGTTAAAAGAGGAAAGTTTAATGAATGTGAAAAAGGAAAGCATACAGGTAGCATTTACAAAGTCATAGTTTTGATATGTGAATAATCGTTTCAAAGAGAAATGTTATTACCTGGATAAGAAAAGAGTTTGTAAAAATCAATACTTGCTTTCGCGCTGGTATCTCATAATGAACGCACAGAGTCAATTTAAACTAAAAGCAACAGATAATTTCCACACCATTTGCTTCTGGCTCTTGCACCTATAAAAAGACTCTCCTTCTAAATTGCTAAATCAAATTTTAAAACAACAATTTATGGGCCACAGTTAACGGTTTTGTTAAAATTCTTGAGTTAGTCTTGAAGATGACATGCCATTTCAGATTTTCGTCTGCCAAAAAGTTATTTGTTTTGAATTTTGATATTTTAAAGCGCCACAATTTTCTAGGTTTTTTTATAGACATCAATGAATGAACACTACAGCTAGGAACATACATAAAACTGTTGAAATCTAGACTCTGGAGCGGAGCAGATCAATTTAATCCTTACCCAGTCAATACTGCAACATAACCTCATATATCAATTTTTGGGTGATTGACTTGAGTCTTTAAATGCTCACTTAAAAATTTAAGAGGTTGAGAGAGCGAAGTGTTCAGGTTGTTTTACACCATTGATACATACGCTGATGCATTTCCTAATAACTTTTGCGACTGTCTTTCGCCTTAGATTGTTTGTTAAAAACTCGTCAGCTGACACTGCTACTGGACCTTTTTTAACGTTACTTTGTTTACTTCAACGAGGTTATTTTTAGCCTCAAGATTCAAGAAAGAAGTACTTTGTAAATCAAGAGTAAGCATCGGTTGTTTGTTAAAAATTTTAGTAGAAAAATCAGTTTCTCATAAGAAATGGGTCGGGCAACTTTTACAAGAAGAGGAGTCGGTGGTGGTCAGAAAAGACCAGCCTCCACATCTTCTCTACGAGCGCCCTCGGTAAGGATTAATTCATTGTCAAGTTGATTATAATTATCTGGACAGCAAAGGATAAATACAGTAATATACAATTTTAAATGTTGAGAGGAGGCTTTTAATTCTAAATCTCTTAAGGCTTACTTTTGTTCTAGCTGAATAAAGCCAAAATCAAATCAGAACAAAAGATATTGAATGATGGGAGTTGAAATTTTGTAATTTGGTAGCTGTTTTTTAATTTTGCAGCCCAAGAGTTCACGTGGAAGCTACCAAGGAACCAAACCTAGTAGGGGAATACATGTAGGCAGATACAGAGAAGGACAAAGCAATGTTTCTGGCTCTCCAAGAAGAGATGAGCACTATTCTGTAAGTAAAATTATAAATCCAGTCTTATGAGATATTTTTTTCGTTGTCCTTTTGATCAGATTAATTAAGCTCCCATTTGGGTTTCTTCAGTTAAAAAAACCCACTAATATTTAAATAATATTGGAAAGGTAAAAAGCACTCAAAAAGTGATTGTTCCTACCAAAAAAACATTTAGGAGTCTAAGCAAGAATATCGAGGGGAAGATCACCACACAGCACCACAAAACAGCGCCAGGCGATCTGGAAATTATCATGATCTGAATCACGGTCAGCTTTATGAGCAGAGCCACTCGGATCAACGGTATCCAAGAGATAGCCGGTTTCAGTTTGATCAACACACAAGCACGAGCAGTAACTTTAAAAATAGTGCGTATGATTACAGTCAAGACCGATATCACAACCAGCGTGACTACAGACCAAATGAAACAAGCGATCGAAGCCGAGATCACCATTTGAGAAGCTCAACAAGTCATTCCATTGATCACAGAAGAACACCTCCAAGGGAAAGCAACTATTCGGGAGAAAAATCTTTCTTTCAGAGGGGCAGTTACAATACTGGACCAGGTTTTAATCATAGCACTTCTCAGTCTACCTCTAGGAGATCTCCTCCACGAAGCTCTTATGTGGGTCACAGAAGTAGCCATAGCCCTAGAAGGCTTGACGAAAGACATACACGAATAGATTACTCACAGGGAAGGCCGAGGACACCTCCTGAGTCCTCTGTGAGGGCTAGATCACCTAGGCTTAGAGCTCACCCACCTAGGCCACGAACCCCTCCATTTCATCCATATTCTAGACCTAGGACGCCACATGGACCCAGAACTCCTACAGGGCCTCAAACACCCCAAAGGTCCGAAAGGTTTCACAGGTCCAGCTCACCTCAGAGGCCAAGGTCCCCGCGTAGATCAGAAATGACTCAGAGGCAAAGATCTCCTCAACGTCAAAGATCTCCTGTGAGAGTTAGGTCACCTCAACGCCCTAGAACACCTCAAAGGCAAAAAACTCCAATCAGAAATCAATCACCGGCGAAATCTCGTGGTCTGAGGTCCCCTCAACACCAAAGAGATACTTTTTCTCCCAGCACCCACCAAAGCAGCTTCCATTCCTCTAAACCCAGACCGATAAGATCCACGAGAGTAAGATCACCTGGTGAAAGATCTGAGCGTAATGGTACAAAACAAGGACAAGGTCGCCAACGTAGCTCACCATCCAACCGCGAAAGTGCTTTGAAGAGGCTAGGTCCAAGAATGAGAATGACTGAGAGGCTAGGAAGAAATCAAACAGCTCGAACCACTGGAAAACAAAAGTCAGAAAGGTATACAAATCATGCTCTGCACAATCCACGTGTTTTATCAAACTGTTTGTAAATTCCTCATCTTCTCCGGGACAAAACTGACTGGGTCTTCATAAAAATAGTAGAATTAGTCACAACAGCTCAAACAGTTGGAGTTGATTTTAGCCTTTGACAACGAAAGAGACCATCAATTAGGAAAACAAAAAGTTTCCGAAAAAACTTTTGAGACTTGTGATCTTCCGAAGTTGCAACAAATGAGTAAATCAGCATAAAAGTTTTAAAGCCAGCGCCTGTACTATTGACAGTCAGCAAGTCAAGCCTAAATTCGAGAAAAGTTAGCTGTCACTGAATCTGTTGCTTCACATAATTGAGTATTTTGGCACTTACTTTTTAATATTGTTTTAGAGGTGCATCAGCCAGAGGTCCATTGCTCACTTTGAAATGTCCATATTGTAAGATTGCTGTTAAATCATTCAGGGTGAGGCTTCATCTGAATTAAGATTCTGATTGTCTTTTTTTCAAACTTTCATGATTTTCAGAATTATAGACAACATGAAGACAGCAACGAGCATAAAAAAGCTGTTGAAAAAGCAGTGGAAGACTTGGAGGAAAATATAGTTAGTTTGTCTTTTTAAACTTTTCAATTATCAATAATATCTTAACCAGTTCTTATTTTATTTTAGAAAAAGCTT
>Ga0194133_10009680_pt1 | contig 11005 bp, 8 predicted proteins | sample TA2KigOf40mmetaG_FD_155448 | JGI IMG/M metagenome (GOLD analysis project Ga0194133, IMG submission 155448) | Freshwater microbial communities from Lake Tanganyika, Tanzania - TA2015055 Kigoma Offshore 40m | ecosystem: Environmental > Aquatic > Freshwater > Lake | place: Tanzania: Lake Tanganyika...
GACTGACTCAGTACCCAAATCTTTAGGGTCTTGCCATAAATCTAAGGAATAATGAGAAAGCGAACTCCATAGCTCAGCCAGTTCTAGATTAGATGAGTCAATACGCCAATAAGAGAGCCCTGACTGTACCTGACCCAGGGTTCTTTCAGAAGATGACAAATTGAAAAAATCAAGCCTGTAAAACAGTTTAGAAATGTCGCACTTATTAAAAGGGTGCTTAGGTTTTGCCTAGCTTTTTTAAATAAACTAGCCTCTGTTGTCCAAGCGCAAAGGAATGCCATAAAAATTCGAACTAACGGGGCTCAACGGTTATCCACTAAAAAGAAAGCTGCCTATGTTGTTATCAAAGGTGGTTTTGGTAACCAGCTATTTCAATATGCAAAGGCGTTGTCATTACTGAAACATTTTGAAAATGTATATTTGTTTCCCCAATGCGAACAGCAGCCAATTAGCCGACCCTTTTACTTGGACGATTTTATCCAAGCGGGCTACCCTACAATTAAAATTAAGAGCATTTCTTTCTTCCAAAGTCTAAGGTTGTCAATCGCAAGATTTCTAAATAGATTAAACAGCGATATTTATGACATTACTGTTCGATACCTAGGTGTTCACTTGAATGAAGACTTAAGGACGACGGCCAGGAGTCTGTACAAAACAGAAATTTTTGAAGGCTACTGGCAGAATAGGGAAATTGTCGATGCATGTAAGGAAGAGATTCATAGTAAATTTGTAACACTTCTCGATGGAATTGATTCAAGCGCTCATTTGTTTGAGAAATCCACGAAATTTGGAGTGATTCACGTGCGGGGCAAAGACTATGTAAATAGTGCAGAGAACCGAAATAGCATTGGATTGCTGACGCCTTTTTTTTACGAATCCGCCCTAAAGATAATTGAAGAATTTCAGCTTCCAAAAAACATCTACGTTGTAACAGATGATTTAGAGTACACGCAGATGCTAATCGCTCCAATACTCTCAGGCTACAAATATGAAATTCTAAGTTTACCTATCCTGCAGACCTGGAAACTTATGCAAAAAGCAGAATTTGTAATCATTGGTAACAGTACTTTTGCTTGGTGGGGGGCGTGGTTGTGCGGAGAGCGAAAAGGTGTCGTTGTAATGCCAGATAGCTGGAGTAAATCTTCAGGTGAATCGAAAATGACCTTTGAGAAAGCAATAAAGGTAAATTCAATTTGGAGTAATTAGTTTTCCGTTCAGGAATTTTCCAACACATTTCCTAAGCACATCCGCCCTGCTTACTCGATTGCCTCTGCCGGGGCGCATTTACTGATTTGAAATTTTGAAGATTGTTTTTGGGAGTTTGAGGCGCAGAAGAGGAAGCAATAATGCAATTAGCCTTTCAATAATTCTCCAATTGCGTTGCGAAATTAGAAAGTTCAGGAAAAGTTCTCTCTATTGAGCGGGCTACGACTTGCTTAGCAATCGAATCTCTATCTAAACGCTGCGACCTTTCAATTGCCTCCGAAAAGAGCTCCTTATCAAAGTCGATTATTCTAAATCCATTGAAATGATCTTGAATAAGTCGATCTGGATCTCCAGTATGTATTGTTACAACTGGAAGTCCACACGCGAGTGCTTCCAGAACAGAATTAGGCGATCCTTCATAATGTGAAGTCTGAAGAAAAACATCGCATTTATTCATAAGCTCACTTAATTCACTTTTGGAGAGGATTCCATGCATGGTTACGTTATTGCCAATGCCCTCCTTTTGAATCTGAGCTCGCAACTTTGGCTCCAAACTTCCGCTACCAACTAGATGTAATCTAACTAAACGAGTTGTAGACACTAGGTGCGAGGTAAGTGACAGTGAAAACTCCGGATTTTTTTCAAACTCAAAACGACCAGCCCAAAGGACATTAATTACTTGCTTTTCTTGTGACATATCAACGAGTTTTCTATTCCAAAAAAATACTTTACTGTCATAGCCGTTTCTTGCAAGGAGAACATTGTCACTATGTAATCTGGCAGCATGAAACTCCTTCACGGTAAATGTAACGACTCGAAATGCGCGGGAATATACAAACTTGGTAACGAAACTGTGCAGCTTTGGCAAGAAACGCCATATCGATCCACTTGTTTTGCGATTAGTTAAATCTGAAGATGAGTTATGCACGAACTGAACTAAAGATATTTGCGGAAACATCATAAGTAACACAAATCCAATTTCAATTTTATGCGAATGCAGCAAGTCAGCTTCAATACGGTTGCGATATTTGAGTAGATTGCAACAATACAGGATTGAATCTGGAATCCTGATTTTTAAGAAGTGAGACCTGTATTTTTTGCCTATGCTTTGGAATTCAAATTCGTTTGTATCGAAACTTGGTGAAACCCCTGACTCATTATATGAGGATGATTCCATACCTAGAATTTGCCATTGAGCATGAGTCGAGGTTTCGATTAGATTTAAAATGAAAGTTTTGATACCACTTGGCAGGCTAGATCGTAGATCCACCGGATCCAAAACTAAAATTCGTACCATAAACTAATTTATCCCTTATAAGTATTTGAAAAGTGTTACTCCAAATTGTAAGGACTTCAAGGGGTAGTTTAAAGTTAATATGTTTAATTTTGCAACTAAAGAGAAATTTCTATTCTAAGGTTGACTCATTGAGTTCATTTCAAGACATGTCTGCACATTAATTGCCACTCCGGTGCCTTAGTGTACCCTAGACTTTATGTCTGTGATCACTTTTCATGATTGGTTGCAAAGCTGTTACATTGTTCTAAATTGTTGAACGAGGAGAAGATATGCGATCAAGCAAAAGTTCTAGTCGTTCAATCATTGTAGTAATACTCTCTACTCTCTTGTTTTTGAGAATAATGGTTGATGGCTCTGAGTTCGTTTTGTTTGGTCAGTTTAAATTTACAGACTTCTTTGCATTTGTCTTTATTTCTCTTTATCTGCTTACGGTAATCGGGTTCCCTTCGCGACTCGCTATTTCTAGTGCTCTATTGGCTCTCGTGCTATTTCTGTCTACGGTGACTTCTTCGCTGGGAATAGGAAACGAAGGAAGAACAGAAATCTTGAGAACCTTGGGTGTATTCGGGGCTTTTTTAGCTGGATGCCGAGCAACAAAAGAGAAAGATTTCTGGTTTTTCATAAGTGCGCTTAAGCTTGCGTCCTCAATTTGTGCTTTGGTGGCAATATTTCAATGGATTAGTGGCCAAGGTGGCGTTGAGGTGAGTAGCTCTATTCGCTATCCAGGCCTGATGGCAGGCGCCAACAACGCTGCGATTATCTATTCCATTGCCATCGTCGCCCAACTTGTGTTAAGTGAGAACTCATCTTTGTGGAGGAAGCGACTAGTTTTGTCACTTAACTTTCTGGGCCTCGGACTGTCATTAAGCCTTGGGGGAATGCTCTTTCTTGGGGTAAGTTTTGTGATTTGGTCTATCTTTAATTCCAAGAAAGGTAAATTCCAGCGCTTCGCAATATCGTCTATCCTAATTATTGCAATCCCAACTTTAACTTACTTCAATGTGTCTAATTTCAGAAGTAAGATTACTACATCAGTATTTCCAGTTCTTGAAGGGAACGCAGATGCAAGAAGTTCTCTGCAGTGGCGTTTTGAATCTTGGACAATCTACTGGCAATTAGGATTGGAAAAACCTTTATTTGGTCAAGGATACGGAACGGCGCGAAACCTTAGTTTAAATGGTCTCTTTATGCCTCACAATGAACTTCTGAGATTGTTCGTTGAAATTGGCGTTGTAGGATTGTTAACCTTCCTATTTTTGTATATAAATTCACTAATAAGATTGAGTAAGCAATATCGTAAATCTGGAGATGAAAGAACTCTTTTTGCATTTATCTTGCTACTTGCCTCTTTGTTTGTAGCACTAGGAGATAACATATTTAGCAATACGCCTATAAGTATCTTTCTGGCTGTTATCCTTGGAATAACCAATTCAGAAAAACGAAACAATAGCTCTTACCGAAATCAGAATCAGAACTTTACTGATAAATATGAATAATTGTGGCAAATAGAGAAAAATAAACATAGATGAGTAAAGCTGGAATAGAAATAGAAAAGAATGGAAAATTTGCCGTTGTAATTCCATTCTATAATGATTTTGGCACAATAGATCGTACCTTGGAAAGCGTTGCAAACCAGAAGAAGAAACCAAGAGAGGTGTTACTCGTTAACGATGGCAGTGATTTTGCGCAGATTCAAAAGATTGCAAAAAAATATAATGTTATTTTGATTCATTCACGTCTAAATCAAGGGTCTGCTAAAACCAGAAATTTGGGGCTGCAAAACGCTTCAGCACCCTTAATCGCCCTACTAGATGCAGATGATATATGGTTTCCAGAGCACCTCTTGGTACATGAAGAATTATGGAGTCAAGCAGATACTGATGTTTGTTGCATCAGTACAACATTGCAACTATCGAACACCTACGATAATAGGATAGGCAACCTTAGAAAGAATGAAAAAGAGTTGTATCAATCTCGGATTGTGGATTGGTTTGAACTGGCTGTAAAAAATCCTTGCTGGAATTCAGCAACCAGCTTTAAGCGAGATAAATTGGAGTTCCTCGGAGGATGGGGAAGCCCAGTACCATCCTATGCAGAGGATTATTACTTATTAGGAAAAGTCTCGGAAGCGAAACTTAGGATCCTTATTAACAAAAGAGTAACTGGTGTATATATGATCCGAGAAAACTCAAAATCTTCAAAGAAGGCACAGGTGCTGGAATCTAGATTACTCACTAGCGAAAGGATTGTTTCTACGAGTGTGAGTGATATTCACTGCAGGGAGATTGTAAGACTATTTGTATCTTCCCTAATTTATCTGAGTGCGCTCACAGAAATATCTAAAGCTGAGGTGAATCCAAACTCACTACTATCTCTAAAAGTCAAATCCACTTTTCGCTTCGTTTCTAAACTACATAACGTTTGTGTCAATCGAATCACGTGGGTTTTCCTAAGGCCGATTCTAAGATTCTTGAGTAAATTAAAGCTTTTGCATTTCTTATTAAGAGACCGGGCTACGGAATGAATGTGTTGACATAAATTGTTAGGGAATACAGTTGGTGAAATAGTATGCTGTTTAAGTGTGTACTTGAAAACAGTTTTCAAAATGTCCTTCTGCGGCACAAAGATCAATGTTTCGAGAAACTTTCTTGAGTAAACGAAGTTTTAGCTTTAAAGTACCCCAAGTGACCAGCTTCAATAAGAGCGTCGCAATTACCTTCTTTCAATTTGTAAAAAATCTCTTATCTTTCATTGTTGGAGTTCTATTAGCTCGACAATTGGGGCCCGTTCCGTTTGGCGAATTTGCGCTGGCTTTAGTATTTCTTTCAGTCATCGAATCTTTGCGTGACTTTGGCTATACCAGCGTTGCAGTACAGAATCGAGAACGTGATAAAGATTTCGATTTTGACTTTACCCTGAGCGTTTCTCGTGGCTTTTTAGCTTCTTTAATCACTGGCTTAGTAGCTTTGTTATTCTCGTATTTCAGTTCAAGTGCAGAATTTGCAAACATACACAGGTTGCTTTTGATTATGTCAATTGTTCCCATTATTTCTGCGACAGGAGCTGCTTATGAGATTCAACTTTGGAGAGAAAGTAAGGTCAAGACACTTCTGTATTTAGACTTGCTCGCCATTATTGCATCTTTCGCATTCCTTCCAATTCTACTTGTAGTTGATGGGTCGAGTGCTGTCTTAGCTTATCAACTAGTAATTTATACGTTGTTCAAGACTTTGCTAAAAGTAATTTACATTAGGAAATTGCCTGCTCGACTTAGGTTAATGAGCATTAATGTTTGGGATGGTGCTTCTTTAGGTTGGAGTAATTTGCTTCGCACCGTGGCATCGAATTTCGATTCTTTAGTGATAGGTAGCTGGTTGGGAGTAAAATCTTTAGGTTTATACAATCGAGCCTACCAATTAACCTTTGTTCCGATACAGCAGGTATTCGACTCTCAGGGATATTATGTGCTAAGCAAGGCTGGATTAGAAAAGGCAGCCAGAGAAGTCAATCGAATTCATAATTTTTTTGCTGGCATCTTAATCCCTTGGTTCTTGATTAGCACTTTTCAAGCTAAAGAAATTGTCGCAACGATTTTCGGAATCGATTGGGAGGAGTCTTATCCTGTATTTTCCTATTTAGCCATTGCTGGAATTGTTCGTACTTTGGAGTACAAGATTCATTGGTTTCTGTATGTGCAACAGGAGAATAAGTTTCTTGCGACGGCGGTTATTCTTCAACAATTGTCGATAATTGTTGCCATTCTACTAAGTGTTCAATTTGGAATTAATGCCATAGGCCAATCACTGGTTTCTGTATATAGTGTTTCGTTCTTACTCCAATATATATTTGCAATGAAAAAGTTCAAAAGGTCATTTAGTGTCATTAACGAGAGTATGAGAATTATAATTTTCTTAACTGGTATTGGGACGCTTGGGCTATTTATAATTGAAGTACTTATAATTAGATGATGATTTGCTTTGCAACTGTCGCAAACTTATCTTCTTTTTAGCTAGATCTAGAAACGCGGTTTTACAGGGGGACTATAACTGGGCAATTTTCGCCCTGTGATTCTGATGATTTGTCAAGGATTGTACGAAGTTGCATTTTTTGCGATGTCCAAAGTTTAGTTGATACCTTTTATAATATGCTACGCTTCAGGCTCGCCAACAGTGGCGAATGAAAAGAATTAAAGACCCCCAACCATGAATGAATCTGCTGACTATTGCAACATGGATGAGGATTCGTGCCTGATCCCTTTTCAGGGCTTTAAATTCCTTCATGGGGATTTAGATATATTGGTAGATCGAGTAATTAAAGATTCAGTATCTCGCCCGATGCCTTACCATTTTGTTAATGCATATTCTATGGCGAAGTCAGTAACAGAGCCGAATCTTCGGCCAGTTCTCTGCAAAGTTGCATTGGTTTGCGATAGCAAGCCAATGGCGCGAGTTCTTCGACTGGGTTGTAAGTTTATATCTCAAGTAAGGGGTATAGATTTTATGCGTTTATTTTTGGCCAAAGACACACAAAACACTCATTTTTTCCTCGGCACAACAGAAGCCACCTTGAATGAAGTAATCAAAGCTGCTGCTTCAAGAAATCCAAATCTAAGAATTGCAGGCTGGTATGCGCCACCATTTAGATTGCTGGCTGAGGAATCATTAAACGATTGGATATTGAAAATCAGGACTGCCAAAGCAGACATTGTTTGGGTGGGGTTAGGAACCCCAAAGCAGAATTATGTCGTCGATAGATTATCTTCGGAACTATCTTTAACCACTTTTGCAGTAGGAGCAGCTTTTGATTTCATGGCTGGGACAGTGACTGAGGCGCCAAATTGGACTCGTAAATTGTATCTTGAGTGGGCGTGGAGATTTATTCAGGAACCTAGAAGGCTATTCATGAGATACGCTCTCGGTAATCTAATCTTCATGGTCTTGATTGTTAAACACTTATTTTTTCTACTACGACTACAAATGAGACGTAAATGACTCACCCTAGTGCCAAAATTAAGAAAATTCTATCTGGTTGGCTTGAATCAAATAAAATTGAAATGATTTGGGAGATAGGAAGTCGGGATGGAGAAGATGCCAAAGTACTTTTAGAAGCTTTTCCAAACTCGAGTGTTGTTTGCTTTGAGCCGAATCCAGACACTTACGCGCTGGTAGAGAGAGTATCTCTAAATTCGGGAGGCAGGATCAAAGCTTGCAATATTGCTCTATCCGAACAAGACGGTAGAGTACTATTCTATAAGATAGATCGGTCGCGTACACGGACGAGTTGGGTTGACGGAAATCCGGGCGCCTCATCGCTTTTCTTGGCAAACGGGTCTTATACAATTGAAGAGTATGTTCAAATTCCCGTAGAAGTTGAATGCAAAAAAGCAAGTACCCTCATCGAAAGTAATGCGTTTCGAGCACCAGACATCATTTGGGTGGACGTTCAGGGTGCAGAGCTTCTAGTGCTGAGGGGATTTAACCAATTCTTAGCCGTGATTGGAAGTATTTACATCGAACTTTCTTTAAAAGCGGTCTATCACAATCAACCTTTAGCAAATGATGTTATCAAGTTCTTGTCAAAGAACTTTCTGTGGCATTCGGTAATCAACACTGGTACCTGGCAGTTTGACGCTCTCTTGCTAAATAGACGGATGGCCAGTCCAAGCCTTTATATCAGACATTATTTCTTTGTTTGGTCTTTGAAATCAAGCATTGGTCTTGGTATCAAAAGAAGCTTTTCAAAAAGGCTGTTTCATTACTTGTCAAAGCACTTAAACAGTATTCGTATGCCCCTCAATCTGAAATCCTAAGAAATTATTGAAATCAGATGTGCTGGCCTTACTGAGGTGAATTAATCAGATAGTTAGAGAATTACCAAACTTCCATCTTTAATCTTTAATTTGATGTAAATGTGTAACATGCAGTTTAGTTCAAGCACTTTGGAAACATCAAACAGGATATAATTTTATCATGAGGACACTCTTTGTAACTTTCGGAGATGGCTCCTCCGATTTCGAAGCTGCGGCAGTTCGCTTGGCTTTGCAAGCAGAAAAGACTGGAGTTTTTAGTTCGGCAATTGCATTAAATCAAGAAATGCTACTTCGCTCCTCCCGAGACTATCGTAATGTTCAGTATTCGTTACAAAAGTTAGATGTGTACCCGTTATACTTTCGCGCTTCAAAAGCTTGGGCTATATGGTCAGCTCTTTCTGGAACATTCGGTGACTTTGAAGTAGTTTGTTATGCCGACGCTGGATGTGAAATTGTAAACAATTCCATAACCAAATTTCGATTGAAACGACGAATCGAGTTTGCTTATGATCATGGGGGATTGGCAGAACAACTAAAGAATCCAGAGTTTCTTTGGACAAAAAGAAAAACGCTTGATTTTTTCAATTTGTCATCTTCTGAAAGAACCTTGGGTCAGGTACAGTCAGGGCTCTCTTATTGGCGTGTCGACTCATCTAATCTAGAACTGGCTGAGCTATGGAGTTCGCTTTCTCATTATTCCTTAGATTTATGGCAAGACCCTAAAGATTTGGGTACTGAGTCAGTCAAGTTTATGTCTCATCGTCACGACCAATCAATTTTCTCAATTCTTTGGAAACAAGCAAGCCTTCCTACCAAGCCTGTTAGTAGTCTCCACATTGGCCATTTGAGCAACATTCGGAACGCGTGCGTACCAATAGTCACCTCTCGTAACAGAACAGGCATTTCCCAATTGACGAGATTCTCGCGAAACAATATGGTCGCGGCGTTTGGACTGGCCCTGAATTTCATAATTGGTTTTCTACGAGACTGGATTATCCCTAATTACACACGGTTGGATGCACCTCAAACCCGTTAGAACCTAATTGTCGCCCAAAATCCTTCATTTATTCTCTCGCTGTAGTAGAGATTATTTGCATGAATCTAATTCAGTCTTGTCAAAATAAGAGCTTACATTGTTGACTGGAATTGAATGTCTTCAAGAATGCAATGGCTTAGTTACTGATTAGTTAAAAGGACATTAAATAATTACTTTTTCATTTTCCAAACAGCTTCACTCATACATTATAAGTGGATAGTAAGTGAATTTTTCAACTCTTTGTGTCGCTTGCCTCATATTCTCAGCATTGCCTTCTCGAATTTATTGGCAGGAAGTAGTCAATTCTTCTAAATACTCAACAAAATTTGGATTGCGTAGGGCTATCGGACCCATGTTTCTCGAATGAGAAAAATCGACTTTACAAGCATAGAAACTAGATTGAAGTTCAATTATTTTTGCTATTCAAATGCTTTGAGCTCGAAAACTTGGTGAATCACATTGAAGTGGGTTGTGAGGGACTCGAACCCCCGACCCGGTGATTAAGAGTCACCTGCTCTACCAACTGAGCTAACAACCCGGCTCTTTACTACTGGCCGACCCTATCAGCACTTTAATGGAGGGGTTACTCTCATTTAAAGCGCAGTTTGCATGCCTGATTAAGGTTTTTTAAGGTTAGTCATTTAGATTAGGAGTATGACAACGACGTCAGGTATTTCCGCCTTTGCTGAGGTTAATGAGTTAGTTGCCCAGGCCGGTTCGGTCTTAAATTTAAAAAAAGGTTTAGTTGATGCAATAAGCGCTTGTGAGCGCGAGGTAACAATATCTATTCCACTACATCGAGATAGTGGCATTGAAGTTTTAACTGGTTTCCGTGTGCAGCACTCAAGTGCTAGAGGACCAAGAAAGGGTGGAATTAGATTTCACCAAGATGTTGATATTGATGAGGTCAGAGCACTTGCTTCTTTGATGACTTGGAAGACTGCCTTAATTGATGTGCCATTTGGTGGTGGCAAAGGTGGAGTAACAGTTGATTCCACAAAGTTAACTCCCCTAGAAAAGGAGGAGGTAATTAGAAGATGGACTAGAACATTGATAAATGTTTTAGGACCAAACCGAGATATTCCCGCCCCTGATTTAGGAACAGATGCACAAACTATGGCTTGGCTAATGGATGAGTTTCATAGATTAGAAGGATTTCAACCTGCTTGTGTTACTGGTAAACCAGTTGGTTTATTTGGCGCACCTGGTAGGGAGGAGGCAACTGGTCGTGGGGTGGCCCAGATAACTGCTGCCACATTAGAGCAAAATAATAAAAAAGTGGCAGGTGCAACTGTTGCAATTCAAGGTTTTGGAAATGTGGGCAGGTATGCCGCGTTGGTTTGCCAAGAGTTGGGGATGAAGGTGATAGCACTCTCTGATATGTCTGGCGGGATGGTAGATAAAAAAGGAATTGATATAAAGGCGATCTTTGATGTGAAGAGCTTGGCAGATGTGAAAAGTGATAACCGGATTGGATCTGCTGAAGTCCTTGAGATGGAGTGTGATGTCCTAATTCCAGCAGCTTTAGGAGATGTGATTAATGATGCCAATGTGGACAAGGTTAAAGCTAGCTTTATTGTTGAGGGTGCTAACCAGCCAATTATGACCAGTGCCGATAAAAAGCTGCGTTCAAATAATATTGTGATTGTCCCTGATA
>Ga0194133_10009684_pt1 | contig 11004 bp, 7 predicted proteins | sample TA2KigOf40mmetaG_FD_155448 | JGI IMG/M metagenome (GOLD analysis project Ga0194133, IMG submission 155448) | Freshwater microbial communities from Lake Tanganyika, Tanzania - TA2015055 Kigoma Offshore 40m | ecosystem: Environmental > Aquatic > Freshwater > Lake | place: Tanzania: Lake Tanganyika...
GTAAAGTTTCTTGCACTGAGAAAAACATGGTAGAAAAGATAAAAATGCAAAAAGTTGATGGTGCAAGTTTTATTGAGAATCTCATGAAAGTTCTCATGGGTTAAAAAACTTTTGTGATTCATTTTAATTAAAAGACTTTCCTTAAAGGCTGGGCAGACAAAATTCAGGGTTGCTACATTGGCACAGATTCAGTTATTGAAAGATTTTGCTTAAAAGCAATTTGTTTTTTATGGTTTGATTAAAAACTGCCCCCTTATAGTTTTTGCAAGGATCAGTTAACCTCTGGTGAGGTTTTGGCCTTACAGCAATGAAGAATTTTTCCACAGGCAGTCGGTCACATGCGGCTTAGAGGTTGTAGGCGCATGACTGAGAACTAAGATCTAAAGCCGTGGGTTCAAACCTCCGGCCATGCCAGCAATTTTTCAAACCCAGATAGCAAAAAAATCAAAAAGGTAATCCCAGTCAGGGTAATGGTAATCTGCAGCGACCATAGGCTTCTATGGGGGGACTCTGACAGAGGTGTTATTGGTATATCAATTTTGCCTGAGTCTATACTGCACTTTTTTTTAAAAAAGCAAGGATTGATTAACCTCTTTTGCGAGGTTTGCCGTAATGGCAGTGTAATACTCTAAAATAACATGGAGGAGACCTCAGCATGTGCAACCCATATGGATTTTCCATGAGCGAGCGAAGCCAACACAGACAAATTTTCTAGCATATGTCATCTGCCTGTCCATGCATCTGTCACCTAAAACTCCTCCCTCAGTTTTGAAGCTAGAGAGTTAAATTTTGCATACAGAGACTTCATCATAATATTAAAAAAGATATCAACCAGATTTTTGAAATTTTGACTGGGAGGCTGAGATATGAGATTTTTCTTTCTAGGCTAGGCATGGGTTATCAGTTAGAAAATTAATGTGAAGCCTCTGTATGCAAAAATTCATTCCTCTAGCTTTAAAATTGACCTAGATATGGTTTTTTTAATTATTAAAAATATAAAAAAATAGAGGATCGGGTTGCTCGTGTAAGGCAATTGACGCCCAGATTTATTTAACAAAAATCAATATTTTGCCACCTGTAAAACTCTAAAAGCAGAATCCATTTCAGTACAGCTACCCCAGGAATCTTTAGATATGCCCTTTCTAGATCAATCATTTCTAAGCTGCAGAATCCCAATCACTCTCATGCCTGCTTCCTTATTACTAAAATCAAAGTTGGGTATTTGTGAAGGAAATCAAATCAGTTGATCCTTGGGCAAGACTTGCAGCTTAATTTCAAAAGGACCTTTTCCAGATCAATTTAATCAGACAAGTCTCAACAATTATAGGGTAAACGAATTGGAAAGAAAAAGAAGACAAGCGTTAAATCTTGCAACTTAAATCCTTATTGGAATGAGTCATTTGTCTTCCTTATTGATGAAATGGACATGAAGAGGGTTTTGATTGACGTTACAGTAAGTGAATCAGTGTCATTCAATAAGTAGAAGTACAATAAAGCAGAACACTTTTAATCAAGGTTTGTGACTACGATTTGATTGGTGGCGGTGAGCCAATTGGTAAGATCAAATTGGGATGGAATCAATCGAAAGAATATAAACCAGGCTTTAAACACTGGAAAGAAGTGCTGGAAAATCCAAGAAGGCCCATCATAAAGTGGCATGTGCTTCAAGTGTGTAGATTTCATTGCAACTTGGTTGCTTGTTTTAAATTTGTTTGATGGCTAATTTTTTTCATTGCTATTCAGGATCCTGAGCCTGAAGAAGAGGATGATAAGAAGAAGAAAGAGAAAGAAAAGGACAAGAAGGACAAGGATAAGGATAAGGATAAGAAGGAAGAAAAGGACAAGAAGGACAAAAAAGACAAGAAATAGACCAACGTACTCTATCATCTCCTCCTCCAAAATGTTTTGAAACCATTGAATGAAGATCAAAAGTCACAAGATTTATAATGAGAAAAGATAAATAATGCTGAATGAAAATCAACAAATCACTTGAAAATTATGAAAATGCTGCAAATTTCCTAAAAAGTGGAGTTCCTAAATTATAATTTGTGACTTTTAATCTTGAAAATTTGAAAGTTTCAATTCAAAGAAAAGTTCAAGATGCATATAAGAATACAATAAGTTAGAGTGTTTGATTACACATCTAACCCTGAAACCAGCATTTAGTTGAAAAGCACACAGGTTTTTTTCATCTTCTTAGTAAAATCACTTACATTTCTAGCTAAAGTAACACTTACTTAATGCTCGACATGAATGCTCAAGTTTTTGAATTTTCTCTTTAGGTAAAATTAGTTTTCGTTCTAACTTGTCAGTCAAAGTGTTTTTCCTCATCCTTAAAATCTTTTATTTTTTTAATTCTACATGTTTCTGTTAAAACTTCTAATTTTAAATGTGAATTCAAAGATGCATGAGTTGATCCAGATGTCATTTTTGCTCGTGATCAAAGTAACAATTATATTCCATTATCATTAGTTTTAGATGTTATAAATAAATAGTATTCAGATTTTAAAGATTCCATGTTTTGGGTGGGTAAGGATCAAAAATCCAATCGTCTAAAAAATTAGATATTCAAACTCAACCTTGATATCAAAATAGCTTGGAATCAGCTTAATGACTCTCTCAATGATCATTTTTTTGATCACCACATCCTTTCGCTGATTGGTAACTTTAATCAGAATTAGCCCCATAACAGTACTGCTTCTGATTCTCTTCAGATCTCAGCCACATTAGTTCTATCCTAACCATAAACTTTAATCCGAAGCTTGACTGCCAACTCTGACCGTCTGAACTTACTGACCGCTAAATTTGTGGATCTATGTTTTTTGTCTATAAAACATCTCCTTCCTCAAATAAGCAGTTAGTATCTCATCTCATTCAATCTCCATCATCCTAATTTACTTTAAAATATACAGCTCCTTTAAATCACGAAAAACTCTTCTTCCAACTTTCCAAAACTGTTGTATTTTATTGCAAAATAAAGCACAAAAAATTTTTCAAAACACTATTTCGATCATCTGGAAAAACTGAGACAAATGTTTTGGTCATTTTATGGTTGACAAATATTTCCAGATCCCGACCAACAAATATTTTTACCTGTTCGTGCGAAAAAGTGAAACTCGGCCAATTAGGTTCAGCTTTTAAAAAATGAACTTTAAATCAAAATATAAATTATCTGCTGCATGAAAACTGCATCAGACTGCATCTTAGAAATGATTAATCTTTTAACAAGAAAGAAAATTTTCAGCATCATTTGTTCACTTTTAGAAAACTAAAATTTCAATGATCGAGTTTTCAGATAAGATTAAAGATCAATATGTAGTCATAAGTTTTAAATATTTTTAGTGTAAGAACAGATTGAATTTTTCTTGATATAGGCCGCAATCTACAATTTTTTAAAGAGTTTTGAAAATCAAGATTTTTCCGGGAAATCTTAATCATCATCACCAATCAAAATCTTTTAATTATCATAATCAGGGTAAGGGCAGAAGCCAAATTCTATATTCTTTCCCAGAAATAGGATGGTTTGTATCTTTTAAGAGGCATTTGAAGAAATCTATTAAATTTTTCAAACAAAGAAATTGTATTGTATTGTTTATTAAGACTCAAACATTTCACAATTACATCATATGAAACTTTATTAGAGTCGAAAAAGGACCAGTGAAACTGACTTTTATTTAGAAAAGAAGCAACAAATTTCAAACAGATGATCTTTTTAACTTTAAGTTTCACTTGATGCTTTATTGAAAAAAATTAAATTGCATCACTTAGTTCAAGCAAAAGGGTAAAAAGAAATTGCAAAAACACTCTGCCTAAAATGAAGTTTCCAAAGCTTTGAACTGAAGCAGATGAACTGAGAAAAAATAATCAGTTTTTCTAATCACATAAATGGTTGAGTTGCCTCAAGGTAATGATAATTGAGTCAAATTAAACTACTAATCTTAACTGAATAATAACTCTCTGTATTGAGAGAAATTGTAAAAATTCTAAACGACAAATTGATCAAGGAAACTTTCGTTCAAGCAAAAGTGTTTATCAAAAAAGTTAATGTCATATATTGGTAACATTTTACAAAAACATCTTTTATGTTTTGACTTTTTTTTCCTAGAAGCCTAGTGTTACAACTGAAGAAGATATGGGGAGTTTTAAGGTTCATCTTAACCAAACCTCTTACCCTGAGGCTACCCTTAATTGGTTACCCTTCAAAAGTTACCCCATTCATTCAATGTTTAAAATAAAAAAGGTTTGGATGGGTGAAAAATGCCTCAACAACCTCAGTGGCTGCTGTGGTTTTAAAGTATAAGACTGAAAGTTGGAGAGCCATGGGTCCAAAACCCAGCAAACTTTGAGCCCAGGTTGTGACATCAAAAACCCAACCACAGTGTGCTGTTAATGGTAAAAGATACTTTTTTTAAACCACAAAAAATTGACATTGAATTGTAGAAAATTCAACATTTCTCTCAATCAGTGTAAAAATTTCAGCTCACAACGTTTCTATCATTACAATTACAAGTTTTGTAATTGGAACAAAAAAAAAGTGCCACGAATATAATAAACAGACCACAGATCAACCACTGAGAAATTTATATGTACTTGCATGGGAATTTTCTCGCCATTTAAAAGTCCTGAATTCAAAACACGTTTTCAAAGGTATCTGACTGAGAACTTAGAAAAAAGTTTATATGGGTTCAAATCCCAACAATTCCAACAACTTTTTCATCGCAGGAGTTTATAAAATGCACAAGATTATTATTATCACTATTATATTTATAAGGTACTAAATAAAAAGAGTAAGTAATCTTTTAGAATTGATTAAAATTTGAGTCAGTTTATAGAATATTTGGAATTTTCTTGTTTGAAAAAATGAGGTTGATATTTAGCAAAATTAAGAAACAAGTCTGTTGCTGAAAATTTTTCAAATTTATATTTTCAGCAGACACAAAATATGGGAATAAAAAAAGGGTTTCATTTGGATACCTTAATGTGAACTGGTATTGATAGCACGTGCAACCCTATCAGATGCGGAAGAGAAACTGAATGGTTCATTTGAAGTTGAACTCTTTAACTGCTCTGTTGGTGTTCCATGGAGGGTTTGGGACAAACTTCATGATTATAAGCATTCAATTTCAATTTGGGTGAAATAAGATCGGCCTAAAGTGAAATTTTTTGTAGTATAAATTACTTGCAAAAATTTAAAAGGACATTTCAAACTTTCCAAGATTTCTTCATTCGAATGACATTTGGATTCTGGCACTGAAAAATATATATATATATTTCGATTCATCATGGCGAAAATCAAGAGAGAAATTGTCTTTTGTTTGCAGCTACTCATCTAAGAAGTATTTTTCAAGTCACACTAAAGCTACTTTTCTAGAGCAAGCATCATGCAATCAGGAGGAGAAAACCTTTCAGTTTATTTCAAACTAATTGGCTTTGTAAAACTAGCAGTTGTTTTATTTGAATAATTAGATCAATTTTCAAATTACTCAACGTGTTCTTAGATAAAAAAAATATTTGCAACTTTAGAGAATTTGTAAATGTCTAAAATATTGAAGCTAAGCATGATTTGTCCGGAATAAATCATCATAATAGAAAATGCACAAAGACAATCTCAATTTTCTAATTTAACCTCAAGCAATCTAACAGTAATTTTTTCTAGTATGAAAATGGCCAAGAAAAAATAACATTTAATTTTTTATCAGAATGGATATAATGCTTTATTGAGACACTTTCTTTCTTTAAAAATAGATTGAATCAATAATTTTTGAACCTAAAAGCAAGTTCAATGATGGTTGCAACTCACTTCCAAGTCTATTATGCAAACTATTGTAGTTAGTGAATACAGGACTATATAGGAGGTTTGGCTGACAGGAAGTATAGAAATCATGATATAGGGAGGGACAATTAAGATGAACTTTTTCCTACTTTATGGCAAACAATTTATAAGAATGCTTCTTAAGGATTTTAGGGGTTTGGGTCTCCCAGGGTGAGGTTTCAAAAGGGTGGATGTGTGTGCCAAATTTTAGAGGGATTGATTCAACTTTGTTGATTTGTGTTGGTCATCCAACAAATTTTGATGAAAACTAGGTTTTTAAAAAGTTATAATTAGGAATAATCAAATAATCATATTGAAAATATATTTACTTAAAAAGATCCATTTTTGTCTGCAAGCTTAATAATGTCATCACAGAATACTAATCTTACAAATGTGTCTCAGAGGTCAACCAGCCAAATGGCTAAAATTTAGATTTTAATTTCTGGTGCTGGATAAATGATTCACCTGGATTAGTCTTTACTTGTCCTAGAATAATGATGATTTTCTCACTCTGAACTCATCAAGTTGTACAAATCACTTGAGGAAATTTCAACAAATTAATCAGATGAATGAAAGTTCAAAACAATATTCATTAAGATACAACTTTGCAAATGAGTTGTTGTAAAGTCAAACACCATCAATTCTAATTGGATGGGAAAATAAAAATTACCAATACAATCTTAGGTTGAAAAAATTAAGATGAAACACCCATGGGTTATTTTGCAAACACTTTTTAGAATTCAAGTAAAACAAATCATTGAACTTTTATTGTTGAAATGCAAGGAAAAATTGCCCTTTTTGAGTGCTATAATTGAAATTTTTATTAAAACCTTCACAGCATAAGTTGTGTAAAATCTTAATCACATTTCACGAAATCAAAGATCAAACAGTTTTTTGCAATTGTCGGTGATTAAAGTCAAATCTAATTGGCCTGAAAAGAAAGTGTCTATACGCACTTAATTTTTTTATACTCAACATATCTAGTTAACATTTTAACATCAGGGGAAAATGGCGATTTCACTTTATATGCGATTTTGTTTAAAAAACAGAGATAAAACTTTCACTTTGTGATCTTTGGCATTCAAAAATTATTTTTTTCTGCAAATCATTTTGGGATCCTGAAAGTGACGAGAAGAAAAGCAATTTTGAAATTGAAACACTGTGAAAAAAATTCCTTTTCATTCTTACAAACATCATTTTGGGAGCATTTGTTTGGTGTCAACTCAAAATGTTCCATTTTTGTTGTTGATCTTATGCAACTGATGATAGACTTTTGTGCAACAATTTTTTTAAAAAATCTGCACAACTTTCACTTTTAGAAAAAAAAATTGAAAAGGAAGCGTTGTGATAAGTTTTCATGAAGCTTCAGTTTCATCCAGTTGGCTTTTGGAGCACCATCAATGTGAACCAGATATCTGTTAGAGACAAAGCTTTACTTCTTTAGTGAACCAAAAAACTCTTTTTGTGAAGACATTTTTTGTTAAAGAGATTCCACATTAAGTCAATAGCAGCCAAAAGTGTTTTATAGCGTGAAGTCAAAACAAACATAATAACCTTAAGTATTTCTTCAATTTTTTTCCACATAATACAAAGAGATAATTTGAGGCATGTCCAGTCTAGCTGATGTTTACTGCGTTTTGACTAGAGAAGCTCGTAGCTTCAGTTTTGATAGCCCACGGGGTATGCTGACAGACCTTCTGGGGTCTGCAAGCAGCGGCTACGGTGAACACTCCGGTTATGGCCACAGTGGCCATGGTGGAGGTTATTCATCAGGCGGATATGGAACCAGCTATAATGAATGTTGCCCCCTTGTGGTTGATCCAAAGACCCTGCTTACCTTGCTGGCACTTGGAGCGGCAGCAACTTACCTGTTGCAGTAAATTCAACTACAATTATTTAATAATCTGAAAAATTAATTAGTCAGATATAAAGGCAATTTAAGTTTCATTTTAAGAATGGTTTAATTCGATCAGCTGGGATTCTAATCCTAGATTTCTCTCATCCAATTCTTAATATTTTGCCAGACAGCTTATTTTGAAGAAAATAATGATGATGCGACGAAAGAAACGAAGTCTCTCAGAAACAAGTGAAGGATTCCTCAATAACTCCGTTACTTGGTTTCTCTCAGGTACTGAAAATACTGATAATCATTATCGATTGAAAATAACCAAGAGGGGATTTTTTTAGTGGATTTGTAGTTTTAAGTAAATGATGCTTCAGGCAGTTATCAATCACTTTCAAAAGTATTCTGAGACTTTTTCAAATATAGCCAAAAAGAGCAATGCTTGGCAGTGTAAAAATGAATCAAACAGTATTGATCTATTATATTTTTAATGGAAAACTGTTTTTATACAATTTTTCAGACATCTTATATAGAGAGAGAGAGATCAGAGACTATTTGGTCTTAAGCAACTTTCTTTCCAGTTCTATGTATGGGTTTTTGAACCCATTTGATTGTTAGTTTAATGAAAAAAGGGTAAAACAGTTTTCCCATGTGAGTCACAGTAATCCTTGGAGTAACCATTGTTTCAAAAAGTCGAAATAGATTCATAAAAAAACATGAAAATATCTACTAATTATGAAGAAAATGGATAAGTTGTTTTTCTTTCCTTGATAATTATGTTATTGCCCACATTTGTGTTGTTTTTCGGATGATGTATTTTTGATTAATTTTGGCTCCTAGCATCGCGAAAATGTAGATTTGAGGTGGCAATTTTGATTTATAAAGAGACTGAGAATGTTTTTCAGCCTCAAATTATCTCTTTCCTATACTTAATTTACCATAGATCAATTCGAGATAAATCATGCCAGAATATTCCAGTGATAACAACATTAATGCCAGACACCTTTCCAATTATTATGACTTTATGCAAGAATTTTCTTCAAGAAAAACAAGGCAGGCAGACTTAGTTGGAGCTGAGTCTGGCTATGGTCATAGCTACTGTCCTTCGGGCATACCTATCGAACTTGCAGTGTGCCTCCTACTGGGTGGGTTTGCCCTTGCCTTTGGCATCCTCTACAGGGCTGTGACACTGAAAACGGCTGGCAGGAGGAAAAAGAGATTTGACGAGGATGTGAATTATTTTGAAGAGATCCAGGATCACTTGAGTGATCTTATCTGGTGGGGTATGTCATCATTTATTAATACTTTTATTTGAAAAAAGGTCTTCAAATAAATGAAAAAATAAATAAACTTGGAATCCAATTGGATCCATTCTGGATATTCCTTAAGTCTATAGGTATTGGAAAGCATGAAACTTGTTTTGTCAAAGCAAAAGCTAGACTGATATTGTCTTCAAATAATCATCTCCTTGTTGTGTTTAAAAAATTGCTGTACATCACATTATAAAACACTGTGAAAATATTCAGAAAAACATGGGTCCTGTTAAAAGAGGCCTATTGGGCGATTTGGCCGTGGCTGGGTCTAAGGGGTACCTATTTTTCCAATTGTGATACTGAAACTCTGTTTGTAACTTACAACTTCCTCTTTTCACTTAATTTCTTGAGAGTTTTGGTATCACAATTGACTAGTTCTTAAAAGACTCAACAGATATGGTGCAATTCAGCGGCAAGGCTCAGGTGGTTTACTTGCCTCTGCCTCATCCCAATATAGCAGTAACAGTTATAAAGGCCCAATAAGTTTGTTTGGGGGTGGGACACGTTGTCTGACCATAGACTTGTGTCCAGACCTTCTTGTTACTGCTGCCGCCGCCGCTGGTGCTGCTGCATTTTTTGCTTTGTATCAGGCAATTTCAGCAGCAGGTGGTAGGAGAAAACGCAGATTGGCTGGAGATGAGAATGCCTTGCAAACACACGGAGATAACTTTTTCAATACTAGCTTCTTGTGGGACATCCTATTTTCTGGTAATGATCTAATCATGAAAAAAAAGAAATCAGGGTTTCTACTACTTGTTTTTGACCTTTGAAATTGAAATAACAAATCCATTCAGTTGTTGCTTAAATATTAAGTTTAAAAAAAATCTTTTTAAAGTGTGCCTTGCGAATTTTTATTTATTAAAGACACACTGTTTTTGGCCGGGAATCACTTGTAATTTTTGGCAACCTGGGGTCAAAGCTTGCCTTGAGCCGCCAGGGTTCAAACCCCGGAACCTCAGATTCCCAGCCTGATGCCATGACCAATCGGCCACGGCGACTCCGTTTGAATGATCAAATTCTTGCAAAGGTTAACTAAATAAAAATTTGGGAAAGTATCTGGCCTTTAAGTAATTTTCATCTTTTTGTAAAATGGAAATCAAGTTAGAGTTTGCACTAAAACTCACAACACATTGTAAATAATGCATAAATTTCACAACATCTTTTGAACATATCAGAAATTGTAACAGAACATTATCAAAATTATATTTCACCCTGAGTGTTTTCCAGGTTGTATAGTTAGTTTTGCAATGATCCAAAGAGTGTTGTGATTGGAAGATCATTAAGAAGGTCATTGAGTTGATTGTAAAAAATTAAGTATAAAAATTATTACTTTAATTGAAAATATAGTTAAAGATGATAAAGTCATTTTTCTGTATTTGTGAAACAAGGATTTTTTACAGCTTTGATGTTCGTTTAAGGAACTTTCAATAAAAAACCAGTCAATTTATTTGGTATTGAAATTTGAGCTCCAATCTTTTGAAGATATTGGTTAGAACAGAAAATAAAGGCACTCCAATTCTCAACATTTGAATGACTGATCAGAGAGCACTTTGGAATGAGAGAATCTAAGATCAAGAACTCAAGCTGATGACCTTACAGATATAAAACTTCTTAAATCACTCACAAGGTTTACTGTTCACAATTCAATGCACTTCAACTATAGGCTCACCCTTATATTAGATTAGTTGACCACTTATGAAAGATATGCCTCAAAAATAATCTCTATTTTGAAATTATATTGTATAAAGTCCAAAACTTCAGAGGGTCCTTTGAAAATTGAAAGTCGCCAGATGAGGCAATTCAGAAGAAACATCTTGACATCTGAGAAGATTCCTGTTGATGATTATGATTACTATGATTATGATGGCCTAGTTAGTAATGGGTTAAAATACAAAGCTGGAAATCGAGACCTGTTCAATCAAAGGAAAGGTGTCCCTGGTGTCTCAGCCACAAGTGCCATGGGCAGCTTCTCTGGTTTTCATGCCGGAGGTTATGGGGAGGAATACTGTGACAATGGGATCAGTGTGGCACTTTTG
>Ga0194133_10009686_pt1 | contig 11002 bp, 5 predicted proteins | sample TA2KigOf40mmetaG_FD_155448 | JGI IMG/M metagenome (GOLD analysis project Ga0194133, IMG submission 155448) | Freshwater microbial communities from Lake Tanganyika, Tanzania - TA2015055 Kigoma Offshore 40m | ecosystem: Environmental > Aquatic > Freshwater > Lake | place: Tanzania: Lake Tanganyika...
TTAAGACACATATGGTGGTTTTGACTTTTTTGTGTTTTTTTAACCCGGGCGGGAGTTGAACCCGGGTTGCTGGGATGGAATTCCAGCTTCTTACCACTTTACCACCCTGACTGATTAGTAATATATATTTAGAAAATTTACATTGATTCAAAAACATTATTGTGAGCAAAAACTGATCTTACGAATTTGAAGAAGTGTTTTTATACCAGATAAAACTTTTAGAAAACCAATTGACCTTTTTAGCAATTTTTTTAGAAATATTTTTACGCAGTTTTGTTGGCCTGGAATATATAATAAAACAAACTTATTAATTTTAACACAAGTCTCAAAAACATCACGGGCCTATAGAGAATCAATGAAAAAACTTTCAAGGATTTTCATACTTTTTAACCAAACAATACATCTAACACCAGCATGAAAGTTTTTCTGATTGTCAGGCAAACTGGAACTAATTTTATCTTCATTTGATTTATAATTTTTTCTAAACATAAAAGTATAAATACAAACATTTTATACATTTATGGTCACTTTACAGTTTTTCAAGACTAAGGTTTGCTCATTTGAGGATTTCTCACCAACGTCATCCCGCAGCTTCCGAAAATTTTTAAACTTCTACTTACAGTTCTCTCTTGAGAACCATTTTTCATGCTTAAACAACTCTAACCTTACCATCATAGCCCTAAACTTACTTAACCCAATTGGAGTCACTGCCCAGACCTTATCCTGTGAGGCTGAACCTGATTGCAATCCTACAGCTGAGTTTTCAACCCCATTTATCTATTCATTCATCTCAAAATAGACTAAAATAATACATGCAGAGTATGAACTTTAACAGAGTTGCAGCAATTAATTAACATCAAAATAAAGACATCAAAACAAAAACAAACATAAATTAAGTAAGAGGGCATTTTTTGTGAGGGGAAAAATGCCAAATCATCCTGAGCGGCCAATTCAGGCCTCTAGATTCCACTGATGTGGGAGGAGAATGAAGTGACAGACAGCAGGAAGGACAGACAAAATGTTTTTACCCGATCTATAATGAAATTTCTAACTCCTCCCTTGCTTCGCTCCCGAGGGAAAATACATGAAGAATAAGAAAATAATGCTAATGGCAATTGAATTGTGGTTTGAATTCATTTTCAAAGCACTTTATAACTTGGTCATTATTTAACGGTTTGCTAGTCCATTCTTGTTTTATTTGTCCAAGTGTCAGCCCAATCCGGTTACGGGTTATTTGCTTTACCAATAGCTGTCTTTGACGCATCATATTCAAACAGAAGGCCTGGAGGCCTATTTTTCCTGTACTGGTTGGCAAACATGGAGTTGTAGATGGGTAAAGGGGACTTTGTAACCCATGTTTTCACTCCAAGTGAGCCACGGAGAATTTTAACCATAGTCAGGGATGTAACCTCCCAGTACTAGCAGTGATCCATTCCCTATGCACATCCAGGGGGTAATCCTTATTCACTATGTGAAGACTTCGGAAATGAAAAGATTCAATATTCAATATTTTGCATTTCAGGACCGTTTAAGTACGGAGTGAGCCATCTTTAAGTGTTTTGAAAAGTTATAGTTTTTGTTTTACATAAGAATGCAGTATATTTTAATTTATATTTGGAAAAATAGCTTTCATGGAATGCATTATATTTAAACACACAGTAAGTTGGTCAGTCCATACAGCTATTGTAAAGCTCATAGCTTTTCAACAGTGCAGAAGAGGTGTGTAAATGTTTAATGAATATTCAAATAATCACATTAAATCAAGAGTCAACTCTTCATTCTCTTTTGAATGGGTTTTCATTTGACCACCAAGTCAAGTGTGATTCTGGAAAGCTGGGAAATGAAAAAAGCTTCATGCAAGAATGGCATACAAAAAAGTGCTTGACTCTAATTGTGAAAAGTTAATTATCCTTTTCTTTGTTTTGATGAGAGATTTTGAAGTTAAAATTTAATTAAGAAACCACTTTTGGAAGATAAAATCAAGTAGAAGGCTATTTTTTGTGCAGGGAAAATACCTAATCCTCCCGAGCGTGCATGTGTGAAGGACCCCCCCTATTTTTTTCATGCTGCATTTTATTGCAGAAAACTGCTTATATCTCAGCTTCTAGACAAGAAATAAAAAATCTGGTTGGTAAATTTGAAGCAATCCATGTGAGGAATTTGCATGCCAATTTTCAGGCATCGAGCCAGAAAATGAGGTGATTGACAGACGGACACACTGTTTTTGGTGTAATCAATGCTTGAACCATAATGATTTTACTAAACTTCCTACCTCGCTTTGCTTGGGAGGGATAAAGAAACTGATTTTTGTCTTCAAATAGCATTATGCATTTTCTACAATTGCTTTTTTACAAAGTTTTGGATCTCAATGTACAACTTTGCTGCACCGTTAATCAACTGTGTAATCATGCATTGATAAATTGACAATATGGGTAAAAGGATCAGATCAACCATCCATCCTGCTTGAAATGAGCTGATCTTTAAAAATAATAAATTTATATTAACTCAGAGGTGCCCCCAAAAATATCTATAAGTAAAAGCCATCCACTCTAGAGATGAGCCATGACCCAAGTATACTTTTGACCTGCGGTAAATAAGGGGCTGACCCATCTTTGACTCGGGTATTTTTTTACTTGACCCGATGTTTACCCAAAGTGGAAAATTTTTGAAAAATTTAGAATTTTTAGGGGAAATTTTCCAAACTGGCTGACCCAACCCAACCCCAACGACAAAAAAATGATCCGACTGGGTCAAAACTTTTCGACCGGGACCCATCACTAGTTCACTCTATAAGTGTGATTTTAGTCATAGTTAATTTAAAAATTGAGTGAAACTACTTTTCAGATTCAAAATTGAAAACAAATACTTGATATGGTTTGAATGCATTAAAAGCGCTAAAGGTACTAATTGGAAATTTTTGAGGTTTATGTTTGTTGTTCAAAGCTCTTTTGCCTTTAAGACTGAAGTTTTTTGCTCTGCACCTATCCTTTTCAGTTGAACAAAGGTCAAATATTTTTCCATATAAAATTCGAGATGCTGAACTAAGTAATTGCTTATAAGCAATGAGCCTTTTTGAAAATGAGTCCTCAACCGAAAAACTTAACAATTTTTTCTCTTTTCTAATAAAAGAAATTTTCTGTAAAAAGTTCTTCCATTATTTCATGTTTGGGATAAAAATTGTCTTTTTATGACTTATTAACGACTAGCAGAAGGGACATGTTAACACTAAATTGCAACATTCAATCCAAGCCAAAATGTGGCTGTGGGTGAGCAAGCACAGAATCGACGATTTTCTAAATTGTTCTAAACGGATTCAACCATCGACATAAAAAATTCCCAGCCTTTTATTTGACCTGTTACTGAAGAAACGAGCCAAAGAAATCTCCCAAGAGTATTTGAAAAGCCTCTCTTTAAAAACCTTGTCCATAGAGACTTAAATTCAAATTTACTTTTACTTTAGACTTTTTTCCCTTTCCCCCCCATTGCAGATTGAGATCCAAAGACCAGATTTGAATTCAATACCTTCTCAAAGGTTAAGCCCTTTAGATTTCCTTAAGAAGTTTTGTGGTTACAAAAACTGGAAACTTTTAATAGATTCTTAATTGAGCCAACCATTTGTAAAAAAATTCTTTTTCTCACTTAAATACCATTTAAATGGCTGCACTGCATAAATAATTAATATGTTCTGAAAAATAAAGGTATAAATATTTACTGAAATGGTCTACTGGAAGGTTAAAATAAAATTATCTTGATATTTTGACATTTCATAATGGTTTTAGACTGCATATAGGAAAAAAAGACACATTTAAAATGATGTTTAAGAAATATCCTAGAAAAGTAATTGTGTCTCAGGCAATGATTTGGGTGGTTTTTATAGTTTTCCCTGTATGTGACAAAGCCTTTTAAAAACAGATTTACCCAAATTAATAATCTTTATAGGGACAATCATAATTGCCAGTGAGGTCATAAACTTTCATTGAAAAATTCTCAAATTCTCAAATCAAAATTAAAGCTAACATCATGGTAGTTGACAGGTTATAATTATAGTCCACGCGTATAATGTTGTGGAATAATCAGTTCTCTTCAAAAGCCCAATAAACTCTTTTAAATTGCTCAAAGAAGAGCTCAAATTCGCTCTTTTACATAATTTTGAAAAAACTTTTGAGTTTATAGGAGTGTCTCAAAATAACGTTTGATTGATTGATTGATGGCTTACAGTTGGTTGAGGAATTGATTCTTCTAATACCAAAGTATTAGACTTTACAACAATTCCCTACACTGCTATTGTGTCTTACAGTCACCCGAACTATCCCTGGTCAAATTTTGGGAAAGGTATTTTCTGATGTAATTATTTTGTGTTTTTAATAATTAAATCAGGTTTTTTGTTCATGTGACCTCCACAACCATCTATCCTGACTGTGGTAACCATCATGTTAGATGATTATTTAAAGACAAATCCTGGGGTCAAAGATTTACTCTAACCGGGGATTGAACCCTGGCCTCCCAATCCACAGTCAGATGTCATAACCATTAAGCCACAGCGACCCCTATTCTGTGAAATTTTCCACCACTCGAGATGAAAATTATAGGGTTAACAAAATAAGCCAATTCCTTGACTTATTCAGTTTCATTTGCCAAGGAATAATTTCCCAAAACATCAAAGTAATTGGTTATTATTTGAAAATTGCTTGGCTTTCTTACAATTTAAAGCTAAGAGAGACTACAGTACCTTCATTTTGATAAACTTTTCTAAAATTAAATTACCATCAGCTACCTCTAGTTATGTCTGTTTCAATTTTTTAGAACATTTGACAAGGTACCTATGATCTTTGCCTTGTAAAAAAGAGAGATTGAAGTTTGAATATTATTTTTGTAGTAGTGAAATGAGATTCTCCAGGGTTATTTAAAAGTCAATGAATTTTATATGAAACAAGTCTGAGCATTGAGAATTGTTGCCATTAACTTCACCTACTCATCTTCTTTCTTTCAGCAAAGAATAAAAGTTTTACTCAAAGAACTTTGTGGAGAGAAACTCTTCAAACAGATTTCTTCTTTTTTTCTCTGAGGCAAAAGTTTTGAGAAAAATTCCTTGATAGTGAGTCACAGAGTGTAACTATAAAGGTATTACATTTGCTTTTTTCAGCAAGTGATCACATAGTTTCTAGGTTCATTTCCAGGTTAAACCTCCAAACCTTCCATCATGCTACAAAAGCCTAAAAATTTTGAAGCCTATAGGTATCTTAATTATATAAACTATTAATCTTTGGGATGGCTTAATTGAAACAAAGAATTGGAAAGTCAGGGGATAAAAGTTGATTTGTTGCCCATGTATCTTTTCCAACAATTCCAAATAGAGGTGTGTTTTCAGATTTTTATCTCGAAAAGTTTGACTTTCACAACATCTTTAGAATTTAAACTATTTTGAGAGTGAAATTATAACTTTGTAATAAGCTAAGTTTTGCTTTCTTGTTGCAAGCACAAAAATCTAATTGTTTTTTCTTAGTCTATGCACAAACATGAAAACATTCTCATGGTTTCACCAACAACACTGTCAATTGTGCCAAAAGTTTCTTCACCATTTATCACACTTTTTGATTATAGACAAACTTCACAACAGGCATAAATAAACTGGCAGCTATGACTTAAAGTCAACAGTCTAACCTTTCGTGTAACAAAAATAATTGAAGAAGAAGGATTGTCATTGACAACTCTGGCAAAACGCCTACATAACTTCTTCACCAGCCCTGGTAAACAAATACATTCAAGGAAAAGTCCTGTGAAACTATTATTTCTAACAAATTTAAATTTTTTCTGCTCTTTCACTTCTTCTTAGTAGATTCTTGATAAAATCTTATCTTTTTTGTATGGAATTTAATTCAGGAAATGTTTTTCTATCCAACGAATCATAAAATATTTAAAAAAAATATTTGCACAATTATATTTTATCAATCTCATGGTTTCTTATGGAATTAAATCATAAAATTATTTAAGTTGTTCCTATAACTGATCTTTGTTAGAGTCAGATGAATTGTCATTTGGTTTAATTCAAGTAAAATTCAATGGTGCTGCAAACTTTTCTCACATCAATCTAATTGCAGTTTTTAAAGCTTTACCAGAAAGTTATTATTGGATGAAAAAATTATCAATATTTGGGTCATTCAGAGTGACAAAACAGCTTTCAAGCATTTTAATTACGAAATTCAATACAAGACAAAAATATTCTTTTTTACCTGAGATATTTCAAGTCTTTGTGGATTCAACTCGATTATCATAAATTTTAGTTTTTCTCCAAAGTATGACTCGAAAGGTGTCTAAAATTGATACATGGCTATCAACTAAACCATTTTATGTTGTCTGTTTATGGGCTGACTTTTCCGGCTTACAATATTCCACTCAATTTGGCCAAACTATATATTTGCATAGGAATGGCTTTGAATTTGTATTGTTAACTCTTAAAATATATCAAGAACCATTGGGTTTTCTTAGTCTTGATTTTACAGTTCTACACATTGTTACATTGTGATAGCAAAAAGTGATTGTCATGAAAGCAACTTTGAGTGAGCTTTTCTAGATTTCTATTTTGAGACAAACGTGTTTCAAAACAAATAGTTTTATTTTGAGCTTACATATTCAGTGTGAAGTAGAGTGGAGCAAAACAGAATCTATATTCCAACTTCCAAGTAAAGTTCAATGAAATATTGACATACTTGCATAAAGTTAAACACATTCATTTAAAAAACCCAAGAAACATCATTTTCTCTCTTAAAGTGACAGCCAATTACTTTTTGAGAAAATCAAGATATTTTTATAAATATTAAGGTACTTAAAGTTGATTAGTTAAAAGGTCTGAAACTTTGAAAAAACTATAAATCTCTGTCTTTCAATCCCTGAATTCTGACAAATTTGATAACTGGAGAAAGATAAAGTTCAAGAGTCAGTTGAGAATTCCTTAACACAGAGATAAGCTATGGGCACTTTTTTGTAAAATTTTAAGCTATATTAACAATTCCCATCTCTATTTTTTATTTAAAATCACATAAAATGTCAATCGAGTTCTTTTCAAATAAAAATACACTTTTTTCCTTTTTTCATCAAAATAAAAAATTCTTTATTTGTATTTTTGAATTGTTATGAGCTTTTCAGTACAAGTATAATTTACATGCAATTTTAAGCTTCATCTTAGTGGTAAATAATGTACAATAAGTTATGATTAATGCAGCAGACAACTTTCAACTAAATTTCTGTAAAACTTATTTTTTATGCCTTTTACAGCTAGCAGCAATAAAAACTCTTATTTTCTGATTTTTTGAGGTTAACCTTTCCAGAACATTAACATGCAGCAACCCAAAGCTGGCAGGTATAGTTCTGACACTCAATAAAGATTTAGTGTTGACTTCACAAAAATTCCACAGCTCTTTAATCATATTATTACGTTTAATAATATTTAATAATTTTTTTTTAAACATTAATGAACGGTTGCTGGTGTTTAAACTCATTCTGGGTAAGACTTTTATTTGACAGCCACCAGCAGTTATTCAAAAAAAAGACTCTGTAAATAGAAAACCAACTTCCAAAATGATGTAAAATTACAAATAAAAATATCCTGGTCACTTTCCAAGTTTTACTTTCCTTATTTGCCTGAAAGTGAGAGGCATGTTGAAGGGTAAAATTACAATTTTATATGATTTTGGTTTTCTTTTTCACTTAATCGAAATGGAGATTTATTGCTTAAATGGCATCAAAAATAACTGGAATTATTTCCAATGTTAAAAACTGAGTTTTGATACAAAAATAGTGGAAAGCAAAATACCTTTAATCCTCAAGGAAGGCAGAACTAGCTATAGATCAACGTGAATTTTAAAGAAAAATCATTTAAAAAAGCCTTTGAAGCTTAAATTGTTCAAATGCAAAATTTTGCATTCTGAGAAGGCCAAGGCCAAATTGTGGTTTTTATGAAAGCTCCAATTCACCAGATTAATTAATTTTGAAAGATTTTGGACTAAAACAAAATCTTTAACTCAAAATCTTTTTTTACATTTCTAAGAAAAGTTAACAATAAACTAATTGTGAATAGTGAAAAACAACAGTACCCAAAAACTAAGGTAGTTATACTTTATTTTATATGTTCCAGTTTTTGTCCAGAAATTCTGGCTTTTTGTGCTGTTTTTTACTCCTTTCATTGAATATGTAATGTTTTGATAACCACACAAATGGGGTGGTTGAAGCTCATAGCTACGACAACTGGCTGAGGACTGGGAGACTGGGGTTCAATCCCTGGTCGGGGCAAATCTTTGACCCCAGGATTTGTCTTTAAATAATCATCGAATATGATGGTTACCACAGTCAGGATTGATGGTTGTGCAGATCGATCACATGAACAAAAAACCTGATTTAATTATTAGAAACACAAAATAATAACATCAGAAAATACGATTCCCAAAGTTTAACCAGGGATAGTTCAGATGACTGTAAGACACAATATGTTCTAAAGTTTAATACTTCAGTATATTCGCATATTGGAACTTACCTGTAAAAGCGAATAAATTGATTATTTTTAATAAAAAAAACTTATTTTTTTTATATGAAACAAAATTTGAGAGTCAACAACCATTGGACTTACCCAAATGGTCAACCTTGTAAAGATTCACCTAATTTAGTTGAACACAAAAAAGATTTGCTTGAATAACGAAGGTGAAAGAGAAAAATGTTTGTGATAAATCAACTTACATATTCCACGAAGGCATCATTTCCCTTTCGATTTACACAAAAAAATCTGATTTATCCTATTTAGACTTCTCTGAATAAACGTAGAAAAAGGTTTAGCATTTAGGATAAGGAAGAGAGCAGAAAAATTTCTTTTCTTTCCAAAGGGCTAGAGCCAGACAAAGAGATTTTTGGTTATCTGATCCTCAAGTAAATAGTAAATAGATGTTTCCTTTTCAACAATTGGCCAGGCTATTGATAAAAACACAAATCGCAAAAGTAATCTTCCTTACCTTCATCATTAATTTTATTAGTAATATTAACATCTGCTAGTTTTTCATAAAATAATGATTATCCCAACCAAAAATCAAAAAGTAAAAAAAACTAGAATATTTAGAAAATTTGTTGCTGGACTTAAAAGAAAACGAAGAGACGACTTGGACAAGATCGGCAGAGCAAAGCCTAGCCTCTGGGCAAAGTATGCAACTGCAAATCTTGTTCTAAAAGTCATGAAAACTTTTGCAACCGTAAACACTCCACGCGTCCTTAGTAAACAGATCTTATGCAACACGTAGAAACCCAGATAAGTTACTTTTCTACGATGCATCTAGGTCTAAACTCGGGCAACAAGCCTTGGGCAATAGAATAGCGCATATTATTAACAACCTTGATTTTATTTTTCATGTGAACATGACTGATGACCAAATAAGAATTAATCTTAAAAAGTCACTAAATATGTGCTTTTTTCATAATGCACCGAGAAACCAAGAAGGCAATGTAGACGGACAATATGACAATATAACGAACTTCTTCCGAGAGAAAGAAGAGATTAATATTTTTTTACGACTACAAGAAATCTGAGAGATTTCAGACAACATTTTTATTTTTTGAATAACGTCTACTAGTCTTTTTTTTGGTTCCAGCCTCTATGGTAGTGGTGGTTTTTCCGCTGGGTGAGGCATCTCATCAATATTAAATCTCAGTTTTTCCCACCTAAAAAATAAGGCCACCATAGTCATCAAGTCCTCAGGCTGAAGTAATTTACTCTAATAAAGTTTCATTAAACATTAATTGTTTGTAATGAAATGTTTTGAGTAAAATATACAATACAATACTTAATTTTTGAATCAACGAGTCTCCTGTGGTCTTAGTGGCATTGTAGGGTTGTGGGTTGAAAAAACACCTCTTCTTTTTAAGGCAACCTTTGACCCTAGGTTAACACAAAAACACTAAAACTATTCCCAGCAAGGATATATAGAATATGTCAAGAAGTATACAAAAATTCTATTCTATTTCAGGCATTTTATATTTTTATTTTGGGCTTTTATTTTTCAGGAAAACTTTCCCGAAAACTTTACATTAAAATTATTATTCACAAATTGTAATTAAATGAAAAAAAATTCAATAAAGTTCAATAATTACTTCCACTCACCTTCAAACTTTGACCAATAATTTACTTATATTTATTCTGAAATTTGATCCCTCCCCCTACCTTTTGGCCCTTGGCAAGAAAATTTCCATTTAATTAATCCAAATAAAAAGTGATGTTCACTTCCAGCCAAAACAAATATGTGACTTTGTGTTAGTGAGTAGAAAAAGGTCTTTTTTATCAGACAACCAACTTATGAAGGTTTTGACATGTTCCTGACAAACTCCCACCTTCTCTTTGTCATGTCGTGGTAGCCTTATTGGCAGAAAAGTCAGTGCATATAGCTTTTAAATGTGCTGTAAAACTTACTCAGCTAAGCAAGATTCAGTTTTGCCATTTTGACACACACACAAAATGTAATTTTTTTCTGTTGAGTCTAGGATAAATGTGCGTGTAAAGGCGGACCGAGTGAGAGGGAATGAATTCAAGAAACAGAATAGTGGAACAAGAAAAATCTGTGCGCAGTCATTAAGTCCAAAATTTTGGATAAGTGTTGGCAATTGTTTTGGCAGAAGTTTTGCTAACTAATAAACCAAGGAAAACTGGATGTATCTAAAAGACATTGATATGCAAAATAATTTTTATGAATATTTTCACTTTTTCATAAGGTTAGCTGTAAGAAGTATTTCAACAAAGCCAAAAGGACTTTGAACAATTTGGCCTGCAGTTTAGCAACCTGAGATCAATCAGTTTTGAGGTGGAAATGTTAAAATCTTTAGAACTATTTTTTGCTCAGCCATTAATTCTTCAATATTTCTTTTGCCTATAAAGTCCTTTTTCAAGATATCTTAAAATGTAGTCAACTTATTAAAGGGCTTTGCTGATGGAATTCTTAGGTTGCACAAAATAAGGCTTTCTGAAAGATTTCTG
>Ga0194133_10009687_pt1 | contig 11002 bp, 4 predicted proteins | sample TA2KigOf40mmetaG_FD_155448 | JGI IMG/M metagenome (GOLD analysis project Ga0194133, IMG submission 155448) | Freshwater microbial communities from Lake Tanganyika, Tanzania - TA2015055 Kigoma Offshore 40m | ecosystem: Environmental > Aquatic > Freshwater > Lake | place: Tanzania: Lake Tanganyika...
ACTAGGAGTTTAAGACCGGCTAAGCCTCTTTGCCCACCTCCATCCACTCCTCTTTCCGCCCCCTCGCATCAAGGACAGGCGTTAGCATTTTTTATATACTAATGATCTTTTTGAATCAACAGGAAAGGCTAAAACATGACCGACTTGTAGAAGAAATGAATACTCAACAGACACAACCACTCCCATTAGTGACCTTCACCCCTTCAAAGTTTGTGTTCGCTTCTTCTATGGAAAGCTTTATTTTACGATTAACTTTTGGGTACAATTTCAGTAATGTATTTCCTCATCCGTCATCCTTCCAAGATGATCTTTTGAGCTACCAGAAAAGAGTTTCTGAAAACTTAACTTGTCAGATCAGTGAATTAAATCATGACCTCGAGAAAAGTCACAGGCTTGTGAGCAAGCTAAAAAATGAAGTTGAAAGGCTGAAAGGACAGTTGAAATCATTACAGGTGAAGTACTATCTTTGTAAATATCAGCTTTTGTAAAGGTAAATAGGGATCTGATACGAGCAAACCTTATTTGTTGCTCCTGAGTAATAGTACGATGTCTTTCTTATTAGACAATCTTGTAATAAAAGAGTGTTACAAATGAGAAATTCCTTATTCTCATGAGACCAAAATTTAAAATTAAGTAGACGGGCAATATTTGCAACTGGGAAAAATGCTATGAGACAAGATAGTGTTGCTCCTGAGTAATAGTACGACGTCTTTCTTATTAGAGAATCTTGTAGAGAACTAGTGTTACAAATGTTAAATACTTTATTCTCATGAGAACAAAATTTAAAATTAAGTAGACGGGCAATTTTTGCTACTGGGAAAAATGCTATGAGACAAGATAGTGTTGCTCCTGAGTAAAAGTACGACGTCTTTCTTATTAGAGAATCTTGTAGAAAAGCAGTGTTACAAATGTTAAATACTTTATTCTCATGAATACAATATTTAAAATTAAGTAGACGGGCATTTATTGCTACAGGGAAAAATGCAAACCCTCTCGAGCAAGGTTTTGTGATTGACAGTCAGCTGACAGGCTTCTATGGCAAAAAACATTTTTCATTTTTTTTAGCTTGGGGTCTAGGGAACCCCCCATGCTGGCAATGTTAGCATTTTTCAACCATGTCTCATAGCCTACATAGATATTTGAATTTTAAAAATTTATTGCAGAAAGCTTCAAATGATAGCTCATTTTCTTTTGAGACATTTTGCATAAGAGAACTGGTGAGTTAAATTCAAAAATTCTCTTCTTAATTATTTTTCATTGAATTTTTTTTATGATTTTTGAGGAGGATCAACTAGAGGCTATGCATCTAAGAGAATTTGACTTGGAAGAAAAAATATTCCAAGCAACCACTTTAATCAAAACATTGCAAGTAAGGTCTTCATTCCAATTTAGTCTTACTCTAGTAAAATGACTCTCTTGTCTTTTCACAATATTTTACTACTTTTAATATTTCCTTTAAAATATGTTATGATAAACTCAATTGACCTTTCATATACTGATTAACTCTCTTTGATCGCCATCTCTAATGGTATTATCACTTTATAAAACCAACCCCTTTTCCCTTCAGTAGATCAGTAGATCAGTAAAGATTGATTTAACTTGACCGTTACCCTTGATCTTCGTACCATCCAGATTTCAGTCCCGCCAATTATATTGGATCTGCTGGTTAATCTAACCGCCAATATCCTTGATCCGTCTTGAATGTATATAAATCTGCCTCTTCCACAAATAAACAGTTAGTTTCTCAATCATCTTATCCCTTGGTACTCGTTCTCCTCACCTCAAATTACCGTAATACTTTAACAGAAACTGATTATTTTATTTTCAAAATTCAAGGATGAAAATAAGTCTTTCATGTTGAGAGAAACTGAGTTTGTAACAAACTTCTTGAAGGAGGAACCCTTGACAGAATTTACTTGGGAAAGAAGGAGAAGTCTCGAGAGCAACGAGGGAACGTCTAAAAAAGGCCATGTGTAAGAATTGAAGGATCATATACATGTACATTTTTTTCCGGAGGTATCCACAGGAAACCATGACTATTGATATTGTATTGTATTGTATTATATTATAGTTTGTCCAATCAAGCTAAGTTAGGTAAGATTGGGCAAACTTGTTTTGGGCGAAAGATCATATACTCTATAAATGGTGCCTTTTCACACCGGCAAAAATACTCTAATACGGGCGTCGTCTCCAGGAATATACTCGTTTTGTCGCTATTTACAAAAAAGCGGGATGAGCTTATTTTTGGTCGGGTACCTCCAGTAAAAAATGTACGTGTATAAATGAACCTTTAAGCGACATTCTTTCAAAGAATTTGAAAACAAAATCCATAATGCATGCATTTCATTCTAAAGCCCGCCTTACAAAGTCAACCACTTGTTGGCCATCAACGAATCGCTTAATGACCGGATCAAGCTTTTGAAAAATCAAGTCGATCGACTTAAAGATGACCAAAATCCATCAAGATCAAGTTGTTTTTGGCCAAAAATGAGCATATCAGAAGATGGAAAGAAGTCTCCAGGATCAAGCACTACAGGATCCGGAAAGGTTATGATGATAAAATTCTATTAATAACTACTCCTGACCAAAAAAAACCCGTATTTCATGCAATATTTGAATGAAATAGGAGATCGGCAAAATGCAGGATATTTTGGCAAAATTACACGAAAAAATTACGGGTTTCAAGCGTGATTCTCATATACACGAAAAAATACGACTTCAAATATTCAACATTTGACACACCTTTTATAAAAAAACAAATGACAATCATGTAATTTTTAGGAAAATGGTGAGCCAATTTCAATGGATTTATCTTTTTGATCTTTACAGAAATGCTCTTTAAGAAGTTTACGTTTAGAAGCTCAAAAAAGAGCTTTGATTTGGCAGAAAAAGTATCTTTTGTTGGTCATACAAAATGGTGGGAAACCTCTTGGTGAATTTTCAACTGGATCTCTAAAAAAGAAAAAATTTAAGTGAGATGAATATAAAAAAAAATTTGGGAGAAAAAGTCCCATATAGCATTTATTTATTTTCAGGATTGTTGCTCTTTGTATAATGGCAACAAAAAGAATGAACATTTTAAGTCAAAAATGGAGAAAAAGGCAGTCAAGAGCTTTGTCACAAGAGTCAGATTTGTGAATCATTAGTTTATTCATTCAGACATTGAAAATAGTTTTGTATATTATAATCATATATTTATGTATGAAATTCTAATAAAACCTTTAAATATTTGTGGTTTGGAGATTTGACACCAACTGTTTATTTGAGGAAGAGGTGCAGATTTATATACATGTATAAACTAATCCTGGGAGGACATAGAGTTGGATTGGACGCAATCACGGAAACGGATTAGTGATGTCCCAATACAATCACACATCTTGTTCCCACTTGCTTCCCGTATCCTTCCTTCGTATAGAACTAAAAGGCTTGGTATAAAGGACATAGAGTTGGGTTGGACACAATCACGTAAACGGAATAGTGATGTCCCAGTAAAATCACACATCTTTTTCCTACTAGCTTACGAGTATCCTTCCTTCTTAGAGAACTAAAAGGGTTTGTATAAAATGCTCATAAAATTTTATTGGAAAAAGTTAGCTTACATACGAAAACTTTAATCTACTGCCTAATTACCAATACCACAATCTTAAGTCTGAATCGTGAAAAATAATTAGTTGACATCTCAAGGGGCACATGCCTTTTTGTCAAGATGTGAGACAGGAGCGCAGTGATTAAGTGCGCCCAGGAATCAAACGTGAACTGAAGCTCAAATAATCATCACAATGACAAACCCAGTCTTCCTCACAAGGTGAGTGAAAATATACAAGGCTGTTGCCCTGGAGCCCTCAAAAAGAGATAAGAAGAGGGTTCTGTCATACAAGGCATAGGACCCAAAGAATAAAACAAAAAATAGTGCCTTACCAAGAGTTTTTACGTTAATACACCTTCTTGTCTTGGAAAGATTGACAAAGGTTTGGGCCCAACCCAACTGGACCCATCACTAGTAGATACAGAACCGCTCCATCTGGGAAAGAAAAGGAAAAGATTAGCAACTCCGTAGAACTCAACATTAAGACTCTACAAAGTCGCCCCTCACACGCTCCTACAAAAAGGAGAGGCATGGAGGGAGTTGTCCAATCATCCTTAAGTAGGTCAAGGATCCTACCATTTAACGATTGCTCAGTGTTGTGAACTCCGTAGTAGACCAATCACAGGTGATGCCCTCGGAATGACGTCACTTTTGATCAATCGTGCGATGATGCCACTCACCCAGCCAATCAAAAGCTGACATGCACCGATGAGGTGTCAGAAAGGACCAATAGCAAGAGACCCCAGAAAAGAGTAGAATGACTACCTTCGCCACACCTCAAGCTTTTTTCCAAACTTGAGTAATTTTCTTTCCTATCATTTAAGTTGATAAACTTTGTGCTTATCTCACATATAAGGAAATTATTATTTTACTAGCTAATAAATAACTCAGCGGTCTATCACGTCTTTTCATATATTAAGTCAGTAAATGAGCCGATTTCTACTCCCTCATAAAGGGCGGACATTATAAGGATCCTGAAAGACTCATTCTATACCAGGGTTGGAACTTGATTTATTAGTAAAACTTTATCCAACAAGACCTTCATTTTGACATGTTATAGAAATACTGTAATTATAATAATCAAAGCATTGAAAATCAAATAAATACTTGAACAAAAAAGCAAGAGTAACCTTCCAAAAAATATGTGAAGGGAGAAGATTGGGTTATCAGCAGGCAGCTTTGGTTTTTAACCCTTCAGGGGGTGGAAAGTCTGGCATTGGAGGTGCCAACTTGGGTAATTCAATCCCCTCCACATCTAAAAGTTTTATTTTTATTTCCATGTCCAGAAACATTTTGAGGTCATCTTTTGCTTCTTTGCTATTCATTTCCTTTCTGAAATAAATTCAATGTATTTGATTCTTAGATGACTTTTAAGAAAAGGTTAGATTAACAGGCAGGCTACCTGAGAAGTGTGTTTATAGCATCACACCAATAGTCAAATGTTTTCTGGTCAGGGGCAATAACATCAATGTTGGTAGTGTCAGTGAAAATTGTAATAGCAAGGTTTGAATCTGGTCTCATTCTTCGTTGGTCTTTGTTCATCGCACAGTCCTAGAAACCGAGTGAATGAAAATTAAGTAGACGGGTATTTTTATGCGGGGAAAAATACCAAACAATCCCTAGCGACTGATCTCCCCCACCCCAATTAAACGAAAACCGCAATCTTTTAACGCCCCACCCCCACACCAAAGCATTATTTTTTTCTCTTAAAACACATTCCTTTTTTCTTGTATGCCCTAGCTTAGTAATATTCGAGTATACTAGCTTAGTTGCGCTTGAGTCGCATTTCTTGTATGCACTAGCTTTGTAATATTTGAGTAGACTTATTACTTGTATGACCTAGCTTAGTCACGCTTGATTCATATTTCTTGTATGACCTAGCTTTGTAATATTTGAGTAGACTTATTATTTGTACGACCTAGCTTAGTAATGCTTGATTTGTATAATTGTACAACCTAGCATAGTAGCGCTAAGGTGGTGGCTAGTGAGGGGATCTTGGAAAAATAAAATTTCTTATTTCCGTCCCAACTATCTCCTACCACAGTTTTGAAGCTAGAGGGTTAAAATTTGGCATGAAGATTCTGTTAATTATTGCGGCAAAACTGGTTAATCAAATTTTTTAATTTTTGTCTAAGAGCTGAGATAATTGAGTTCAAGTGCAAATTGCTATTAAGGTTGCAGGACTGAGATCGAATTGTTTCGATATTTATGGTGCTGCACAAAAAAATGGCCTTTTACTTAATTTTAGTTACCTTGTCAGTTTTCAGTCCTCGGATGTCTGAAATGGCAATCTTGTTGGAGAGGCTTTCGATAGGTAAATCAGAGTCATTATCCCCACAATCACCATAATAGAGTATCTTGTGGTTGTGGTTCACTCGCAGAAAAAGACAGTTGGTGGTGCTTCCTCCTTTCTTCATCTTTTTGAATCTGGTACCGTTCACTATGAAACCAAGACGTTGTCTTTGAACTAAATTGACAATCTCTGGCTTCAGGAGATTACGAAGCTCATCCACAGCCTCGCTTTCCTAAAAGCAGCATCTCCTTGTTAGTAAAAGTTATTCATTCTGAGCCCAAAATAAGATGTGAAATCATTGAATCCCAACTTGTCGAATACGAACTTGCCAATCCCAACTCCCTGAATCACAACTTGTCGAACAGACGAACTCGATGAATGGATGAACATGCAGAATACTTGCTGAAGCCTAACAGCATTCCCCCCTTCCTAACCATGTTTTCCCTAAATCTTTCCCAACCAATAGGGCATTTATTGCGTGCCTAACCTAACCTTACCTGACCCAACCAACCCCCTAAAGCATGTTCTTCCTTTCCTAGACCTGCAGGGCAAGTTTCCTCCTCAACTCGGCAAGTTCTTCCATTCTGCAAGTTGGGATTTGTTGAGTTCGTTCATTCTGCGAGCACGGATTCTACAAGTTTTTGTATTCTCCAAAATTTCATCTTATCGTAAATATTACTTGATAAGGTTAGGTCTTTCCTATTTTGCATATCCATGGGGTTAGTGGATTTAATTATCTACAATTTTAGTCTATTTCCCCTATTCTTTGACTAACGACGTCACACCACAACTTCTGGCTTTTTTCTTCAAGATATCTTATTTCTCGAAACATCTAAGGTGTTGAAAAATATATATGTCAGTAATAATGTGATTTCCAAACAGAAAGGTTGTTTCATTTTGGGCAGTCTATTTTACAATATATAATCTGACCTGCTCGCTTTTGGCTTTTGCTGCCTCTCTCCATAAGTCGCAAATCTGAGAATAAGACTTCAGAGATCGCTGAAAGTCAGAAAAATTGTTGGCACGCAGTTTAAGTCCAATGGAAAGTTGCTCAGAAGTTACTTCAATGACCTTAAAAGATGGAAATACTTGTAGGCTTAGAAATTCAAGAATTACTTGAAGGTAGAGATGGACCCAGATCCGACTCGTGCATACTTTTGACCCGCAGTAAATAATATGCTGACCCATTTTTTACCCAGGTACTTTTTGACCCAACCCACGAGAATTTTTTTGACTGAAAGGGTTATCCCAGTATTTGCTAAGAAATACCCTCTTATTTGCACTACAATATTCTTCTCTTTTCAAACCCAAAGTTTTTTCAAAAACACTGCTATTAGTTTGTCTTTCCTTCCATGTGACGTAATGTCATTCCCGCATTTACTTTTCAAACTGTCTCAGTTTTACCCTCTTCCAAGAGGTCAGATATTATTCTTGATCTCCCTTTTGTATATAAAGCCGCTGTTTCCCATCAATAAACAGTTCTGTATTGATTCTTATCCTAATTGGGAAGGTCGCCACTCAACATGCTCACTCGTCATTGCCCACAATATCCGCCTTCCATTATACTCCTCCTGACACACTTTACTCGCTAGGGTCAAAAATTGAAAAATTTGGACCTTTCAGGGGAAATTTTCCAAACCCTTGGACGACCTGACATGACCCCAGCAGCAAAAAAATGACCCAACTTGACCCAGTACCGATCAATACTTTAAGCTAGCAATCACCTTGTCGAAATCTTTAAAAGAAGGCCTCACATCATTCCATGTCCTGTATAAGTGCTTGATAATAAGCTTACAAATTCAAGAATCACATTGGGTTAGAGATGAACACAGATGCGGCTCGAGGATACTTTTTAACTGCAGTAAAAGTAGAGGTCTTTTACCCTAGTATTTTTTGACCCAAAGGGTCGAAATTGCAATATTTAGGGAAAATTTTCCAAACCTATTGCTGACCTGACCTGACTCGAGCAACAAAAAAAATGACCCGACCTGACCTGGACCCATCACTACTTTTAGCTAGCAATCACCTTGTCGAAATCTTCAAAAGAAGCCCTCATCTCATTCCATGTTCTGTATAAGTGCTCGATGGTTATTTCAAATAATTTTTCCAGTGGTTCACCCTCAGAAAAGATCATGGGTTGAATGTCTAGGAGAGAAAAGCATGTTTTATATAGAGCTATAATATAATTATTAGAGTCATTAAACACATACCAATGTCTACATTTTCCAAAACCTGTTCTCCAATGTGCAGCTGGACACAAATAAGCTTTGTAAGTGCAATTGCTGAGGCAGCAAATGGGCATGGATAGTTTGCATCATTGCTCCTGTAATGATTCTCAATGGTGATTTTTGTAAACAGATCCCCCTGAAAAACAAATATTGATGCTTTATTTCCCACTTTTGCAAGTTCAGTCTTTACAAAATAGGCTGCCGTTAGTTTGTCACTCCTTCCTTTAAGTAAGTTGTTCCAAACAGGCTGCTACTATGTGTTCTCAGTCCTGCGTTTGTTTTTCCCGCCAAAACAATTTACCCTCTTCAATTTAGCCAGAAAGTTTCTCAGACTATTTTTGTGTATATAAAGCCCCTGGTTTCTACCAATAAACAGTTCAGCATTGGTTCTTTTCTTGATTGGGAAGGTCATTACTGGACTTTCCCTCTATGCTCAGACGCTCACAGCATCTCTCTTACCTCATAAGCATCGTACTACTCTACGAAAATAATGAAGTAGACGGGCAATTTTCTTCCACAATTTTAAAGTCAAAGAGCTGATACTTTGAATGGAGAACAGAGCTTGAACTTTTACCTATATATTACTTTCAATACACTTTACTCTAAAATGAAACACAAAACCTGCATGGAGGCTGCACCCCAAGAAAGCAAAAAATTAAACAAAGCCAGTTTGTTTGTTAGTACAGACATCAGCTGTTTTTGGTTTGGCTGTAGAAAAACCCTCATATCTTAGATCTTAGAAAAAATTTGAAAGGGTTCAAACAAAAATTAGCCCTCTGGCTTTAAAACTGAGGGAGCCTTTGGATATGACGGACAGACGGACAGACATAAAAAATTGACTTTTGTCCTCCATATATATGTCCCACAATTTTAAAGCTATAGAGCTCAAATTTTGCATTAAGCCAGCTCGAATCAATACCTAAATATTACTTTTAGTAAAATTTTCTCTAAAATGAAGCTCAAATCCAGGATGGAGGTTTTTCTGCACCTCTAGAACACAAAAAATTAAAGGAGGCCAGTTTGTTTGTTTGTTTGTATACAGACATCAGCTGTTTTTTGTTTGTCTGAAGTAGAAAAACCCTCAGATCTCAGCTCCTAGACAAAATTTAAAAAATCTAGCCATGAACTTTTTTTGAAGTGGTTCAAGCAATCTTTATGCAAAAAATTAGCTCTCTAATAACTTTAAAACTAAGGGAGCCTTTTGAGGTGACGGACAGACAAACGGACATAAAAAATTGACTTTTGTCCTCCATCTTTAATATTTCCCACAATTTTAAAGCTACAGAGCTGCAATTTTGTAAGAATACAACTTGAACCAATATCTAAACATTACTTTCAGTACACTTTACTCTAAAATCAAACACAAAGCCGAAAATTACCATTTTACAAAGGCCAAAAAATTATTTAATTTGTGGAACTTTTCATGAAAATGCTAGAACTTTTTTTGAAAACCAACCTTTTTGAGAGCAAATGCCAACATAAGCTCTAAGGCAAGCATTCCAGTAGGAGATGATCGAAAATCCTAATTTCAAAAAAAGTGTCCTTTAGTGATGCCAAATATATTTTTCCCATTTTTTCTTACATTTGCTGGATCGAGTATGGATGAGAATCCAAGAGTCTTGTAATCTTCTCTAAGCTCACGTTTGGCATTTGTTTTATGAGCATCTTGGTGGAACATCAAGGCACGAAGCTTCTTGATTTTTTCAACAACACGCTTAAAGAAAAAAAAACTTTCTTTTTACGCTCCAGCTTATTGAAGATGTAGGTGTCAGTGTGTTTGTCCCAAAATAAAAATATGAATAATCTAAAAAACTACATAACCACAAAAAACAGCAAAATCCGGTCCAAAATAACAGAAGCGTATACTGTCCACCCCTCCCACGCTTCTTGCTCACCTCCCAGCCTCAATCACCAACCTTGATGGGCGGGCAAATCTAAACCAACCGCTACAAACGTGCTTCCCGCTTGAAAATAAAAAAATAATTGAGGCCAGGAGCCTCCTGTGCTGCATGGACCCCGCCATGCAAGGCAGCAACCTGCTGTGTTTGGATCCCAAACACCCCTACCCTTGAGATATGTGGCTTGGTGAGAATACTACTCAATCTAATTTCTAAATATTGCTATTGATTGCGGCCATTTTATGAACTAGAAATAGATTTGCTTTGTTGTTGTTTTTGTCAGCTGCCAGCCTACATGCACAACCTAGAAAAACCCTCATATCTCTGGTCCATGGACAAAATTTCAAAAATCTGTTTAATAACTTTTTGGGCAAGGGTCCAAACTGTCTTCATGTAAAAAATTAGCCCTCTGGCTTTGAAACTGAGGGAGCCTTTTGAGGTGACGGACAGACATAAAGTAAAAAATCAACCAACTACTTGAAAATTCATAGCTCCATCAATTTTAAAGCTAGAGAGCTGCAATTTTGCATAAATACAGCTTAATTCAAGTCCTAGATTTTACTTTTTGACACTTTTCTCTAAAATCAAGCACAAGGTCACAAGTAACAATTTTACAAAAGGCCATGAAATTATTTCTTCCCTACCCATAGCGATATTTCTAACTCATTAGCTTGCTCGTGGATAAGTTTATAAGTATAAGAGAAAAAGTTGACCAGAGATATGTAGACTATTCCTGGGGATGTATATGTATGCAGAGTTCAAATAGTAATATCCCAGTATAATCACACATGCCATCTTCCTATCCCTTTATCTTATGAGTCCTCCCTCTTACAGAAATATAAGCCGATGCTTGACAAATGCTCATAATACTTTATTTTAGAGTTAGGAATACTTTATCTCTTACATACTGAACTTATCTCTAGATCTAATTATCTGCCAACAGTGTCTTACATCTAAGCACAACGAAAAATAACTAGGTAACATGTAAGGGCGTGCC
>Ga0194133_10009688_pt1 | contig 11002 bp, 8 predicted proteins | sample TA2KigOf40mmetaG_FD_155448 | JGI IMG/M metagenome (GOLD analysis project Ga0194133, IMG submission 155448) | Freshwater microbial communities from Lake Tanganyika, Tanzania - TA2015055 Kigoma Offshore 40m | ecosystem: Environmental > Aquatic > Freshwater > Lake | place: Tanzania: Lake Tanganyika...
GGAGACACGCGCTGGACATCTTTTCCAGATCTTCGCTATCCAGTGCCGATGCCAGAGCATCACGAATCCGGCCTACCGTGGCCGTCCCTCGATCCCCCACCAGTTTGGCGAGATTTCTGCGGTCCAGTTCTTTGGCCGCCGCCACCTGATTGGGGGCCGTCACCACCAGCAAGGAAGGCAGTCCAAGACAACAACGTTCCCAAGCAGTCCCCCCGGCCGCTCCCAACCCAAGATCGGCCTCCAAGATCAGTGGGGCCAGCGAGGGCGGTCCGGGATGAAGACGAATTTGGGGCGATTGCTCCGCTACTTTGCTGATCTCAGCAAAGTGGGGAGATTTGGGATTGGCCGTCACTTCAAGCCTCAAGTGGGGACGACGCAATTCGAGAAAGGCCCGTAGGCTCCGGGTGGTGAGGTTGTGCTGATCCGAGCCCCCAAAGGATAGCAGAATCGTTTGGACGGGCCGGGTTCGAATTCTGGCGCGTAAGTGTTCACGACCGTAATCCTCATGCAGCAAAGCGTATTGCGACCCCAAAAGCCGGGTACTGTTTGCCGGAAGGAGCGGATCATAACGGGAAGGAGCCTCAGCGACGACGTTCTGGTCGAGCAACAGGTCACAGGCGTGCTCCCGATCCGCCAAATCGTCGATCACCATGATCCTTGAGGCGGCGGGGCGAAGACGGCTTTCCCAACGGGCATCCAGGCCATAATGGTCGACCACGAGCCAATCTGGTTTTTTTCCAGCCAAGGCCGCCAGGGTTTGTTGCGCGTCCAACTCCCAGTCCGGATCGGCCCGGTCCGCGGAAGGCCGAGGAAAGAGCATGACCGGAAAGCCGTTTTGTTCGATACGCGGGGCCAGATGTCCCTCCAGATCCCGGCAAACAAAGAGACAGCGGCCCCCGCGCTGCTGGAGGGCCCGCGCCAGGGCAAGGCAACGCATGACATGGCCTGCGCCCCGAGCCCAAGAGGCATCCGCCCGGAAGACGATCGTTGGATTTTTAATTGAGCCGTTGAAAGCTGCTTTGGCAGATCGGCCCCTTCAGCAGAGAAGCCGGGTCTCGTCCGTTTTGACACTTCTGAATCACCTTAAAAACAGCCTCCAGATTTTCAAAATATTTTTGAAGAATAACGCCTTGATGCTGAAGACAGACATAGGTGCTCATGGCGGCAAAAAATCCACGCTTCAGCATCTCCTGCGTAATCAAGGTTTTGTAGATGCTGTTGTGCTGCCCTTCAAAATGAAAAGCCGCAAGTGCGGCCAAGCCTTTCGTCTGGATCTTGAGACCGTTCCGACGGGCCAGTTTCTGCCAATTTACTTTTATCTCTCCGCCGGTTTGGGTGATTTTCTCCCAAGACCTCTCCTTCGACATGACCTCCAGGGTTTTAAGTGCTGCGACAGGTCCAATTCGTTCCCCCCAAAATGTGCTGCTCATGAAGGATGATTGGGCGGCCTCCATGATGTTTCTTCTCCCGATTACCGCCGTGATGGCGTAGCCGTTCCCCAACGCCTTGCCGAACATGGCCATGTCCGGCTCAACCCCATACTTCTTGTGCAGGCCGCCGAATGTCTCCCGGAAACCGGAGGTGCATTCGTCGAAGATCAGGACGATGTTACGATCCGAGCATAGTTTGCGGATTTTTTGGAGATAGCCGGGCTGCGGAGGCTCATTTCGCTCCACTTCCATCTTCACGATTCCAATACCCTCCCTTTTTACAAGGTTTTCCAGCTCCTGATACTGGTTGTAGCGAAAGGGGAAAACGGTCCCTTTAAGATTCCGAGGAACTCCTTTGGGCTCAAGACCCGGAAGCAGATGCCCATCCAAGTTGCGATCGTCCGCCAGATTGGCGCTCAGATACCAGTCGTGCCACCCATGGTAACCGCATATCGCCACTTTTTCCTTCCCGGTTGCAGCCCGGGCGATTCGGATCGCAATCGCATTGGCCTCCCCTCCTGTCCGCGCAAAACGAACCATTTCGGCCCAGGGATGGAGTTCAATTAGCTTTTCGGCAAGGTAGACTTCCTCAGGGCAATTCAAGGTGGACATGTTTCCCTTGCGGACGACCTGTCGCACCGCCTCATCCACAGCGGGATGGCCGTACCCAAGGATATTGGTGCCGATGCCCATGATGGACATATCGACATATTTTTTACCGTCCAGATCCCAGACGTGGCACCCCTTGGCCCGGCTGAAGTAGGCGGGCCAGCGATCCGGCAAAAACATCTCCGCCCTTTTGGAAAGGAGCATATTTCCTCCAGGAATTACCTGCTTGGCGCGTTTCCAAAGCTTTTGTCCAGCTCCCAAACTGGCGCCTTCATTCCGGCGGATTTCCCTGTTTGCCTCAAAGATGGCCGGCTGCCGTTGCTTGAGTTGGATCACCTCTTTCCAAGAAAAGTCAGTTCGAGGGGCGAAGGATTGGAAAATGTTTCTAACCACGGAAAGGTCTTTGGGTTCGTCCACGGTCCATCGCTCCCCGGAAAGATCCACTGGGTTGGCAATATTTCTTTTTTTGAAAGAACCCTTCTTTCGCAAATACGGGGTAACATGTTCGCGTTCTTGGGTGCCCTTAGCCTTTCGGTCTGCCTCGAGCAGGGCCTCGCGTGAAAACACCTCAACATCCAGACCGTCCGGAAAGGTGGGCGGATCAATATTGGAAACATAGTCGGCCCCGCCTCTTTGATAGTCTTCCACGACTGAATCAATCAATGCACCGTCCACCAAAGGACAGTCCCCGGTGATCCTAACAATCACATCAGCGCGGGATTTGTGGGCAGCCTGCGCATACCTGGCCAGCACATCCTCCTGACTACCACGGAAGACGGGAATTTTCCCAGCTCGCAACAGAGTAGCCAGCTTGTCGTCTTCTTTCGAGGTAGTGGTGGCCACCAGGATCCCCGCGAGGGATTTGGCCCCGCGAAGTCGTTTTATCAAAACCTCCAGCAGGGTGTATCGGCCCACGCGCGCAAGAACCTTTCCGGGAAAGCGGGTCGATCCCGTCCGGGCTTGGATGATGGCCACGATCCTTGGCTTCATTTCCAGCGATACTTCGGATGGATTTTCCCAAAAATCAGCCCGTCCACCCGATTTCGCCCGCATTGCCACTGCCGGATCAGTCTCCCCTCCCTGCGAAATCCGGCGCGCCGAAGCGCCCGCTGGGAGCCGCGATTGTTCAGGTAGCACCCCGCGGTGATTTTGATCAGACCGAGCTTTTGAAAGGCATAGTCGCACACCAACCGGATCGAGCTGGAGGCAAAGCCTTTGCCCCACTCCTTTTTTTTCCCAATCAGAAATCCAATTTCGGCCGTCCGGTGGCGCCGGTTGATCGGCCCCAGCTTGATATTCCCAATATGACTCCCGCCTCGACGCTCGAAAATTCCCAGAAGGAGGGTTCGCGGGTCACGATTGGTCTTGTGAATCAAAGCCCGAAGCTCACCGACGTTCTTAGGTGGATCAAAACGAACTTCCAGAAATGCATTCACAGCTGGGTCCCGGAGCCAACGCAGGTAGGCAGGGCCGGCATCCCGGGGGGCCAAGCGACGTAAAAAAATATGATTTTCTTGGATCGTCATCCTAGGACTTATCCGATTTGTTTTACGCAAACCCCCCGATTTTTTAAAAACGCCTTGGCCCGGAGCGGGTTATTGTCGCCAAAATTAAAGAGGCTTCCACATGCCACACCCCCAGCCCCGGGGCAGATGTAGTAGCAGCCGAAAGAGTCGAGCCCGATCGTTTCGTACGTTTCCGGCAATCCGCATCGCGACCAACGCTTCATTGGCCGAGGGGTATTCCCCAGGTGCGAGGATCGAAAGAGGGTGACCAGGCAGGCAGCCAATCCGGTTCGGTCGGGGATCGATCGGGCCGGTAGTCCATAATTTGAAGCAAAACGTCCACTGAAGTGGGGCCTATGACGATGTGGGCCTTCGGACTGGCGGCCCAGACAAAGGAGAGGCAAGCCTGCAGGGGCGAGATGCCCGCCGCTTGGCATTTTTCCCTGAATCGCCGGGCCTCGGCCAAGGGTATGGCGGGAGTGGCGCGGGCGGAAACCGGCAATTCCCGGAGCAGCAGACCCCGCAAAAAGATACTGCGGAGGTGCACTTAGAGCCCTTCTTCCGTTAACCGTTGTAAGGCGCCTGATTCAACCACACCTCTGTCCATAGGGTTGCACGGAAGCTGCAAAATATGAAGTTCGTGCCTTTCAGCGAGGACTTCCGCTTGGGCAGCTTCATAACTGGAAATCCCGATTTTTCCACCAGACCTTTGCGAATCAACCCATGCAGGGTCCCGGCAATTTTTCCACCCAAAGCTCCGGCGAGGGCCTCGTCATTGTGAAGCAGAAGCCCGTAACACCTGGATATCCGCAGCCGAGCCAAGGATTGCACCAACTTAGCCTCCACCTCCTCACCCACCTGGTTCTCGTCATAACGAATCTTGGTTATCACAGATAGGTTTTTTATCCCGAAATCTCAAAGGATACGTTCATCCTCGCCGTACGCCGCTGCTTCCGTTCACCTATCAAAAATCCAATTTCAGCTACCCGTTGAGTTTTGTTAATCGGCCCAAGTTTTATATTCCCAATGTGTTGGGAAGTCGCTTTCTTAAAAATACCGAATAAATAATTATTTCCACTTCGATTATGTTTAGCGACGTATGCCTTAAGCTGTTTTAGGCTTGTTGGTGGTCGGTGGCAAATTTCTAAATATTTTATCACTTCTAAATCTTGAAACCCTCTTGAATAAAAAATTTATTTTTTTTGAGCTTTAACTCCTAAACAAGTTTTTACGGCCTGCAATTTTTATTTTTTTATCCAGTTTTTTAGAAATTTTTTAATTATTTTTTGAGCTTTACCTTCTTACAGGCAAAGTTATATCTTTTATTATACTTGCGGCGATATACCCAGCACTTTGGCTTGATTTTTCTGTTATATATAAGTTTTCAAATTTTTTTCTTTGCTCTTTATTTTTTTTTACTTTTTGAAGTATTTTTTTAAGGGGTTTGTTGAGAAGGCTTTTTAAATCAAAAATCCAATTTTTTTTGCGACAGTCAATGTAGAGACAGGCAGCTTTTATTCTTTCTTTTGACTCTTTTGACAGGCCTTGTTGATTGTTTATATCAAGATAAATAATCGGCATATTAGTTGAAAAACAATCACCTAGGGTACTTGTAGCCCTTGACGTAATTAAGATTTCAGACTTGGAATAAAGGTCCTGAAATACTTTTGAACCTTGATAAACGTAAATATTTGGATACTTAGCTGCCTCTTGAAGGACGGGATCGAAACCGCCATATCGTTCTGCCGGGTATGGTTTATAGAAAAATGAATGGGGAGAATGGCCAAATACCTCGCGAATAAGTTGTATTTCAAATTTTGCCTTATCCAAATCGTCTGCATTTCCAAGCGTAAGATTTGATCCTTCATTATACAACATTGTTGAAACATACATAAATGGATATTTTTCCGAAAAAGGATTTAAAGCTTTTCTAATTTTCGGAGCCCCGCTGACAAAACACTTGGATGGGATCAGTCTAAACTTTTCAGAAACTGATTTTGATTTTTCATTATATAAAAAGACTATGTCTGCCGCATTATTCTCATAAAAAAAACTTGAGGAATGATGATCGCTGCATATTTCTCTCCCAACCCCGTGTTGAAAACCGTAGATTGGAATACTTTTTGTTTTACAGATTTCTCGTAAAGCGTACATCTCGGTTCCATGTGGATAATTCGTCAAGATTCCAAGTACGGGGAGATTCCTATAGCTGGAAATGACATCATGCCACTTACTTTCGAAAGCATCTTGTTTAGCTACCTCAATCTTCACTTGATGCTGAAAATATTTAGTTAAAGCTTCGGAGGTTTTTTTATTTTTCGTTGTCAGGAAATAGGTCTTTTTTGCCCAATCGATAATTTTATCTGAAAGAAATGCGCGGCGCTTTTTATCAGAAATTATCTTTGGAACTTCTATGTTTACTATTTTGTATCTGTTCTTAAAAAGTTTGACAGCTGTTTCTTTAACTAAATCACTTTCTCTTATGACTAAAAACTGTCCTTTCCATATCCATTGTGGCAAAAGGACTGAAAAGCATTTTACAAAAAAGTACTCCCAGTTTTTAAGCGAAATTAAATTTATTTTTGGATTGCTATGTTTTTTTTGTTGGCAATTATTGGGTTTCCAGTTTATTATTTTGATGTTTTTTTTTGGCAGAACTATTTCCAAAAATTTTATCCAGGAAGTTTCTTTATTTTCTTTTACAAAAAAAGTTTTTTGGGAAATATTTTTTTGGAATGTCGAATTTACTACTGCCGGCTTTTGGCTCAAAAAAAACGTTTTTGCTACGGTGGATGCATATTTTTTCATCCTTTTATCTTGAGAAGCTTGTTTAAACATTTTTCTCGTGCTGCTGTGAAATAGCCGCGCAGTTTTTCTGAATATTTTCCGACCATAGAAGATATTTTCTTCCGGTCTTTTCCTCAGCAACAATATGGCGGGATTTGTGGTTTTTAACATGCACCGCTTCACAAATGCCCTGTTTTCTCTCGCGATTATGAAAGGGAGAGAATTACAAAATAAGACAGATTTCTTCAATTCCCCGGTTTCTCCACGGCTTTTCGGACTCTGGCGAGTGTAATCATGGACTCCAGATGGCTTAGAGGCGGTGTGGAATCAAGATGCAACAATTGTCGCTCGATCGGGTTTAGACGTTTTGTCTGTTTTTCATTCAACATTTCCGGGAACCGGTGGTACGGTTTTAAAAACCAGGGGCCATAGGTGTTGAAAACCCCCCATCGACTTTTCTGGGACGGCGGGCCCACGCGATGCCATAATGCGGTGTCAAAGATTGCCATGGATCCTTTGCTTCCGGTCATTCGCTCAAAGGACAAGGGCTCAAAATCTCGATCCTTGGGTTTCTGGTAACGGTGATGCGAACCGGGAATCACATGCGTAGCCCCATTCTCCGCTTCAAAGGAATCCATCATGAGCACGGTCATATAACATAAGGAGGGACGGATTCCCGCCCCCCCCTGAAGGAACCTGGAATCAGTGTGCCAGCCGACCCCGGACGCTTTTTTGCCTTGAGGCCCCTGTGTCTTGATTTGGCGATTCCTGGCGGAAGGTGAGATTAAAACGTAATCATCATCAATCAGCTTTCGCATCAACAGGTCAGTCAAGGGTTGGTAAATGAGTTCCAAAAGCGTCGGGTCATCCATAAAATAATTATCCAGTACTTCATTCTCATGATTTCCCCAATAAACCCCTTTTTTTTGCCTGGCTCCCACACAGTCGCTGAATTTTGAAATAATCGAATTACAAAAACCGTGTTCGAAAACATCGTTGACGACCACATAACCGAGGTCGCAGATATGGTCGACAAGCCCAGCAATCACGGATTCGTTTTTTATATCAATGGATTGGCCTGCAATTTTCATGGTCTTGATTTCTCCTTTTTATTGATTTTCGAAGGTTGAACAGTAGCAGAAGGCCATCCAAAGTTCTCTTACATTTTCCTTTCGGACAAAGAAATCGCGGGCATTCCTTTGAAACATTTCCTTTTGGAGGGCTGGCGAGTAAAAAACTGTTTCCTTAACCAAGGCAAGTGTCGAGCGGGCGCAGTAACTTAGAAAGGGGTACGCCATCCCAACTTTTGGCTTGGCTGCGATTGTCGGTCCAAGATGTTCGGAAAGCAGTTTTCTCAGAATACTTTTTGTCTCTTTTCCATTTCTGCATTTTGCGGACAGGGGCATTTTCAAGCAGTATTCCACAAATGACTTCTGTAAAAAAGGCTGCCGGACCTCGATCGAATGCATCATGCTTCCTCGATCCGCCCTGAGGTTCGTGTAGTTGGGAATCGAATATCGACAATAAAACCGGCTTAAGGCTCGGTCCGGTCGTGGCCGGGAGTAGCTGGCAGAAAGTTCCCCCCAACAGGCTGGTAAAGCGCCTTGGTGCTGCAGGATTTCCTGAGCGAATATCGCCTGCAGAGCGGCCTTCGAGGTGTTACGGTGGAAGGGCCGGAGTTTTTGGAGACCAACTGAGGTGGTCTTTTTTCGGCAGACCGACGCAACATCTTTTGGATAACCAAGAAAAAGCTCGTCGAGCCCGTCGGACATGAATAGGACTTTGGCCCCCTCCGAACGCGCGGCTTGGGCCAGGCAGGCCACGGCACCGACCCCATCGCAAAATATTCCGTCCTCAGAAAACTTCGCAGCTTCCAGGAAGTTTTTTTCATAATCCGGATCTTTTAAGAAGATTCTTTTAACGGTCAGCGGGTTGGCTCGAATACTTTTTTTTACGACATCGTTTTCGGATAAACCCGAGGTTTCGCGGATTTGGCGTGGATTGGTGATCGCAAAGATCCCTTTCCCACGATTCGGGTGCTCCCCTAGCAGCCAGTTCACTAGATTGCTATCCACCCCGCCACTCAAGGTCGTGCAAAATGGCACCTCTTTTGGTATCCTGCTTTGAAGTGCCTTTTGCATTTTGTGCTTGAGCTCCTCGCAAAGCTCACCTTCGGATATCGGCATGGCAAAGTCCCCCGGGGCACAGAATGATTGCGCATGCCACCGTCTTCCATGGGAAGATTCAGCATTCCAAGTGATGAGCTCACCAGGCTGAACTTTATGGATATTCCTCACCAAAGTTCCGCGGGTAAGGCAGGCGCGATCGGAAAAGGCGTGAAACAAGGACGTACCCCATGCCTCGGTAGAAACCCGGAGTTTTTTGAGAACTTTACGAATTGGTTTGATTTCTGAACAGAAAATCAAATATTTTGAGTTAAGAAAATAATATAAAGGCTTTTCACCCAGCAGGTCCCGCCCCAATGTAAGAGTGCTCTCTTCCTTATTAAAAAGGGCGAAAGCCCAAACTCCGTCCATCATATTAAGAAAGTTGATCCCATTTTTTTCAATGAGTTTAAGGAATATTTCCGTATCGCACTTGGTGGCAAAATGAGCTTGTTGCAAATGGGTGTTTTTTAATTTTTCACTGTTGTAAAGTTCGCCGTTGTAAACTAGGACCAGTTTGTTTTGCGGGGTTCGAACGGGCAGAGCGATACCTGTTTTTGGGTCCTCAATCGCAAGCCTTGTATTTACCAATCCTATTTTTTTACGATCGTCCGTCCATTTTCCTTCGGCATCCGGGCCGCGGCATCTTAGTCCGGCCGCCAATTCATTTAGAAGGGATTCCAGTGGAATTTTTTCTTTTTTTTCAAAAACCAGGATGCCGCCGATGCCACACATCTTAAATTGGGAGGAAATTAACGCGCAAGGCGGTTTCTTGAAATTTAAACTGAGAGAGACTCGGTGATTTTCTGGAGTTTTTTCACCATCCGCAGAACCTTCCTTACGGATGGCCCTGCCAGCCAAACCAGCGCGATAAGAGCTTTTTGGCGGGAGAGCGGTTTGAGGTTTCGGCCGTTATTTTTTATCAGGGAAAAATGACGGAACAGCTTGCTGCGAGACAAATGATTCAGGGTCGCCACAATCCTGCCCTTGCGATGATGTCGACCCATGACTTGGACACAGGCAGCAGCCCGGCCTTTTCGAGCGAAATTTTCCCGCCACGCCGGGTTTTTTGCGTAACGCAACACACAAGCAGCCAAGGGATTCCCGTTGCCTCGGATCCAATCACATTGCGGAAGGTGATAGTGAGGGCTGATCTCCAAGACTTTCAGGGCCTTGGGGGCGGTTCCAACACTTATCATATCCATGGTGAAAGGACCCTCTTGATAATCCAGTGCCTTTATGGCTTTTTTGGCAAGATCGCGGGCCGCCTGAAAAAAGCCCGGCCACAATTCAGCCGGTTGGATCATCGCCACACACAATTGGGGGGTTTCGCGGTCATCGATCCGAAAAGTAGTGGAGACCGGAAACAACCGACCCGCCGCCATAAATCCACAAAAGTTGCAGATGGTTCCCTGTTCCTTGACTTCAATGCAGACGAATTCACCACCGACAAAAGCCCGCCTCACGGCTGCACGCAGGGATTCCTCGCGGGGCTTATCAAGGATCACCACTCCCCGGCTATTATTTTGGCAAGCCGGCTTGACGACAATCCCTTTTCCATTTGCCTGTTTTAAGATCTCGGTGTTTTTTGGCCAATCCGAGCGTTTTCCGCTCCAAAGTTGTTGGGGCTGGGGGACGCCAGATTTTTGCAACAATTGGTTTGTAAGGTGTTTGTTCGTAAATTTTCTGTAAGTTTTGAAGTTTGGGAGCCATGGGCAAAATTCACTGTGAATGGCCCCCACCGATTGAAACGCATAGTCGGCAACGCCGTAGGCCCCCACAATCTGATACCCCCGGGTGCTGGCCCGAAGACGGTTGACGATCCTGCTTGTTTGGCGTGCGTCCGCTTGAATAAAATAATCACATTCGGATCGGGCGGGGGCATCCGGGGACCGGTCGACCAGAATCACAGACACGCCAGCCTCTCTTTCCGCCCGAATGGATAAAACCTGCGAGTGGCTTCCCCCAATATGCACAAAGGCTTTTTTTCGGGCCGGATTAAACACAAAACCAAATAGGGCGGGCCGCGAGACCCGTGGCAAGCTCCGCCATGAGCTTAGTTCCCAACCAATACTCGACCAGGCCAGAGAGAGGATTTCGCACACAGCGGTATAAGGGAATCCGATGAAACTCCCTTGGCGTGAAAATCTCATAGTTTAATCGGCTCAAGTCGGGAATCCAGCCGACCGCGATGGGAGTCCATCCGGCTTCCTCAAGAATTCTGCGGATTCTCACGATCGAGGAGGCGGGCGAAAAAAGGGTTTTTTTACCCCGGCTATTCCCTGTCTGAAACAAAAGTCTTTCGGATCGTGCTCTGATTCGTTTTAACCGCTCCACCGCGTACTGCCGCCAGTTTCCCCTGTTGTCAGCTTGCTCCACATCATAAATCGCCCCCGCATGATGAAGAACATTAAGTTCGATGTACAAATCCGCTTGCGGAAGACTATGAATATTTCGCAACCCGATCTTTTTTTTGAAAAAGACACATCGATTGGAAACGTTCAGG
>Ga0194133_10009689_pt1 | contig 11001 bp, 9 predicted proteins | sample TA2KigOf40mmetaG_FD_155448 | JGI IMG/M metagenome (GOLD analysis project Ga0194133, IMG submission 155448) | Freshwater microbial communities from Lake Tanganyika, Tanzania - TA2015055 Kigoma Offshore 40m | ecosystem: Environmental > Aquatic > Freshwater > Lake | place: Tanzania: Lake Tanganyika...
TTCGAATATAAAGTCGAGGATAGAGTTTAAACAGGGAACCATTCTATTTGTTAGCGATAATGAGCAATTAAAGAAAAATCAGATCATAGGAGAGATTAGTGCTAGAGGAAATCTTATAACTGAAAAAGTTACAAAAGATTTATCTAGTACTCTTTCTGGAGAAGTCTATTTTTCTAATCTACTAATTGAAGAGAGAATTGATCGACAAGGAAATATAACTTTAACTAGCACAGAAGGTGGATTACTGTGGATCTTAGCTGGAGATGTTTATAACTTATCTTTAAATTCAGAATTAATGGTTTCAAAAGATCAGCTAGTCACTGAAAAAGATGTTATAGCAACAACTGAGATAACTAGTGATTATGGAGGGACAGTTCGATTATCCAATTCAGAAGATGAAATACAGATAATTACGGCTTCAACATGTGTAGATAACGGTGTTATTATTGGTAATAAGGATCAAATATCTACAGAATCACCATATTTCTTAAAGTTAGAAGATGGGTCTGAATTTTTAATGCATTGCTCACCTGGAAATAAAATAAGCAATTCTCAAATAATAGCAGAATTAATTGATGATTCTTATAATACTACGACTGGTGGTTTTCTCAAGTATTCGAATGTTGACGGTTGTAAGATAACAAAAAACAAAAGAGGTTATGAAGTTGTTGATAATCTAACTCTATACTGGATACCAGAAGAGACTCATGAAATTAACAAAGACATTTCCTTATTAATGGTACGCCATGGTCAAAACGTGGATACTAATCAAGAACTACTAAAAGACTTATATAGTAAAACACAAGGGATTCTTTTTGTTATTGAAGAGAACGGGATCGTTCAAGAATTATCTATTAAACCTGGTTTTTTACATAAACTCCCTCCCGATAACTTCCTAAATTTCGAATCTAGAATTTATGAGCCTAAAGAAGAAGTTGCTCAAGATGTAAATCTGAGTGAAACCTCTTTCGTTGAAGTTATTGATATTAATGAATTAAAGTATTTATTTATTCGACCAGTTTTTAAGTATCCCATAGTTCAAAAACATTCTGCAATAAAACAAACATTAACAAACGATACTCATACAAATTTATATTTGGATACAGTTCAAAGAATTCTTTACAAAGATGGAGAAAAGATTAAATCTTCTTCACCTGTTAATTTATTAAAAACATATCTTATTTTAGATATAGTATCAGAACTTCCTCACTTATCAGCGGATATCGAATTTACCACAGTTCCCAATAAAGAATATTGTCATTTAAAACTAATCATATTAGAGAGCCTATGCATTAGAAAAGACACTTTCGGAGAGATTTATAAAGATTTTACAGTAAGTGAGTTTACTGTAACTGATGGGCAAAAAATAACTGCAGGTACAGTTGTTGCTCAAACTAAACTTTTCTGTAAAACTAAGGGGCAAGTCAAACAAATTTGCACTAATAATAAGTCAACAAGAAGCATTCTGATACTTACAGATTCGAATCAAAAAACGATTAATATAGTTCACAAAACCCCTCAAGTTTCAGAAGGAGAACTTGTTCGTTATGGAGATCAAATTGCAGAAGGAATCACAGCACCAGATTCAGGGCAAATATTAGCATTAACTGAAAATGAAATCAAGATTCGATCTGGAAAACCATATCTAATCTCTTCAGGGGCAATTCTACAGGTAAACCACTCAGACTTGATTCAAAGTGGAGATACCCTTGCAATCCTTGTATTTGAAAGATCAAAAACCGGAGACATTGTACAAGGTCTCCCCCGAATTGAGGAAATATTAGAGGCTCGTAAACCAAAAGAACCTTGTAAACTTGCACAAAAACCAGGCCGACTTAAGCTTTACCAAAATTCAGATGATCTCAATATATTAAAAATAACTGAAAGTAACGGATATATAAATGAATACACAGTAAACTCGCTGCAAAAATTTATTGTCTCTAATGGTGATTATATTGCTATAGCAGACCCTATTACAGAAGGTTCACCAAATCCTCACGAGATGCTTACAATATTTTTTAACTTTTATAAAAACTTAATGAGTTTATATGATGCAGCTAAGCTAAGCTTACAAAAAGTACAAAGTTATCTTGTAAATGAAGTACAGAGTGTATATCAATCACAAAATGTAGACATTTCAGACAAACACATAGAAGTTATTGTTCGTCAAATGACCTCAAAAGTACGTGTAGAAGATGGAGGGGACACAACTCTACTTCCCGGAGAACTAGTTGAACTACAACAAATTGAAAATATAAATGATGCAATGTTACTAACAAAAGGTTTACCAGCAACATATTCTCCTACTTTACTTGGAATCACGAAATCTTCTCTGAATACAGATAGTTTTATATCCGCAGCAAGTTTCCAAGAGACAACACGTGTTCTTACGGAAGCAGCAGTTGAAGGTAAAGCTGATTGGTTACGAGGCTTAAAAGAAAATGTAATTATAGGAAGATTAATTCCAGCAGGTACGGGTTTTAACTCTTACACAGAAAGTGTAAAAACTCTTCAGTTTGATCATTCTGCAGGGACATTTGATAATTATTATTTTCAATCGACAGATGTAGATTCTAAATCTTCTATTCAAAATTTAATAATTGATGATATAGGAGCAAGAAATTACCCTTTTACAGATAATAATACTATTCATTTGCAAGAAGATATTATAAATTAATGTAAGTCATATATCATCTATATTTTGTACAACCTATAACAATTAAAAGGAGTTTATCATGGCGGTTGTGAGTTTAGCCGAATTATTGGAAGCTGGTGTCCACTTCGGACACCAATCTCGAAGATGGAATCCAAAGATGTTCCCCTATATATACGCGGAGCGAAATGGAATTCATATTATAGATTTAGTACAAACATCTCAATTACTAAATAATGCGTGTGAATTTGTAAGAAAATCTTCCCAAGAAGGTAAAAAATTTCTATTTGTCGGCACTAAAAGACAAGCAGCCAGTGTCATCTCTCAAGAAGCTGAAAAATGTGGAGCACATTATATAAATCAAAGATGGTTAGGGGGGATATTAACAAACTGGTTTACCATAAAAACTCGTGTTGAAAGACTGAAAAGTTTAGAACAACAAGAAGAAAATGGATACTTAGAACAACTTCCAAAAAAAGAAGCAGCTTCTATCAGAAGAGAACTTGAAAAACTGCGTAAAAATTTAAATGGAATAAAGAATATGAAACGATTGCCTGACTTAGTAGTAATCGTTGACCAAAAACGAGAAAGTACAGCGGTTCAAGAATGCATAAAATTAAACATACCTGTAATTTCTATATTAGATACAAATTGTGATCCTGACCTTACAGATATTCCAATTCCAGGTAATGATGATGCGATTAGATCTATTAAATTAATTCTTAGTAAATTAGCAGACTCTATTTATGAGGGTAATAATGGGAATATAAAACCTGACGAGGCTTAGGGTTTAGTAGAGGATCTATATTGAAAAGTACATTATACAAATAGGAGTGATAAACAATATGGCAGTGGAAATTTCTGCGCAGATCGTAAAAGAATTACGTGAAAAAACATCGGCTGGAATGATGGATTGCAAAAAAGCACTACAAGAGGCTAATGGAGACATGGAAAAAGCCATGGAAACCTTACGCCAGAAAGGATTGGCTTCCGCCAATAAAAAATCTAGTCGAATTGCAACTGAAGGTGTAGTTGAAGCTTACATTCATATGGGTGGAAAACTTGGGGTTATAGTAGAGGTAAACTGCGAGACGGACTTCGTAGCAAGACGACCTGAATTTCAAGAATTGGCAAAGAATATAGCAATGCAGATTGCTGCTTGTCCTTCAGTGGAGTATATTGCGACAGCTTCTATACCTAAAGATATTGTTCAAAGAGAAAAAGATACGGAAGGATTGAAAGATGATTTAGCAAAAAAACCAAAAGAAATAAAGGAAAAAATCGTAGAAGGTAGAATACAAAAACGTCTAAAAGAACTAAGTTTATTAGACCAATACTTTATTAGAGACTCCTCAATAACAATAGAAGAATTAATCAAACAAAATATTGCAAAACTAGGTGAAAATATACAAATAAGACGATTTGAACGATTTGTCTTGGGTGAAGGTTTAGAAAAACGCCAGGAAAATTTTAGTGCGGAAGTTGAAAAAATGATAAAAAAATAAAAACCTATTAAGCTATTACTTTCATATTAGTATCGTAACTAGCTTATAAATTATTATAGGATCACAATTAATAGAACTGAAGGCTCCCCAAGTTCCTGTAACTCAATCTTAAGAACTATATAGGTATTAGAATACTTCGATTAAGAGGAACAGTCATCATCTTGGGTTCAAGGGTATAATTTATATGTGTGAAAGAATTTTCACAATTAACGGTCGTAATTAATAGATATTCTATACAAATTTTATCAGGTTATGCATCAAGAAAATCTTTATAGTTTCATAAACTCCTACTTAATAGCAGAAATTGAAGTAGGAACTCACCTTTACTGGGAAATCTTAGGTTTAAAAGTTCACGGCCAAACATTAATAATGTCTTGGTTTGTAATAACTGTATTACTCTTATTCGCGATTATTGGAACTAGAAATGTTAAACAAATTCCAGAGGGTTTACAAAATTTCATGGAATACGCTTATGAATTTCTTCAAGACATAGCTAAAAACCAAATTGGTGAACACAACTATAAACCTTGGGTTCCATATGTAAGTACTGTGTTTTTGTTCATTTTTGTATCTAACTGGTCTGGAGCTTTAATTCCTCTTAAACTAATTAGTTTACCAAATGGAGAGTTAGCAGCGCCAACGAATGATATAAATACGACAGTTGCATTAGCTTTGTTAACATCATTATCATATTTTTACGGCGGTCTAAGCAAAAAAGGTATAAATTACTTTGGAAAGTATGTCCAACCTACTCCAATCTTGTTACCCATTAACGTCTTAGAAGATTTTACAAAACCTCTTTCTTTAAGCTTCCGTCTTTTTGGTAATATTTTAGCTGACGAACTAGTAGTATCAGTATTTGCTCTTTTAGTTCCCATTTTCATACCTCTTCCTGTTATGACATTAGGGTTATTTGCGAGTTCTGTACAAGCATTAATTTTCGCAACTCTATCTGCAGCCTACATCGGTGAAGCAGTAGAAGAACATGGTCACCATTAAAGAATATTTTTACAAATTTTGATTTTTTAATTGTTGTAGAATATTATCAATAAGAATCTAAAATATACTAATCAAATAATCATAGAAAAACACAAAATTTTACTTATGAACCCAATCGTATCTGCTGCTTCTGTAGTTGCTTCTGGTCTTGCTGTAGGTTTAGCTGCAATTGGTCCTGGTATTGGTCAAGGTTCTGCAGCTGCTCAAGCTGTAGAAGGTATTGCTCGTCAACCTGAAGCAGAAGGAAGAATCAGAGGTACTCTTCTTCTATCTCTAGCATTTATGGAATCTCTAACAATTTACGGACTAGTTGTTGCTTTAGCTCTTCTATTCGCAAATCCATTCACAGCATAGTATATTACAAGTAAAACATTTTTTAGTGACCTTAACTATCTTGAATAAAAGATAGTTAGGTCTTCTCACTAAAATACTTTTTTTAAGGGTCTATTAGAAATTATAATAACGATGACAAATTCCTTATTCTCATTAGCTTTACAAGCAGTTAGTACAGAATCAGAAGGTGGCCTATTTGATTTTAATGCTACGTTGCCAATCATGGCAATCCAAATACTTCTCTTAATGGTCTCTCTTAACATCTTATTTTACAAACCTATAGGTCAATTAATAGACGAACGAGATGAATCTATACGCAAAAAACTAACTCAAGCATCTGAAATGTTAACAAAAGCAGATGCAATTACTAAACAGTACGAGTTGGATTTAGCTCAAGAAAGAAGAGAAGCTCAATCAATAATATCCTCTGCACAGAAGAGCGCTCAAGAGATTGTTGCTATGGAAATTAAACAAGCTCAAAAAGACACTGAGCAATTAGTTACCGAAGCTACAAACCAACTAAACTCTCAGAAAGAAAAAGCCTTAAAAACTCTGGAAGAGCAAGTTAATACATTAAGTGAACAAATAAAAAACAAACTTATAAATACTCAAGTACTGTCCTAGAGGTTTGTTAGTTTAATTTTATAAAAACTTATTACACAATCTACAACTATGGATATTACTGGAAGTTTCTCATTAATAAGCTCCATACTAGAAGCAGAAGCATCATCGGCTTCTAGTAAGGGGTTTGGATTTAACTCAAATATTTTAGAAGCAAATGTAATAAACATTGCTATATTAGCTTCTGGGGTGTTTTATTTAGGAAAGAATTTTCTAACATCAGCTCTAGAATTGAGACAACAGAAAATTACTGAAGCTATTCAAGAAGCTGAAGAAAGATTACAACAAGCAAATGCAAGATTGTCTGAGTCAGAAAGACAAATGACACAAGCTAAAGTAGTTATTGAGCAAATAAAAAAAGAAGCTGAAGTAACTGCTAGAAAAGTAAAAGAAACTATACTAGCCCAAGGAAAACTAGATATAGAACGCCTTACAAACAGTGGTAAAAGTAGTATTGAAAAAGCTGAACTACAGATAAAAAAACAAATTCAACAGCATATAACTAACTTAGCATTAAAGAAAGTTACGTATCAACTTCAAGAATACATGACTTCCAATGTACAATCTAAGCTTATAGATTCCAACATTTCTCAACTTGGAGGTCAAATATGAATTCCAAAAATACAAAAATAGCTCAACCCTATGCAGAAGCATTCTTAGAGTTAGCTTCAAAGAACTCTCTTGAGACAACCATCAATGATTTAAACTGTCTATCAGTATCTTTAAGTAATTCTAATGATTTAAAGAAACTACTGTCTAATCCCTTAGTAAATTCTGAGAACAAAAAATCGATTATAAAATCTATATTCGGTGAAAAAATTGATATTACAACCCTAAAATTTTTGTTAGTTTTATGTGATAGAGGCAGAATAGCTTATCTAGATTCAATATTAGAGAAAGCAACTGAATTAGCTTATAAAGCAGCTTCTATTGAAATTGTAAAAGTAACAAGTTCTACAGCATTCACTCAATCTCAACAAGAAGCTTTAGTTTCTAAGTTGAAAAAGATGACCGGTGCAGAGCAAATCAAACTGGAGATTAAAACTAATCCAAATCTAATTGGTGGTTTCATTGTTCAAGTAGGATCCAAGGTCATCGATACAAGCATACAAGGACAATTAAGAGAACTTTCATCTTACTTAGGTGCCTCCGTACTGTAATATTACAGTCTAGTATAATTTTAAAATCTTCATTGATAACGATTAAAACTTATTAATAACAATTACTATGGTAAACATTAGACCTGACGAAATTAGCAGCATCATACGTCAACAAATTGCTAAATATGATCAAGAGGTTCGAGTAGCAAACGTAGGTACAGTTTTGCAAATTGGGGATGGAATTGCGAGAGTTTACGGTCTAGATCAAGTAATGGCTGGTGAGCTTTTAGAATTCGAAGATAAAACTGTAGGTATAGCACTAAACCTAGAGAGCGACAATGTAGGTGTCGTTATTATGGGTGAAGGTCGTGATATCCTTGAAGGAAGTGCCGTAAAAGCGACTGGTAAAATTGCTCAAATTTCCGTAGGTAAAGGATACCTTGGTAGAGTTGTAAATGCTTTAGGTTCTCCAATCGATGGAAAAGGTGACATAAGCGCAACAGAAACACGCTTGATTGAATCTACAGCTCCAGGCATTATTTCTCGTAAATCTGTATGTGAACCTATTCAAACTGGAATAACAGCAATCGATTCCATGATTCCAATCGGAAGAGGTCAACGTGAGTTAATTATTGGAGATCGACAAACTGGGAAAACATCTGTAGCAATTGATACTATTATAAACCAAAAGTCTGAAAATGTTGTTTGTGTTTATGTTGCAATTGGCCAAAGAGCAGCTTCTATATCTTCCGTAGTAACGGCTCTTGAAGAAAGAGGAGCTCTTGATTACACTGTAATCGTTTCTGCATGTGCTGATGATCCAGCAACTCTACAATACATCGCGCCTTATACAGGAGCAGCGATCGCTGAATATTTTATGTATCAAGGACAAGCTACACTTGTTATTTATGATGATCTATCAAAACAAGCTGCAGCATACAGACAAATGTCATTGCTATTAAGAAGACCTCCAGGTAGAGAAGCTTACCCAGGTGATGTTTTCTATCTACACTCTAGATTACTAGAAAGAGCAGCAAAACTTAGTGATAAGTTAGGTTCAGGTAGTATGACAGCGTTACCAATCATTGAAACTCAAGCTGGTGACGTGTCTGCATATATTCCAACAAACGTGATTTCTATCACTGATGGACAAATTTTCTTATCTGGTGACTTATTTAATGCTGGGATACGTCCTGCGATAAACGTTGGTATCTCTGTATCTCGTGTAGGTTCAGCAGCTCAAATAAAAGCTATGAAGAAAGTTGCAGGTAAACTTAAACTTGAATTAGCACAATTTGCTGAATTAGAAGCATTCTCACAATTTGCGTCTGATCTAGACCAAGCAACAAGAAATCAATTAGCTCGTGGCCAAAGATTAAGAGAAATCTTAAAACAAGCACAAAACTCTCCTATACCTGTGGAAGAGCAAGTTGCAGTTATCTATACAGGAATTAATGGATTCTTAGATGATATCCCTGTTAACCAAGTAAAAATATTCGTAGAGAATCTACGTACAAACTTACGAAATTCAAAACCTCAATACGCTGAATTAGTAAGATCTTCTAAAGACTTCACTAAAGATGCAGAAGATTTATTGAAAGCTTCTATAAACGATGTAAAACAAGGATTCTCTTCTTAAAAAATAGAAAACCTAGCTTTTTAAAGCTAGGTTTTATTTATTTTTATATCCATTCGTACCCTTTTCTCTCGAGCTCTAGGGCTAATTCTTTATTACCTGTTTTTACAATTTTACCTTCTTGCATAACGTGTACATAATCAGGTTTGATGTAATCTAAAAGTCTTTGATAATGTGTAATTAAAAGCACCGCGTTCTCTGGAGTAGTCAAATCATTCACCCCGTTTGCAACTACTCTCAAGGCATCTATATCTAAACCAGAATCGGTCTCATCTAAAATTGATATTCTAGTATCCATTAGAGCCATTTGCAGTATCTCGTTTCGTTTTTTCTCACCGCCTGAGAAACCTTCATTAACATTTCTACCTAAAAAACTAGCATCCATATCTACAAGATCTAATTTACTGTGAACAAATTCAAAAAATTCAAGAGGTTCAAGTTCCTTCAAACCTTTTGCTTTCTGCCTAGAGTTATAAGCTAATCGCAAAAAATCAGCATTAGTAACACCTGGGATTTCAATAGGATATTGAAATCCTAGAAATATACCCAATCTCGCACGTTCTTCTGGGGGTAAAGAAAAAATAGATTGATCTTCAAATAGGATTTCACCATCTGTCACATTATAAGAAGGATGGCCTACTATAACTTTAGCCAAAGTGCTTTTTCCTGATCCATTTTTTCCCATAATAGCATGAACCTCTCCTGTTTTAATCTTAAGATTAACTCCTTTCAATATAGGAACACCAGCTATATTTGCATGTAAATTTTTTATTTCTAAAATTGTACTCATAAATTTATCCAACACTCCCTTCTAACTTGAGGCTCAATAATCGATCAGCTTCCAAAGCAAATTCCATTGGTAATTCATTAAAAACTTCTTTACAAAATCCACTGACCATCAAACTAATGGCGGATTCTAGATCTATACCCCTTTGTAGAAAATAAAATAACTGCTCCTCTTCAATTTTCGATGTCGAAGCTTCATGTTCAACTCTACTAGTTGAATTATTCACCTGTATATAAGGGAAAGTATTTGCCTGAGCCTTTGATCCAATTATCATGGAATCACATTCAGAATAGTTAACACTATTAGAAGCTTTTGGCATAACCTTAACCTGTCCACGATAAGTATTTTTGGAATTTCCTGCAGAGATTCCTTTTGAAATGATCTTACTACGAGTCATTTCACCAACATGTATCATTTTGGTACCTGTATCTGCCTGTTGATAATTATTCGTTAGAGCAACTGAATAAAACTCACCGACAGAGTTATTACCAACCAAAATGCAACTAGGATATTTCCAAGTGATGGATGACCCAGTCTCTACTTGAGTCCAAGAAATCTTTGAATTTTTACCTGCACACAAGCCTCTCTTCGTAACAAAATTGTAAATCCCACCTAATCCATTCGTATCTCCTGAATACCAGTTCTGTACCGTTGAATATTTAATCTCTGCATTTTCTAAAGCTACTAACTCTACAACAGCAGCGTGCAATTGATTGTTATCGAATTTTGGAGCCGTACAACCTTCCAAATAATTAACTTTACTACTTTTATCTGCAATGATTAAAGTTCTTTCAAATTGACCAGACTCTTCATTGTTAATTCTAAAATAAGTCGATAGATCTAGTGGACAAATCACATCGACAGGTATATAACAAAATGAACCTTCAGTAAAAACCGCAGAATTCAACGCTGCAAAATAATTGTCTCCTATCGGAACCACAGTTCCAATGTATTTATGAACCAGATCTGGGTAATTTTTTAATGCTTCTGAAATAGGACAAAAAACGACACCAACTTTGGATAGCTCGTCTTTAAAAGTCGTTCCTATAGAAACACTATCAAAGATAGCGTCAACAGCAACATTTGTCAAACGTTTCTGCTCCGTAAGTGGTATACCAAGTTTTTCAAAAGTCTTTAATATTTCTGCGTCCACTTCCTCCAAACTATTAACTTTTTTGCTTGTTTTAGGAGCAGAATAATAAGTTATATTCTGATAATTAATAGTAGAATAAGTTAAACAAGCCCACTCAGGTGATTTCATTGTAAGCCAAGCTTTATACGCTCGTAGACGAAACTCTAACATAAAAGATGGTTCCTCTTTTCTCTCTGAAATCAATTTGACAATATCAATGTTCAAACCTTTCGGA
>Ga0194133_10009690_pt1 | contig 10999 bp, 8 predicted proteins | sample TA2KigOf40mmetaG_FD_155448 | JGI IMG/M metagenome (GOLD analysis project Ga0194133, IMG submission 155448) | Freshwater microbial communities from Lake Tanganyika, Tanzania - TA2015055 Kigoma Offshore 40m | ecosystem: Environmental > Aquatic > Freshwater > Lake | place: Tanzania: Lake Tanganyika...
AATCCAGAATCATTCTATTTGATTGAAATAGGAGATAAACCAAAGATACAAACGGTTCAAAATTAACACGAATGTATATATTGAATAGTTTTTAACTAAAATCAACATTCATTCTTGTGCTTTTTTGAACTTTATTGCTTAATTGGGCTTAAGTTATTTTTTTTAAAACCTGAGGGTTGACTCTCCTGATCTTGTCATTTATGATAAACTAGTCAACCAGGGCCTTGCGCTGCCCGGGAAAAATTAGGTGCATTTTTTGTAAAGCAATGTTTTTTTTCCTGTGATTTTATTAGGTTTTGGAGTTTGGGGTACCCCATGGTCAGGAGTCAAACTTGTCTTAAGAACCTTCCCGAGTTGGTGTGGAGGTCTATGCAAAATTTGGTGGAGATTGGTCTGGCGGTTTGTACGTGAAAGAGGGACAAACAGTCTGTTTTATATGTAGACTAGCCAACCAGGTTCTGGTGCTGTCCGGGAAAAATTTAATGCATTTTTTGTAAAGCAAAGTTTTTTCTACTGTGATCTGTATAGGTTTTGGAGTTGGGGTCAGAGGGTTGGGTTGGCGTGGTCAAACTTGTGTTAAGAACCTACCCCAAGTCGTTGGGGAAGTCTGTGCAAAATTTGGCAGAAATTGGTCTGTCGGTTCGCACGTGAAAGAGGGACACAGGTATATAGGTTCAAACAGTCTGTTTCAAATAAAGAGATTAGATTATTTATACAATCGCCCCAAATCTAAGCAAGTTTTCAGCTTCGGTTTTGGTAAATCTAGATATGTGATTTTTTCATGCTGGATTGTAATTTTCAAACATGTTTTAAGTGAAAATGTCATTTTCTTGGTAATCCAAGACACATATCTTTACATCTGCATTGCAGGTCCAAAAAAACCTTCTCTTGCCTTGGAAATTGAACCAGAATGTTTGTAAAAATACTTTCTAGCCAAGATGACTTTTGGATATTGTAGATGAATTTGATTCAATTACTCTTTTGATTAGTTTTAATCTATATTTATTAAAATGGGAGTACAGATGTATGTTTCTTTGTCTATCTGTTGGTTTGTGGAGGGTTAATGGCAATCCAAACCCCTGCACCGATCTTAATGCAATCATGAACACACATCCCCACCTGTCCAAGGACAGAGGTTTGGTGGCCACTCCTCCTTCCTCATCTGGGCCTGTGTGGGGAGGGCCTGAAACCCTAAAAGCTGAAGAACACATTTTGAAAACTATTTCCTAGACAAAAAATGTTCAGCAGGTTGCAAATTAACCCAGGCAGTGCCTGTTACCTCAGCTAGTTTTTAACAATCAATTAGGTAACCAAACAATATTGGTAATCAGAATGAATCATAGGATCATGGGGTATAGATTTTGAGCTTATTTGATTGTCATTATAAATACTTAATTGTGTTTCCCATTTACTGATTTAATCTTACCACCAATATTTCAAGGACACTGCTGATTAAATGTAGCAAAATGAAAAGGTACACAAGAATATGAAAAAGATGGTTCCAAAATGTAAAAAGATAAATACTTTAACCTTCAGCTTAATTGTATGACACAATCTTATGGATGAGAAAAGTGAAAAATAACTCATTAACGAGTTAGGCTCACAAGCCTATTAATCGATCAAAATGGAAAGCAGGAGCTCACTGATCAATTGCGCTCATGAATAAAATGTGGATAGGAAGTTTGCATGATAAAATATTGAAGAGCATCGAGATTCTTTTGGGCTATCTACATTTATTGTAAGATGAGGTATGACATTATGATACAAAAGCACATAGAAAATGAGCCTATCAATGACCACAAGAAAACACACATTTAAACATTTGATTTAAGATTATGACCATTACCTTAGATGTACCCTGTAGAATACATCCCACAACTTACCAGTAAAACAATATCAGGGGTAGTCAACATTTATATCAAAATAATTAATGATTATATATTCCCTACAAAGCTGTATGGGTGGGCTTTAGCCATTACTACTCAATTTAGAGATGGGCCCTGACCTGACCCGACCCAAGCTTACTTTTGACCTGCAGTAAATAAGAGGCCAACCCGCCTTTGACTCGGGTACTTTTCGACCCAACCCAAAGAGATTTTTTTTGACCCGAAGGGTGAAAAATTGAAAAATTTGATGCTTTTAGGGGAAATTTTCCAAAGTCAAACCCAAACCATAAATGGCTGACCAGACCCGGGTCAAAAAATTTTGACCCGGACCCATCACTACTACTCATGTTGGTCACCTTTATTTGAGTCACTACAGATTACTATTACCCTGATTGGGGAACACCCTGTTAGCTTTTTGATATCTGAGGTGAAAAGATGCTATGATGGCTGCAGATTGAACCCTTCACCTTTGATCTTAGTTCCCATTCAGGTGCCTTTAACCACATTACCCCACTATCCCTTGCAATTATAGCCATGATTGGTAAAGCTTTAATATCTGGAAATGTTTCAGACTTTCAAGCAAGTAAGTTGAATGCCAATCTAGCTTAAAATATCATTTCCTACTTTTAAATTTCTATTTTTCATGCACATTATTGAACTTTAAAAATATTTTTTTCATAATTCTTACTATTTGAAAAGAGTTAGTTGAAAAAGGAATGTTTTTTTCCCTTTGAAGCAATTTTTCTCCTTTAAGCAGATTTTGAAAGTTTGCTTTCTGTTTGTAATAAATTGAGAGAGACTAAGAGTAATTTTTCCTTGAGTATTTTTATGACCGACCGCTTAAAATCCTGATTTAAGCCCCTCAAACCTCACTAAAAAGTTTAAGTTCAAGACTGAGAATTATTTTCACACAAAGGAAAAAAGAATTGAAGGTCTAGATCATAGTCTTTAGTTCAAAATTCATTGTACTTACTGTATCAAAAATAACAAAACCTGTTGCATAAAAGAGTTAAAATAATAGACTTTTTCAATTTGATTATTATTATGTAAGCCATTTGCTATGGTTTTGTCACTTCTAACCTTCAAATTTGACAATCCCAACCTTCAATTTAGATTTAAAAGTCACAATTTACGCCCATTATGTGTTTTAGTGCAAATGAACATTATGCTCAAAATGAAAATGTTTCAGCACAAAATAAACTGCATGATGCTTTTGAAAGTGAAGTTTTTAATGTTAATGACTTCAATCAATCCCTTTTCAAGAACTAAAGGAAGTTACATTGATATTTTTAAAACATTTTTTAGTCAAAAAAACCCTGTTATGGTCAAATTAATTGTAATAGAGGGAGTTGGCTTCACTAGATTTTTTTTTATATTGTCAATCCATTCACAAATTCGCAACGCCATAAAAAGTTTGTCATTGTGGGGTACATTTATTTAGATTAATATGGATGGGTGATTGTCACCTTTAAAACCCTTTTGTTGCTGCACAATTACTTCTCTTGCATAAAACATGGTTTAAGTGCTTTTGTCTGGGCATTCTAAAAAGGATGTTGCTGGTCTTAGACCCTTTATTTTATTACTATCCACCCAGGGCCCGGTGCTGCCCTGGACAAAATTTTTTTAAGAGTACCCAACTGAAAATTTTACGTTACACAAAGTTTTTCTCCCGTGATCTGATAAGGTTTTGGAGTTTGAGGTACCCTGGGGTCCAGGAGCCAGGTTGGCAGGGTCATAATCGTGTTAAGAACCTACCCTGAGTTGGCAGGGAGGTCTGTGCAAAATTTGGTGGAGATTGGTTTGGCGGTTCACTAGTGAAACAGTCTGTTTTATATGTATAGTTTTCAAGTAAATGGCCTTTAATGAGGATAGAGATCATGTTGCAAGTTTTCAAGTTGAGGGAGTTTTTGTGGCATAGAGAAATGGTAGCTTTTATTTGCTTACCTTTGAATCTTCCTTTCTTGGTTTGCTTCTTTTCAGTGAGTTGGAATCAAAATGAATTGGCTTGAAGTCAGGAGTGGGACTTGGAGCACTCTTGGGGGACCAGACAGGTGGACCGTCACGAATCGTTGAGCTCAAAGAGTTGGTGTGCAGCTCTTCATTACTAGACCATTTGGCTGAAAATGGAATACAATATTTGTCAGGAGTTATTGTAAAATTTATTCATCCACTCGATGGATTTGTAAAAAGAGCATTCAGCTTTGCACTGATTCTTGTATCGTGTTGGGGTTGGCATGGTCAAGTGGTCAAAGGTACCTGAATGAGAACAGAGATCTAAGGTTGTCGGTTTAAATCCAGCAGTTTTTCAACCCCAGATAGGGAAACATCAAAAAGGCACCCTCACTCAGGGTTATTGTAATCTGCAGTATCCATTGGCATGTCTATGGCAGGACTCTGATAGATGTATTGATCTTGAATTAACATCGCCTGAGTCTCTACTGTGCCAAATTATTATAATCCCTCCCAAGCAAAGCTAAGAGGGAAGTTAGCTATAGGGCGTTACGTTTTTTGTCCGTCCCTCTGCTTATCACCACCTCCTCCTCCCACACCATTGAAGGTAGATGGCTGAAATTTGGCATGCATAATCCCCACATGGATGGCTCCAAAGTTAGCTATCTGATTTTTTACATTTTGCTTAGACGCAGAGAAAATTGAATGTAAAGCTTTATAGTAAACTTGGTGGGCAGAAAGTCGCTCATGAGTGTTTGGCATTTATCCTCACACAAAAATGCTCCTCTTCAATTTACAGTGTCAATCCTGACTTGACAATTTTTTTCAGACAGAGTTTGACTTTTCCAACTTAAGGGGAAAGATTTGACATTAACTGACAATCTGAGACACCCATGAACAGTTTTTCAACCAATAACAGAGCTTTATCAATTTTGTCATGACATTTGTTCTTCAGCCAAGTTGTGTTGCTTAGGCTGTATCATGAATACCAGAAATAATTTTTTAAAAACCTGAGACATTACAACATTTCTAAAAGATTTATTTAAAACAAAAAAAATTTGATCTGTAAGATTTTAAAACCATCACTGAATCAATAGGCTTTTTCCATTACTGTTTCAACAAATTACTAGATAGTGCATCAAAATGAAAATATATTTAACCTTATTGGTTCATCAATAAAAAGTATGAAACTACATTTACCTACAATGAATTGACCACGTTGGAATACCTCTGAAAACGAAATCTGGTAAAAGACTAATTCTCAGGTAAACTCCCTTGCTTATTTCAATGAACACAAATTCTACACACCCTTTTTTGATGGATATATGTGGTCATTCTACAATACAAATTGACAATTTGGAAATAATGAAAAAAGCTTGAATCACAAGTTTTTAAGTGTATTTGTATGTCAAACTGAAAATGTCTTGCTTGACAAAATTTCAAAGAGTTTCCAGGATAAATTACAAAAGTATTTATTTTTTTTGCATCAGTGAAGGCCCTGGCACCTAGGTTCCATTAAAAGCTTTTTTTGGCTAGGATTTTGGGCTTTGTAATGTTTCTTTAATAATCTTTCACTATAAATTTAATACTAAATTACTAACCAACCAGGGCCGACGCTGCCCAGAAAAAATTTAAGGCATTTTTAAATATCAAAGTTTTTTCTCCAGTGATCTGTTTAGGTTTTGAAGTTTGGGGTACCCCTGGGTCTGGGGGTTGGGTTGGCTGGGTCAGCCTTGTGTTAAGAACCTTCCCGGAGTTGGTGGGGAGGTCTGTACAAAATTTGGTGGAGATTGGTAAGGCGGTTTGCGCGTGAAAGAGGGACACAGGTACATAGGTAGATACAAATAGTCTGTTTAATATATATAGATTTAATTATGTTTAATTTTAAGTATTTATTATAGCAAAACTTTCATATGCCATATATAAATATAAGATTGGGTAAAAGATGAAAATTCAACGTATCAAATTCATGAAATATTTTTAGGGTTTGAATGTCCTTCAACTCATTTGTACTGTATGGACATGAAGTCAACCCATTCCCAGTTCCCATTTGTTTTTCATGTAAGAAAATGCTGCTGTTTGAATGTAATTCTTGCATTATCAAGTGACTTATTATGTTATAAAGAGATTGGTTCCATGGCAGATCCCTTTCTCCAATTACTGAGCCATTTGGCCTTTCAATAGGGTTTATAATGTGACTCTAATTGCCCTCTTTATTTTGTATCTTTCTCTAAGGTCAAAAGCACATTTTGTTTTTCATCTTTATAGAAATAAAAAAATTATTGTTAAACCCATATGGAATGTACAAAAAATGTACATAAAACCCATAAAGTGGTTACTCATAGGGTAGTGCAAGGAATGAAAAACAAAAAAGTCAATAAGCAAACCACCATAATTGAATACTTAAAAGAGTTTTGTAGATTGGCTGCATGCAATGTAGTAGCTCAATCAAATCTAAAACCAAAGCAATAAAGCTCTGCTAGTTTTTGAATCTTAAAATGCCACTATTCCTAACTAACAACTCTGCAATCACTGTTACTGATATATCTGATATTGGATAGAGTTTGTTAAGTAAGGAGGCAAGATTCTGAGCTCAGAAAAAGTTTAAACAAATCAGAAAAACACATCCTATACTTAGTCCAAGAGAGTTTTACACTTGTTGTGTTTAACAGGGTTGCACATGTAAACAATCAAAGTTATGAATTGTACAGCATGTGCAATTTAAAATTAATACTAAATGTGTTGGCTTGTATTAAAAATACCCCCAATATGCTAAGATAATGAACAATAAATTTAGTTTCAATTTCAATCAAGGTAATCCCAAAGCTTTTTTAAGGAAATACGAGAACTCGTTGAATCCAAACTCATCAAACCAAACTTGTTGACAGATGGACTCATTGAATGGACGCACTCGTCAAACTACGAAGTAACATAACGCTCTGGAGTTGGTTTCGGCCCAACCCGGCCCCAGAGCACTATTGGTAAAGTTAGGTTAGGTTAGGTGAAGTTAGGTTAGGTTTGCTTAGGTAAAGTTAGGTTAGGCTAGGTTAGGTATGTTAGGGTTGGGTTGGGTTGGGTTAGGTTAGGTTACGTTAGGTTAGGGTTGTTTGATGAGTTCGTAGTTCGGCGAGTTCATTAGTTTGACAAGTTCAGTTCGATGAGTTCAGATTCGACTACCTCTCATAGCATCCTTTTTTAAGATCAAAATTGAAAAAATTGTTTATTAAATTCTCTAATTTGTTTATACTAACCAAAGCTTAACCCTGCAATCCCTGTATACATGCATGTAAATGTTTTAATAATTGCATAATGAGTTCTTAATAAAAGCTATCTATCTATCTATACTAAGACAGTGCTCAAAAATAAATTTTAATAAGCTGGCCCTTAATTTAATGTAGTGGTATTGGTGATGTTAAACTGTTCCTAGCCCACCAGCGATACCAGGTCCTAATGTTGAAGGCTTTTTTCCCAGGTGGAGCAAGTAGCCTACAAAATAAATGATTTCTATTCTATACTTGAGAAGGGCTAATAATAATAATCTTGTGCAGTATAGACTCAGGCGATGTTGATGCGCGACCAACACCTTTATAAGAGCCCTGCCATAGAAGTATATGGTCACTGCAGATTACTATTACACTGACTGAGAGTGCCTTGTAGATTTTTTGCAATCCGGAGTTGAAATATCCTTGCATGGCTAGGGATTGAACCCACAACCTTAGTACTTGGTTTTAGTCAGGTGCCTGTGACCTCTCAGCCACGGCAACACCCTAGCTTTGTAAAAACTTGGTGGAAGTTGGCCTATTAGTTTATGATAATTAATTTTGAAGGCAAAGAGTTTGTTGAATCATGTTTGTCTTTTCTAATTTCTTGCATGTTTTCCATACCCACGCCTATGTTTTATGTTTAAAGCTACATTTTTTCAATGTTTATTTGTAATGAATAGGGTGTATGTAACTATAGATTGTTGCTTCAATCTAAAGTCAGTCATTCCCAAATTAAATAAAAAAAAGCAGACCCATGGAGGAACGAACAACTTATCTGTATTTGGCTCATTTACTTTCCTACAGATTACGTCACAAGCTGTTGATTCTAATTTTTTCAACAAAAAAAGCACATTTGCGAAAATAAATAGTCTGTCAACTGAATCAACGTAGATTGAGCCTCCTTTTTCTTCACTTTAAAGTTCAGAAAAGTCATTAACTACTTTTTTTTGTGGCGATGTTTGAATAAATAGTTCTGAAGATCTCGTGTCGTTAAATGAAACGAATGTAAACAAGCAAAATGAAGCCTTGAAAGGTCTGAAATATTCCCAAAACAAGCTTTGCTGCACCTGGCTCAACTGGGAAAAAAAGACCAATTGAAATTTTCGAAAAAAATGAATTTTGTTGAAAGAATTTCTTTTGTTTACAAGGGATTTTTATTTAATTTTATTCTCTCTCACTTTTTCCTTTAAATTTTATATACATACATATGGATCAGATAGCAAAGTGACAAACTGAACACCTGACTTAAAATTAGATTCAAGTTTCTCTAAATAGATTCTGAGTTTTGAAAAAAAGTAAGATTCAAGTTACATTAAAGTACTTTTATTCAGACTTTTATTAAAACTGATTATTTTCATATATCAAATGATTAAAGTTATGCAGTTTTACAAACTTGGAAGCTATTGATATTTTAATATTGAAAACTACTATCCTTGCTCTATATCCATGATAAAATGAGCCACTGGGGTAGGGAGGCTCTAACCGCAGGCTCTAAAATGTAGTATATGCTCAAAGACCTTATTTTTTTGTGGTACAATATTTTTTGACATTATAAAGCTCAAGGTCTTTTCTTACAGGCTGCCGTTAGTTCGTCTTTCCTTCCTTATACAGTAAGTCATTCCAAATAGGCTGCAGTGTTTTCATTCCCCCACTTATTTTATCGCTGTTTCAGTTTTGCCCTCTTCTTAGAGGTCAGTTATTTTCTTTGATCTGTTCTTCAACATTTTCTTGATCCGTTTCTTTGTCTACCTTGTGTATAAAAAGCCCCATGTTCCTATCAATAAACAGTTCAATATTGATTCTTTTCTCAATTGGGAAGGTCATCTCTGAGATTTTTGCTTATCGTACTCATCTGTCATCGTTCAAAACATTTCCAACTTCGCTTCTACTACTCCCGACGCACTTGACTCGCTAATTTGTTGACATTTACTTTATATATTATTTTCAGAATGGCAAGTATTGAACCTTGGATTCTCATCCTGTGAAAATACTTTGTGGCTGAGATTCCTCTTTTCACTGAAGAAAATCCTTAATGAGAAATATCTATATGAAAAACACATTTGTCTGGAAACTTGGAATCAAGGCTTGGTAGACAAAACATCTTGCTTAAATCTTTTTTTTAATTTAGCGGTTTACTTTTTAAATTAAGTTCAAAAGTTGACCAGGTGGCCGAAATTTCAATGTTTTCAAAAGATTTTGGAGTGAAAGCTGAGTTGTTTTCTTTAAAACATGCTTCATCATCAAGAGAATTTATTTTTCAGACATTTAATGACTTTACTGCGGACTCTTAGAAGCATCATTACAATCTTCAAGGCCAATATTTTGTAATTTAACGAGCCGCTTGTTTTGCACAAAATGAACTCAAAACAATTTTTCTCTAACAAAACTACTATTTGTGGAATGATCTTTTAAAAAATCATCAACTTATTTTGAGATCAAAGAAATTTTTCATGTTTAAAGCTCGTGATTTTTTTTAAAAATGAAGATCGAATTTCTGGATTTTTTTTTAATTAAATCGGTCAAATTTCCTGAATTTTTCTATACCCAATAAGAAATTGATTTCAGACTTTTTTATCATCTCCTACCATTTTTCAGTCGTCTTGCATCAAAAGTTGGCGACGGACAAGTCCTTGCAGTTTGTGTTCTGGTTCCTTCTTTGTTCACTGTGACTGTGGCGTAAGGCCCAGGGCCTGACCTCACAGTCGACGCAACAGCTACGGGCATCATGAAATCAAAGGTGTCCGGAAAGAATCTCTTCCAATCTGAAACTCGATCTTCCCCCTACAGAAACAAATTGATTTTTCATCAGCCTAGTGGACGGATTTTTCAAACTCTATAAATCATCATTTTTAAAGGGCCAATTCTTCTCAGAAAATGATCAGAAAGTTGCAATCATAAATTTCAGGCCTGGTTAAACTCAATTCTGTTGTCAGTGTGAATCTCAACAGGACATTTTCAATTGTTCTTTGCTATCTGGAAAAAATTGGCAACTTTCCCAAGATCGTTTCATAGATGAAGTCTTGTCGGACTTGACCTAATATAGATGTATTTTAAGAATATAAAGAAAAGGTTTTTTTTCACTTAATTAAGCTTACAATGAAATGGTTGAAAAAATACTTGGGAAAAAATTATAATGGATTATTGATGAATGTTATGAATTACTTTATTGGACAAATAATATATCTAAAAGCAATTCATTATACCTTTTCAATTAAGCCAATGATTTTTTTTGACAAAATGTTAAAGATGGATTATGTTGAAAAAAGTCCAAAGGAAGGAAGTTTCCGACACCAATAAAAATCCATTTCACTTTTGTTCCATGTCAATGTTGTTGTTGTCAATGAATGACTTTTATTTGGCTAGAAAAAATTTCCCAGCTGATTTGAATGTCAGCCCTATATAGTATGGTTGTACAAAACAATGCCATTTGCATTAAGACATGCTTCAAGCCACTCTGCCTTCAGGCAACTGAGAAAAAGGCTGTAAAAGAAGAAGAAGAAGAAGATGAGAAAGCCGTCGAAGTAGGAATCGAAAGCAGAAAGGACTGCCCACGAAACGAGGGTATAATAATAGTGAGTGAGAATAAAATATAAAGGAAATGGGCCCACAAGGGAATTCAGTGGTTTGTCAGGCCCAATTTATTTTTTTGTCTTTGAAAAAAGAGGCCCTGGAAATATGTAAGTAATGGAAACTTCTCCTTTATTATATGGGCCTCTCTCATTTCTCTCTCTTTTTTTGATCTCTCTCTCTCTCTCTGCCTGATGATGTAATCATTTTTTTTATCCCAAATTGTTTTCCTGGCAATGTGAAGTGTTGCTTTATTCTTTACATTGACCAAGTTAAAATGGGAAGATTGTTAGATCAGTAAAATAATCAGAGTTGAAAGCTAAATAGGGAGTT
>Ga0194133_10009692_pt1 | contig 10997 bp, 10 predicted proteins | sample TA2KigOf40mmetaG_FD_155448 | JGI IMG/M metagenome (GOLD analysis project Ga0194133, IMG submission 155448) | Freshwater microbial communities from Lake Tanganyika, Tanzania - TA2015055 Kigoma Offshore 40m | ecosystem: Environmental > Aquatic > Freshwater > Lake | place: Tanzania: Lake...
GTGAGTCCGGTAATTAGCCGGATATATCGATGGCGCCCATCGACCCAATTGTTCTTTCATCATTAGCTGATCTTCAGCCCTCACTTTATTGGCTAGATGCTGACCCACTTGAGCCAGAGTCTCACTCTGCACTCATTGGTGAGGTCACAACCGATCTTTGTATCGTTGGTGCTGGTTACACCGGACTTTGGACAGCGCTACTTGCAAAGGAACGAAATCCAAAGCGTGAGGTTGTAATTGTTGAACAACGCGAGACTGGCAATGGTGCCTCTGGGCGTAATGGTGGATTTTGTAACGCCTCATTAACTCATGGTTTTGTTAATGGTTACAACCGCTTTCCAGATGAGATGGAGATAATTGACAAGTTGGGCCGAGAGAATTTAGACCAAATTGAAGCAACTATAAAAAAATATAATATTGATTGTGATTTTGAAAGAACTGGTGAATTACGAATTGCAGTTGCCCATTGGCAATTAGAGGGCTTAAAGGAGGAGGCGATTGCTCGAAATAACACCGGTGATCATGTTGAGGTATTAAGTAAGGAGCAGATAAGAAAAATAGTTAACTCACCCCTTTATGAGGGAGCTCTCTACGATGCAGATGGCACAGCCTTAGTTGATCCAGCTCGTCTAGTTTGGGGATTAGAAAAGGCTTGTCTTTCTTTGGGGATAAAAATCTATGAGAACTCAAAGGTTGAGCAGTTATTAGATGAGGGCTCACATGTTTTAGTTAAAACTGCTTATGGCCAAGTTAGAGCAAATAAGGTGGCGCTTGCTACCAATGTCTACACACCACTTTTAAAAAGTGTAAAAAAGTATGTAATTGCAGTTTATGATTTTCAATTAGTAACTCAGCCGTTAAGTAAAGATCAATTAGAAAGTATTGGCTGGAAAGGTCGAGAGGGTTTATCCGATGCCGGGTATCAATTTCACTACTACCGGTTGACTAAAGAGAATGAGATTTTATGGGGTGGTTATGATGCAATTTATAATTACAAAGGCAAGGTGCGGCAAGAGTATGAAGTCAGGCCTGAAACCTATGCAAAATTAGCTACAAACTTTTTTAAAACCTTTCCGCAATTAGCTGGCATTAAATTTACCCATGGTTGGGGTGGAGCAATTGATACCTGCTCTAGATTTTCTCCATTTTGGGGAAAAGATTTTGATAATAAGGTTGCCTACGTTCTTGGTTACACCGGCCTTGGGGTTGCCTCCACCAGATTTGGTGCATCTACCATGCTTGATCTACTAGATGAGATTGAAAATGAAGCAACCTCGCTTCAGATGGTTAAGCACAAACCAATTCCATTCCCACCAGAGCCATTTAGATTTTTATTCATTCGCCTAACCCAATGGTCAATAATTCGCACCAATCAAAATAAGGGCAAGCGAAATATTTGGCTAAAATTTTTAGATCGACTTGGCCTCGGCTTTGATTCCTAGTTTACCTAAATGCCGTACAATGTATTGATCCTATAAAAAAGTGCTATCCATAATCTTGTCTCAAATAAAAGTATAAGGAAATCACCATGATTGGAAATATTAAATTAGATGAAATACCCGTTAAGCCTCCTAAAAAGATTGACATTGTTATTTCTGGACTCGCTCCAGGAGGAGCTGAACACTCAATCCTTAACATTTTATCCAATATCAGTAAAAACAATTTGGTAACTATATTTGTTTTACAAAACCTAGACACCAAAATTGATTTTAAATAAAGCAAAAGCGCGAATATAGTTAGGTTGAATGCAAAAAATATTAAAGATTTTTCATCATTCATTAGATTAAAAAGAATGTTAGACAGTTACGATTTAATTTTTGCCCACATGATTTGGTCTCAATACTGGGCTGGATTAATGTGTATAATTGATAAATCATTTCGGAATAAAGTAACTTGGATTGAACATAATGTTTATCAAAATAGAAAGAACGTAGAATGGAAAATTTTAAGTCTTCTCGGTAAATTTGTTAATGAAGTAATAGCCGTATCTAGTGAAGTAAGTGATTTTTTCTATTCAAGAACTAGCATAAAGCCAAAAGTAATACATAATCCGATAGTAGTACCTAAAAAACTTATAGGTTTTTCAAAGTTCAACAAAAAATACTTTGACATTGCTGTGTACGGAAGACTTGTTCATCAAAAAAACTCATTTCTAGCAATCAACTCATTTTTAAAATTTAGTGAGCACAATAACCTGCGACATTTACCTCGCCTAATTATAATCGGAGATGGTCCACTAAAAGAAAAAATCTTTGGTGAATTTTCATCTCACCGAGATATAAAATTTTTGGGATACAATAAGCGGGATGAGGCGCTTAAAACATTGGCCGAGTGACAAATTTTTTTATCCACCTCTAAACATGAAGGTTTCCCATTAGCCAGATTTGAAGCGTTGCAGTTAGGATTGTGCATGGTTAGTACACGAACTGCAGGATACAAGTTTTTATTGGATCACTATTTGTCAGAAATCAATATGAAAGATATTGGAATCTTCTTTGTAAGCGATGATTCTACTGAAATCTCAGCAGCATTGCGGTCACTACAAGATAAAAAATTTTGGACTGCAGATTGTATTGAGCGACGAATAGAATGTACAGAGTCACTTTCACCAGAAAACATTCCATCGCAACTATTATTCGAACTTGAAAGGTAAAATGTTAAGAATATTTTTTAAGTATTTTCACTATTTCAGAGTAAAACTAGGATTGAATCGAAAAAAGAAGTTATATAATTTAATTAAGCGTCACAAACCTGAATCTATTCTCGAAATTGGGGTTAACGAAGGAAAAAACGCAATTAATATGATTTCTATCATGAATAAGTATATCCCTCAGTCAAAAAATACATTACACAGGAGTGGATCTATTTTTAAATATGATGAATGCAGAGATTGCAAGGCGTGAAGCAAGTCAGATTCCTAAATCAAAGAATGATGTAAGTATTTCACTTAAAAAAAATTATCCTGAAATAGATTTTGAGCTTATTGAAGGAGACTCAAATATAAAGTTGAATAACATTGATAGAAAATTTGATTTTATTTTGATCGATGGAGGACATTCATTTAATACGGTATCGAAAGACTTTGAGCTATGTGAAAAGTTATTTCATAAAAACGGAGTTATAGTCCTTGATGATTACACCAATAGAAATTCAGAATTTAAGGCTGGGTACGGAGTAAGGAGATTTGTCGATAAATTAGATCGTAAAAAATATAAAATTAAAATTAATAAATTCCCAGATTTTTTCTATCATGAATGGGGGATGCTTGTTACTCAAATAGTTATAGTTAAATTACGATCGTAATTTTGTCTTATTTATTCATTTTAAGATGTTTTGTATTTTAAAAGAATTTAAATTTTTTGCTTTTGTTGGTTCGCTACAAATTTTCTCTAGCGATGATTTTATGTGTCTTATGCACTTGCTGAAAGTAAATCCCCTCAATACATTTGGCGGAGGAAAAAATATGAAGTGAATATTTTTAGGATAGTGAGTTGAATAAATAAGCACTACAATATAGTATCTACAAATGCATCTTGAGAAAAAAAGTGTTAATAAAAAACTTTATATTACCTTTTTTGAATCACAAATTATTCGTAGTTTTTTGAATGCAGAGAATTCAGACTTTACTTTCATTTTAGCTCAAGAATTTGATATAAAAATAATCACAAGTAGTGAATTGGACTCAATAGTACAGGCGTCGATTGATAATCTTAATTTAAGAAAACAAGTTGAAATTTTTACTTTTAATTCCTACCGGGACTCATTTATATCTAGAGCCACAAGTTTTCTTTTGTATTGGTTGAATGAAAGTCCTACTATTGAATTGAAAGTTAATAGATTTAAGCCCGGAATTAAGCGAAGCACGATTTCGGTACTACGTTTTCTTATAAATGGTTCAGCAGCTATAAGGCGATTTTTAGTTGAAGTTTTAAGATCTATTTTTTGGAAGAGTATCAGTGAATCTAAACTAAGACAGGGTTTTGAATCGAATTTAAAAATAACTTCTGAGGACTTATTGTTTGTAACATCCTTAACAAATTTCTGGCAGGACGTTCCCGTAGCAGTGTTTTTTAAAAAACACAAAGCTAAAATTGTGGGAACAGTTAGAAGTTGGGACAACCTTACAAGTCACGGTTACCTTCGTATAATTCCAAACAAATTCATTTCTCATAGTGAAATAATGTCGACCTACGCATCTTATTATCAACATATCTCTCCCGGTAATAATGTGCTTGGCGTAACGCCTGTTTATCAAGATTTCATTCGTAAAAAATGGGGAAAGAATTCGCTTAAGCGTAGAAATATCTCATATATGTGTATGGGATTACATATTAATCCAGATGAAAGAGATTTCATACACTGGCTAATACAAGAAATGAAAGTCTTGAATAGATCTATCAATTTTACAATTGTCCAGCATCCAAAATTTAGAGTGGATTTTAATTCTAAGATTTTAGATTTTGATGTCGACTCAATTGTATTTGAGTATACAAATTCTAATTTATTGGATTATTATGAATTCTTAGCAAGCCAGGATTTGATTTTGTGTGGTGGCACAACTGCCGCGCTAGATGGGGTGTTTGTTGGGGTAACCGTATTGGGAATTAATTTTGAGATTAAAGAAAGAAATAAGTTTATATCTGCCCTACGGTACTTTGATACTCTTATTCACACCAAAAATTTTTTCAAAGTCTGTAAAGTTCCTACTGTAAGGAGTAAGGAGGAATTATTGAGTGCTTTGTCTGACTTCAATCAAATCCCTAAATTCGACGATTCAATGATTATAAAATTTACAGGTGACTCTAAAATTAATTTTAGTAAATTGTTAAGCGGAGTTCTTAAGACTCTTATTGATTAATCCTTCCATTTTTATAGCTAAGTAATTCCAACTGTAAGATTTTTTTGATTCATAAATTTTGCTTACAAAATTATTATAGAAGATCTTTGAATCCTTTAACTTCTTAATAGCAGTAACAAATTGGTCAATATTGTTAACTGCTATTCCGATATTCAAGTCTTTTACAATACTGGTATCAATTAGATCAAATGTTACAACAGGTAGATTGCAGCCCATATATGTAAATATCTTTAGAATACTTCTTTTATGATCAAAATACCTAGGATATATACCAATGCTACATCTTGAAATGATCTCAATATTACGTGCAAAATCAACACGACCATAGGTATATATATTGCTATATTTTGATAGAGCACTCTGAGCGTTTTTTCCTAACTCTCCAATTAGATGAACTTTAATTGAACTATCTAGTGTGTTAAGTCTAGGGATAATTTCTTTGATCAATACTTCGGCTCCCCAGGTTGAGTGAGTGCCGTGCTTGTCACCAGCAATGTGAATATAAGGGGAAGTATACACGCATGAAAATCCTGCAAATTTTCTTGTTTGATCCGACAATATATTTGTATAACCCTGCTCAATTAAAAGGACCTCACTAAATTTTAGATTATTATCAAACCACTTTTTAGAATATAAATTGGTGCAAACAACCAAAGATGTTCCACTTTTTTTCCTTAAAACTCGCTCCCATCTAAGAATATTGTTAAGTTCAAGTTCGGAGTAGGTAGGATCATCAATGTGCAATACCTGAACCTGGTTTGCATTTATTGATTGAAGCGAAAACAGGTGAAGAATCTTATACTGCTTGGTTTTATGCTTCAAAAAATGTAAAAGCATTCTGAAAACAACTAGTGAAATTCTATCAGTATACGCAATATTTAATCCTTGAAAAAAAACAATTCTAATACTTGTACTCGCCTCAAAAAGTTGGAAGTACCTTGCATTTTGCGCATTTTTTTTACTAAGAAAAAAAAATACGAGTTGATTCAAATTATCATCCCGACGGAAAATCCATTTAGTAAAAGTTTCAGCATGTTGATTTTGAAACTTATTCATTAGTTATCTTTTGCTCCAAACGATCGTTAGTATATAGCCTCCAATAATTCCACAAAAATTATTTTTAGCTACTAAATATAGGTAGACTCTCTTGAAAATAGCCAAGAAAATCATTTTTCTTATGTAGGTTTTAGACCTTTGGACGAGGCGTTGAGAGGATTCAGGTAAATCGCTGGACACTCGATTATCATTTATAAAAATTTTAAGGCCGTATCTGCTCTCAAATGCGGACCTCCAAATCGTAAATTTATTACCCAAAACCATTTTCAGTATCGCATATGGTATCTTAATCAAATTCGCCATCACCATTAAATCAAAAGTATACAATATAAATGGAATAGTTAGACTTACGTTAAATAAATTATATAAGTCAGTAAAATTTAAAGTTTGGAAAATAGCTAGTTTAATTGTTTCTTCCCCAGAAACATCTTACACTAAAGTTCTTAATGATAAAAGTATTTCATTGGTTATAAAAGCGACAACACAACATTTATCATTTTTTCTTCGCTTGGATCATATATCCACCCGTGAAATCATTCCTGAAATGAACTGGTACATTCTTTTTTAGAAAAAAATTTATTATTTTTTGAATCTGCTATAAAATTTTTCCTATTAGGCTACCGCTGTCAATTCTAAATCTAAAATAATGCTCGACCAAAGTTTGAAATGTACCAAAATCTCCCGATGGTGAAAAATTCTCTAGTTCAAAACCCTCCTGACTTAATTTTTTTTCAAGATACAAATAGGTATACCTATGATAATCATATGGTTGTTGATGTACATCTAAAAGGAATGGCAAAGTTACATACAATCTTGCACCCTTTTTAAGTAATCTATTAGCTTCTGCAATTACTCGATCGTCGTAGAGATGCTCAAGCAAATTTGTCATCAGTATGAAATCAAAAGATTCACATGCAAGTGGAATATTTAGATTTAAATCTGAAATAATATTTATCCCAGAATAATTAGTAAAATCGATAGACACCAGATTCTTTAATTTTAGAAATTGATGAAATAGTGCATCACCAGCTCCAATATCTAGCCCTAAACTATCTTTATCTATATTTCTGCTTAGTAAAAACTTTAAATTCTCTTTTCGCCAATAAGTCCAATTTCTTATCTCTGAATCTTTTTCACTAATTTCTGTTGAAAGTCCGCTCGAAAAGTTATTGGTAAAATCTATCTTTGCGGGGTTAGAATTTAAAACTTTGAAACTGCCCCCCCTATTTTTGCACATTTATTACAAATAATTTCGTTAGTATTTTTAAGAAATAATAAATCGGTTTGATGCTTTGGGCAAATAAGTAAGTTAACCAGTTCGTTTATGTTAATACTAAATCCTCCCACTTGAACCTTAGTCAAAATAAGTGCGCCCGCAGGGATTCGAACCCCGAACCTTCTGATCCGTAGTCAGATGCTCTATCCGTTGAGCTACGGGCGCAATTGCTTTAAGCGTTTGAAAGTCTAGCGATTTCTCAGTTTGTACCCAAACTTAATAGTCGTTTCCAATCAACCTCTTTTATGCGAGGTTTTCCGGCAAGTTCTCCAGAAATCACCTCTGAGGCATTTATTTTTTCCCAACCTACTTGCCCGATAACTTGGTGTCCTGATTTTAACAATCCTTCAATGCCAGCGGTATTTTTTGGCTCCTTCAAGGATTCAATAATTGAATCGACCACATCTGCTGAGTCGCTCTTATTTGTGCCAATCACTCCTACTGGGCCACGTTTTGCCCACCCGGTTACATAAATATTGTGTTCAACATGCCCGGCAATATTAGCTATTCGGCTATTTTCAATTTTTACACCAGGATATTCAACGCAGTCATAGCCAATTGCAGAGACCACTAAACCTGCCTTGATAGAAAAAAACTTTTCTTTAGGAACAACTTTACCGTTCTTTATTTCATTAAGTGCAAAAACTATTTCTTCAACTTTATTACTACCTTTAATCTCAATTGGAGCGGCTAAAAACTTTATTTCCAGCTTTCGCTCAGCACCTTTTTTATTATGCTCTGCAATTAATCGCATCACATCTAAATTATTTTTTAAATCTTTTTCCACTTCGCCCATTCGCTCAACCCGCAAGCTCGCCTCAAGTATTTGAGCCTTATCAATATAAACATCGGTGTGCTCTAGCCTTTGTAGATCCCGTAACTCAGGGGCAGTAAAGGCAGCATGCTCCGGGCCACGCCGGCCACAAATCACTACCTTTCTAATTTTGCTAGCTTTAAAAATTTTTAAAGCGTGCTCGGCGGTATCTGTTGGATCTAACTCGATTGGATCGAGAGCCAGCATCCTGGCCACATCCAATGCAACATTACCCGCACCAATTACAACTGCCGTATCAGTATCTAGATCAACTGCTACATCAGTAAAATCTGGATGAGCGTTATACCAAGGGACAAAATCAGCTGCAGATATGCAATTTGGTAGATCCTGTCCTTTAATTCCAAGCTTTCTACCAGCTGCAGATCCAGTTGCTAGTACAACTACGTCATATGCCTCACGTAGATCTTTAAGTGAAACGTCCCTGCCCAACTCAACATTTGCAAATAATCTAAACCCATCCTCTTTAGCAATTTTTTCAAATACTTTAGAGACTGTTTTAATCTTTTGATGATCGGGAGCCACCCCACTTCTTACTAACCCCCATGGGGTAGGAAGCCGTTCAATCATGTCGATAGAAAAGGTTAATTCTTCGCTTTGTGCTTTTTGAAGGGCTTGAGCAGTGAAATAACCAGCTGGTCCTGCACCAACAATTGCTATCCGGTAATTTTGCATATGGCTTTTTCCTCTCTGAATAAAAATAAATTTATATAAAATTAATTTCGATCACGGTTAATAAACGTATAAATACTCTTAGAAAGTAAATTAAAATTTGCAATGGTATACAAAAATAATGGTATAGCAATTAACTCGGAAGTGATTTTAAATCTAGTTTCAACGTAAAAAATTAAGCCAGGAACAATACCCGTAAGAAAAGGTATGAGAAGCAACTTTTCTGGCAGAGTTAACTTGATTCGTAAAAAAGTGAGCATTGTGAGCCAAACCAATGTAGCTGCAAAAAATGCCATCCAAACAACACGATATAAAGCGAATAACATATGCCCTATTGTTAAGGACCAGCTCAATCTCTCGTCTCCAATAATAATTGAATCCTCGGATTTAGATAATTGATATGCGCCAGGCAAATTAGGAATTTTTTGAATAGGAAAAAAATATGAATCTATTTTTTGTATTTGGGAAAAAATAAATCTTTGGGGATTATCTTTAATACTTATAAGAGCCGCCCGAATTTTTTTATCTTCAATGTACCTGAATGACTCAGACCTATCTGAAACAATTATTGCATCAGTGCTAGGGCCATTTTCTAAGAATACATCCATATCAAATTTTGGCAATGCCAAATAATGATACTTTTGATGTGAGTAAAATATGGTATCGGAACTAGAAGTCGCAAGATTAACTGTATTGAAAACTGCCTTATTAAATAACAGTACAAGTACTAAAATTATAATTGCAGATATCTTTCTTATTATCAATCGATACCGCCCATAATTAAAATTTAAAGAACTCGCTAAGAGATAAATCATTATCACATATGCAACCCAAAATGAAGGACGAGTAAAGCATAGAAAAAATCCAAAAAATAATGCAAAAGCAAATCTCTTTTTGAGTGCACTATATGCAAACATAAGTAAAGCAAATAATTCAATCACCTGATCCGCTGAACTTAGGCATAACCATGTCAAATATGTATTTGTTGGTAAGGCGAGTAGGCCTATAATCCTTAATTTTTTAGTCGGAATTACCATACATATTAGGAAATACGCAATTGCGCTCAAGAAATAATAGAAATAAATGGCTGGCAGGTAATTAGGGCCGGCCCAGAGAAATGGAATTAAAGCGATGGCAGCACCGGGCGGGTAATAATTATCATGCAAATCGAATTTTAAAATCGACCAAGCCTTTTCCTCCCAGTTGCCAATTAATGGTGGGATATCCAAAAACTGTGATGCAAAAAACATTACAAATGTGCAAAATGATGCATATATTATTTTAGTATAATGATTATTTATTCTAAGATTCATGATACTCTTTCGTTCAGTTCTTGATCTTACTAACTGATAGATTTATAATTGTTCGGATACTTAGAAATATTTGGGAGCGCGGGATTTTAGATTTATCAAATTTTCTAGATTCAAATTTAATTGGTACCTCGCTTATACTCAAACAATTTTGTATGACAAGGAAACTAATTTGTATAAAAAAAGAATAGTCATTTACTGTTGGAGGATTTTCCATAATAATTTCTAGAGACTTCTTATCGTAACAACGAAATGAAGTTGTATATTCGCTCAAGCTAGAAAAAAGAAATGTGCTACATGCCTTATTCGCCCCTATGGATAATAGTTTTCTGACTATTGGTGATTGGTTAGATCCACCTTTTTTAGCAGATCTTGTTCCAACTACATAGTTTGAACGAGTACTTTCATTAATTAGTTTTTGAATCGCAATCGGATTATGTGATAAGTCGGCATCCATTGTGACTAACTTGTCGTATTTGTTTTTAAGTGCGTATTCAAATGCCCAAAGATGTGCACTACCAATTCCCATCCGTTCAGGTCTTACATGAAGTGTTAGGCTTGAAAATTTCTGCTGCATAGTTTTTATAATTCCGATTGTTCCATCACTAGAATTATCATCTACAATTAAGAGATCACAGAAAGGGTAGAGTTTTGCTGTTTTTTCGATCCATATATGGATATTATTTTTTTCATTAAGCGTTGGTGCAAAAATCAAAATTTTTTGTTTTACATTCATAATGTTCTACAATACAACCTAACTTTTCAATAATAGTTATGAGATCTTACAAGAACTTGAATTTATCACAACGAAATTCAAAGCCTTCTCAATTGCTTGAGTTATATCTTCCCATAAAATTTACCTCAAGGAAATTGGATAGAACTGCGGAGACGAGAGGATTTGAACCTCCGAAACCCTTTAGGGGTTAACCTCATTAGCAGTGAGGCGCACTAGACCGGGCTATGCGACGTCTCCAACAAGAAGTAAGGTTACCG
>Ga0194133_10009694_pt1 | contig 10996 bp, 9 predicted proteins | sample TA2KigOf40mmetaG_FD_155448 | JGI IMG/M metagenome (GOLD analysis project Ga0194133, IMG submission 155448) | Freshwater microbial communities from Lake Tanganyika, Tanzania - TA2015055 Kigoma Offshore 40m | ecosystem: Environmental > Aquatic > Freshwater > Lake | place: Tanzania: Lake Tanganyika...
AGAGCGGGACCAGCACTGCGCCGATCCGCATGGCGGCGCAGGCCAGCACCGCCCACTCGGCGCTGTTTCCCATAAGCAGGCCGAGGCGATGGCCCTTGTTGACGCCGGCCTCCACCAGCATGGCGGCACGCTCCGCACTGGCGCGGTCAAGTTCCGCCCAGGTCAGCTTATGCTGCGGATCGACGACTGCAGCATTTTCGCCGCGCGCTGCAGCATTTTGCGCCAGGAGCGCGGCAATCGTCTCACCGGCCACTGGCCAGCCCCGCCAGTTTTTTCAGGTCGATCTTGCCGCTCGACAGCGTCGGCAGTTCGCTTTCTTCCATCGTCAGGAACCGGCGTGGCACCTTGTAGGCCGAAAGCCGCTCGCGCAGAGCGGCGGTCAGCCAGGCCTCGTCCACCGGATCGCTGCCGACGAGGATCGCGGTGACGGACTGGCCGCGCGCCGGGTCCGGCACGCCGACGACGATCGCGGTGCGCCCGCCGGTGACGTCGCTGAGCACGCCCTCGACCTCGCGCGGCGAGACCTGCGCACCGTTGGTGCGGATGATGTCGCCGGTGCGGCCCTTGAAGTAGCAGTAGCCCTGTGCATCGATGCTGAACATGTCGCCGGAATGATACCAGCCCTCCTCGTCGAAAGTGTCTAACCGCTCGCGCCCGTAATAGCCCTGCATCACGTTCGGCCCGCGCAGCCACAGTTCGCCTTCCGGACCATTCTGCCCGGTCTCCGGATCGACGATCCGGATGTCCACGCCCTCAACCGGCTTGCCATAGGAGCCGCGCATCGATTCCGGCAGGTCGTCTTCGCTTTCGCCGACGATGCACACGCTGCCCGTCTCGGTCATGCCGAGCAGGTTGTGGCGCAGTTCCGGGTCCCTGGGGCGGACTTCGGGCGGCATGATCGGATAGAGGTTGCCGCGCCGCATGAACGAGAGGTCGCGCGCCGCGAAGCTCGGGTCCTGTTCGAGCGCCAGCGTGGTCGTGGCGATGCCGTTGGTCATGGTCGGGCGCTCGCGCTCGATCAGGTCGAGCATTTCGGCGGGCCGCGCCGAGGAACAGACCAGCCGCGCCCCGGCGATGAGCGTGGCGAGGAAGGAATAGGCAAGGCCGCCCACCCAGAACCACGGCGCATTGGCGAACAGCACTTCGCCAGCCGTGTAGCGGCGAGTCGTGTTCTGGCGGCGCATGTTGCGCATCATCTGCCCGTGAGTGTGGATCACGCCCTTGGGGGCGCTGGTGGAACCCGAAGTGTGGACCAGCACCATGGTATCGGCGGGCGTCACCTGCGCGTCGGCGGCGAGCACCGGCGCGTCGGGCGCGCCTGCGCCTTCCAGCGAATCCGCGCCGAACCACACGCAGCGCAGCGTCGGGATCGCGGGCACCATCAACCGCCCGTCCGGCCCCTGCCCCAGCACTTCGGTCATCACTTCGCGGAAGTCGCGCCCGCGATAGCCCTTCGCGGCGATCAGGTATTCGCAGTCCGCGCGCGCCAGCATCCCCGCCAGTTCGTGCGGGGTCGACATGGTGCTAAACGGCAGGGCGACCGCGCCGATCCGGGTGATGCCGAGGAAAGTGACGGCAAACTCCGTGCTGTTGCCCATCAGCATGGCAACGCGGCTGCCCCGGCCTGCTCCTGCCGTGATTAATGCGGCGGCGAGCCTACGCGAGCGTTCTTCCGCTCCGGCATAGGTCAACCGGTCGTCGTCGATGACGACGAAGACCTTGTCGCTAAGCGCGGCCTGCGCCTCCAGCACCTGAGCGATGGTGTCCGCGCTCATGGCTGGCTCTCGAACATCGCCCCCAGCTCAACCTTGCGGATCTTGCCCGAGACGGCGAGCGGCGTTTTGCCCAGCACGCGCCAGTGGCGCGGCAACTTGAAATGCGCGACCTGCCCGGCAACGTGCGCTTCCAGCTCCGCAAGGTCCGCATCCGCGCCCGGCCTCAGGGTCACGACTGCACCGACCTCGTGGCCAAGCCGCTCGTGCGGCACCTTGACCACGGCGGCGAGCGCCACGGCAGGATGAGAAGGCAGCGCGTCCTCCACCTCGGCCGGATAGATGTTCTCTCCGCCCCGGACGATGACATAGCGCAGGCGGCCGGAAAAGCGGACATAGCCGTGCTCGTCCATCGCGCCGAGATCGCCGGTCCGCAGGAAGCCGTCCGGGCGGATCGTTGCCGTCGTAGCTTCCGGGTTGGTCCAGTAGCAAGTCATGTTGCCGGGGTTGCGCGCGCAGATTTCACCTACCTCGCCCAAAGGCACCGGCTTGCCGGTTTCCGGATGGGCGATCAGAACTTCGGTGTGCGGCGAGGGGCGGCCGATGGTCTCGCACAGCAGTTCGACGGGATCGTCCGCCTCCGTGTAGGTGACGGCCCCGCTTTCGGACTGGCCATAGCCGATGGTGCAGGTCGCCCCGGCCTTTTCCGGGACCGCGCACACGATGCTTGGTGGAACGGTCGCCCCGCCGAGGGTGACGATCCGCACGGTGCTGTGGGCGGGAAGGTCGGGAGCCGAAAGGATATCGTGCCACATGGTCGGGACGCCGCCCATGCGGGTCGGCCGGACCTCACGCATCAGCCGTACGGTCTGGTCGCGGTCGTATCGTTCGAGTGCGGTGAAGGCGCTATCGGTGGCAAACGCGCCGACGTTGATGGCGATGGAGCCGCCGATGTGGTGGTACGGCACGGCGTTGAGCCACACGTCGCGCTCGTTGCCGTCATAGACCGCCGGGCGCAGCCAGCCGCCGCAGATCACGCAGGCTTGGGTGAGCAGCGCGCCCTTGCTCTTGCCGGTAGTGCCGCTGGTGAACTGGATCAGGCACGGCGCATCGGGACCGGAATCGGGCAGGTCGCCCGCCTGCGGCGTTTCGGCGATGGCGGCGACATTGGAGAGCGCGAACACTGGAAATGCCGCGATGGCTTCGAGTTGTTCGGCAAGGTCGGCGTCGCGGAAACCAAGGCCCGCAAATCCCAGCGAAGGTTCGATCATTTCGCAGGCGCGGCGCACCTCGACATCGGTCCAGCCGGCGTTGAAATGGGCGACGATCATGCCTGCCAGCGCGCAGGCGTGCTGGACGATCACGCTTTCGACCGCATTGCGCGACCGGATCGCGCTCCGCGATCCCGGCTCGCAGCGGCCCTGCATCCAGCGCGCGACATTCTCGGCGCGCGTCACCATCTCGGCATAGGAGATGGGCGAGGCGCCGCCGTCTTCCTGCGGCACCAGCATGGCGGGTTTCTGCCCGAACCGCGTGGCTTGCTCGCGCAGCGTGGGGGCAAGCGAGCCTTGCGGGATCGGCGGTTCGGTGCCGCCGTGGCGGATCGAGAGGCCGCTCCTCGTATCGGCGGACATCACTTGGGCAGGTCTCCGGTGCGCGCCAGCCGGGGATCGAGCCCGGCGAAGCGCACCGGGCGCTTCTCGCGCACCGCGGCGATGCCCTCCTTTACGTCCTCGCCGCGCAGCACTTCGTCGAGCAGGCGTTCGGAGCGTGCGAAGCTCGGCGTGAAATCGTCCATCAGGTCGTGGTAGAGCTGCATCTTGACCGTCCGCATCGCCAGCGGCGAGCAGTTGGCCGCCAGATCGCGCGCATAGGCCATGGCCCGATCGAACACGGCATCGGGCTCCAGCGCTTCGTTGACCAGCCCGATCCTCGCTGCCTCCTCGCCGGACAGCGTGCGACCCGATAGCATGATGTCATTGGCCGCACCGACCCCGCAGAGGCGCGAAAGCATCCAGGTAATGCCCATTTCGCCGACGATCCCGCGCCGGACATAGGGCGCGCCGATCTTGGCGTCGCACGCGGCGAAGCGGATGTCGCAGAACATCGCCTGTTGTAGCCCGATGCCAAGGCATGGCCCGTGGATCGCGGCGACGAGGGGTTTGCCGATGGATAGCGGGAACCAATATTCGCGGCTCTCCGCCGCGCGCAGGGCCTCGCTCTGGGCATCGGGCGCGCGGATGAGAGAGAGATTGGCCCCAGCGCAGAAGCCCCGGCCCGCGCCGCGCACCACGATGGCGCGCACCTGCGGGTCGCCCGCGAACCTCTCGAGCACGTCGAAATAGGCAAGCCGCATCGCCGGCGTCCAGGCATTGAGCTTGTCCGGCCGGTTGAGCGTTATGAGGCCGACGCCCTCGTCGACCTCGCTCAGGACCGGCGCTTCATCTCCTGCCGCGCTCACGGATTGGCGGTCGCGGTCAATTCGGCGACATTGTCGCGCATCACCTTGCGGGTGTCCTCGGCATTGAGCGAGCCAAGGCTGTCGAAGAAATCGAGCGGTTGCTCGACGCCTTCGGTATGCGGCCAGTCGCTGCCGAAGATGATGCGGTCGATCGGGATGGTCTGGATGAGATCTTCGATCCGGTCCTCCCAGAAGGGCGTGACCCAGATGTGCTCGATGAACTGGTCCACCGGGTTCGTCTGGTAATAGCCCCTGGTCTGGGCATGGCCGCGCCAAAGCCGGATAAGCAGCGGCTTGACCCAGCTCGCGCCGTTCTCGACCGAGGCGACGCGCAGGCGGGGGAAGCGCTCGAACACCTTGTGGCAGACCAGCGCGGCGAAGAAATCGGGCACCGCGCGCTGCGAGGTGACGACCTTGTACATCGGCGAGACGCTGAAGGCACCATAGCCGACCCATGGCTCCCACATGTTGCCGAGGAAATCATAGCCGTCGTTGCCCGCGTGCGCCGCGACGACGAGATTGGCTTCCTGGCAGCGCGCCCAGAACGGATCGTATTCGGGTGCACCGGGCGAGGTCGTGCCGGTCCTGGTGTAGACCGGCCCGTTGCGCAGCGAGATGACCTTGGCGCCCTGGCGGATCGCCCATTCCACTTCCTCGACCGCCCAGTCCGGGTCGGACAGCGAGACCATCGGTACGCTGAACAGGCGGCCCTTGTAGGCAAGGCCCCAGTCCTCCCCCAGCCAGCGGTTGAACGCGCGGATCGTCGCCAGCACGGCGGGAATGTCGGGCTGCATCGGCACTTCTATCGTGACGGCCAGCGTCGGGAACAGCCAGGTCGCGCCCACGCCCTGCTCGTCCATGGCGCGCAGGCGCGCGTCGCGGTCGACATATTCGGGGCGGCTGGACAGCGGTTCAAGGTCGCCCATTGCGGTCTTGAGATCGGCCCCGTCGAGCTTGGCGGCGAAATAGTCGTGCAGGCAGCCCGGCTTGGCGATCGGATCGAAAGTGGGGTTGGGAATGAAGCCATAGAGCTTGTCGCCCAGCATCAGCCGCTTGCGACCGTTCATCTCGATCCACTTCGGCCCGCGCTGCTTCCACTCGGCGGGCAAGTGGCGGGTGAGCGCGTCCTGCGCCTCATAATAGTGGTTGTCGGCATCGAACACGGCATAGCCGAGGCGCGGGTCGATCCGCACGCCGGCCGCCTGCTCGGGGAACTTTTCCAGAGTGGCTTGCGAGGCCATGATCGCTTTCCTTGCTGTCGTCCCGGACCCTGCGCGGCCACGGGCGAATCGTCAATCGCCGGTGGCCCCTGACGCGAGGCCGCTTAAATTATCTAACTATTAGCCACAGCAGAGACAACCGCCTTCGCGATATGTGTTGTCTCCGCCGCTGGCGCGACAAGCGAATTGACAAAGCTAGCACCATAGCAAATAGCGGAAGGATTAAAGGTTAGACAATTGACAAGGCAAGGAGCGGGCAGATGAGCGAGAGCGACCCGAAGGTGGGTGAGGGCTTCTCGCACGAGGATCTGTCCAATTCGGTCACTTACGAAGTGGTCGAGGATCACATCTGCCTCATCTCGCTCAACCGCGTCGATCGCCACAACGCCATCGCCATTCCCGGCATGAACGACCTGCTGCACCAGCATTTCGAGCGTGCCCAGGACGACGACATGGTCAAGGTCATCGTGCTGCGCGCGGACGGCCCCGATTTCTGCGCGGGCGAAGACACGCGCAAGACCCCGATAGAAAGCATGGGTCTGAAGAAGGGCGCTCGCCTCCCGCAGTCGGTGCGCATGCGCAACATGCGCCACACCTACGAGACCCTTCAGCGCGGGATGATCTGGGGCGACAAGGTGACGATCGCGGCCTGCCAGGGCAATGTCATGGGCCTCGGAATGTCGCTGGCGCTTGCCTGCGACATGATGGTCTGTGCCGACAACGCCCGTTTCGCCCGCCGCCAGTCGCGCATCGGCTTCGGCGCATTCGACGGGCAGTTGCCGATCGCGCTGCTCAAGATGGGGCTCAACCGCGGCATGGAAGTGCAGCTCACCGGTCGTTCGGTTACGCCCGCCGAGATGAAGGAATGGGGCATCGCCAATTCGGTCGTGCCCGAAGACCAGCTTTTCGACGAGGCGATGCGCTTCGCCCGCGCCGTCGCCGCGCTCTCGACTGACGGCCTGATGCTGTCCAAGCGGGCGATGCACGCCCACCTGCACAACCTCGGCATTGCCGCCTTCCAGAACTTCGCCTCCATCGGCCACCCGCTGTTCACCAACATCGTCTGGCGCGAGGACGAGTTCAACTTTTTGAACGAGCGCAACAAGGCCGGCGACAACAAGACCGTGTGGAAGAAGCTCAACAAGATCTTCAAGGACCTTGGGTTCGACTGAGGTCGAACCGATTCCTTGCCAAACGTTTGCCCTGAGCTTGTCGAAGGGCCGCCCTTCTCTTGCCTTGCTGCTGAAAGATAAGGCCAGTGCTTCGACAGGCTCAGTACGAACGGATTTCTGGTTAAATGGACCCACCAATTCTGCCCAACCCCGAATCCGTCCCCGGCTATCGCCGACGCGTGGTTATCGAGCCCGTGCAAGGCTCGGTCAGGGCTGAACTCGAGGACGATTATCACCGCATGTGGGTGACGCTGCGCCACGATGGCGAGGCGATCACCCATGTCAAAAGCGGGATGCCGCGCTCGCCCTGGACCACCTGCGAAGGGGCGATGGCGGCGCTGGTCGATATCTTCCTGGGCAATCGGCTCGACGATCCCTCGGTCAAGCGCGCCAAGCCGCTCAATTGCACGCACCTGTATGACCTCGCGACCTTTTGCGCCGGTTATGCGGGCGAGGCCGAGCGCGTGACCTATGAGGTTTTCAACAGCGATCCGGTGGATGGCCGGGTGGTCACGCGGCTCTATCGCAATGGCGAGCGACTGTTCGAATGGGTGCTGAAGAAGGGCAGATTCGTCATGCCCGAGGCAGCCGCGGGCAAGGGGCTGACCGGGATCGGCGAATGGCTCGACTCATTGCCGCCGCGCGAGCAGGAAGCGGCGCGGGTGCTGCGCTGGGCATCCATGGTGGCGCAGGGACGCGGCATCGAGATGCCGACCGGCATGATTGGTGCCGACATCGGTATGATCGGCTCGTGCCACACCTTCCAGCCGGGCCGGGCGCAGGAGGCCCGCCGCAAGCCCAGCGCCAGCGTCGATTTCAGCCATGGCGCAGGCCCCTTGGCGGACCGGGCTGGGTTGTTCGCGCGCGGCTGACGCCGGCGCGCGCGGGCATTCTTCCTGTCTGCTTGGGTGCCTGCGGTCCGCGCGATTAGGTGATCGCAATAAGCTGTGCCGCAAGGTTGTCGCTGACGTCGAAATTTGCGACGGACTTCGGTGAATGATGAACGCTTCGGCTTTGAAAAGCTGCTGAGCAAACCTGAAGACGACTTCCCTTCAACAGACGACCTTACGCACGACCCTTGCCGCATGTCGCGGCGGGATGCTGACGCATCACGCGCCGGAAATGCTCAATCCCGCTTGATCGGACTCGGCAGCGTTTCGGCCTGCGGGTTCATCCACGGCTCGGTATTGACCAGGGGCGGCACTTCTCCCTGCTGCGCACCGTGCTTGGTCAGCAGGTCGACATAATCCTGCATGTCCTGCTCGCTCCAGAACGCCGCGACGCCCGGACCTTTCAAAATCCCCAGCAGTTCGCACCCTTCCGGCCCGGCGATCCACGGGCCGAACCTGTCGCCATGGACGAGGTAGATGTGCGCGCCTGCCTTGCACAGCCGGTCGCCTACCATGACCTCGCCGGACAGGACATAGACAACATGGTCTGACTGATGCCCGTGGCGCAGCGAGATCATCCCCGGATCCCACTTGTTATAGAAGGTGAACATCGATGGGGCGGGCAGCAGGAACCGCTCCCAGATCGAGGCGCTGCGCCCGTCGTCGAACTCGATGCGCACCACTTCGCGTGCTTCGAGCTCTTCCAGATCGACGATCCGCGGTCCTCCCAGCATCAGATGGTCCCCCGTTCCTTCAGCCCGCCGATGGCCGTGGCGTCGTAGCCAAGCTCGCCCAGCACCTCGGCGTTGTGCTCGCCGAGCAGCGGCGCGCGCCGTGCGATGACGCCGGGCGTTGCCGACATCTCGAACGGTGTCTGGATCACCGGCGCAGGCTTGGGCAGGCCGGGATAGTCGACCGGCTTGAGGTAGCCCATCGCCTTGATGTGCTCCTGCTCCAGGACCTGCCTGGGAGAGAGCACCTCGGCGGCCGGAATGCGGTTCTGCTCCAGCACTTCCATCGCCGCGTCGAACTTCTGCGTGTCGCACCACTGCTGCATCCGCGCGTTTAGGATCTTGCCGTTTGCGGCGCGCTGCTCGTCGCGCAGGAAGCACGGATCGGTGATCCAGCCTTCCTCGCCCACCATCTTGCACCAGCGGTGGAACAGCGGAGTTCCCGTAACTTGTACGAGGATCCAGCGGCCCTCGATATTGAACAGGTCGCAGGGGCCGATTGCGAGACCGCGGTTGCCGATGCGGCCGTGGTCCTGTTCGAGGATCGCCTGGTCGATCAGCAGCGCGTCCGACACGGCGAGCGCCGACAGCAGCAGCGATGCCTCGACGTGCTGGCCCTCGCCGGTGCGGTCGCGGTGGATGATCGCAGCCATGGTGGCGATGGCGAGGTTTTGCGCCGTGGCGTAATCGACATAGGGCACCATGAAGCGGTAGGGCAGTTCCTCCGGCCCGGTCCGATAGACCGCGCCGGACATGACTTGGCCGATGCCGTCGAAACCGATGCGGTTGGAGTATGGCCCGCCCCGACCATAGGCGGTGGCGCTGGCAAGGATGATGTCGGGCTTGACCGATTTCAGAGTCTCGTAGTCGAGCCCGTGGGCTTCCATTACCCGGTCCGGCATGTTGACGATCACCACGTCCGCCGTTTTCACCAGTTCGTGGGCGATGCGGCGGCCTTCCTCGGTGCTGGTGTCGAGCGTGATGCCGCGCTTGCCGCGATTGTTCGGCAGGTAGCCTGCGCCCGTCCCGTCGGGAATCTCGAGCGACTGGACATAGCGGTCCTCGCCGCCTTCGCGCCGCTCCACCCGGATAACGTCGGCGCCGAGATCGGCAAAGATCGCCGCGCACCACGGGGCGGCGATGAACCGCCCGAAATCAAGGAAGCGCAGCCCCTCGAACACCTGCTTCGTCATGTCAGCGTCCTTTCCAGACGGGGTCGCGTTTCTCGATGAAGGCGGTCGGTCCTTCGGCGCCGTCATCGGTCTGGGCGCAGCGCACGCGATAGCTCTCCGCCAGCAATTCCGCTTCGTAAATCGGCAGGGAAAGGCCCTTGCGGATCGCCATGCGGGTGCCGCGCACCGCAAGCGGCGCATTGCGGTTGATGATTTCCGCCAGTTCCCAGGCGCGGTCCATCAGGCCTTCGGAAGGCACCACCTCCGTGATCAGGCCGATCTCGTAAGCGCGCTGCGCGGAAAGCTGCTCGTGCTTGCCCATTACCGCCATCCGCATGGCCACGGGCAGCGGCAGGACGCGCGCCATGCGCACCATCTCGCGGCCCGACACGACGCCAATCGAAACGTGCGGATCGAAGAAGGTCGCGTGCTCGGCGGCAATGGCGACGTCGGCGGTGGAGACGAGGTCCAGCCCCGCGCCGCAGGCCACCCCGTTCACCGCGCAGATGATCGGCTTGGTCATTTCCAGGTAGGGCGGGGTCGCTTCCTGCGGCACTTCCCACTGGCGGCGGTTGGCCAGCATCGGCTCGCCCCACATGTCGATGCCGGTGATGTGGCCGTTCTTCTTGGTCAGTTCGAACACCGCCATGTCGGCCCCGGTACACAGAGCCTTGCTGCCCTCGCCAGTGACGATCAGGGTCCAAACCTCGTCGTCCTCCTCGACCTTGCGGTAAAGCTGGCCGAGTTCCTTCATCATCTCGATCGAGACGGCGTTCATCTTGTCCGGTCGGTTGAGCGTGATGCAGGCGGCATGGCCGCGCTTTTCGTAAAGCAGGGTGTTCCAGCTCAAGTCTTGTCTCCTTCGCCGCCGAGATCGGGCAGGCGCCTGTTCGAATCTAGGATGAGGGGGGTGTTGGCGATCCGCTCCACGGTGTGCCCGCCCGCCCGGTCGAGATCGGCGCACAGGTCGATGGCGAGCTTGGCGACGCCCATGGCGTCGGCGGACTTGCCCGCAAGCCGCAGGCAGAAATCCATGACCCGTTCGTCAAAGCCCTCGGTATCCCAGATCGCCTGGACCAGCCCGGCCTTGAGCGCGGTCTCGGCGTCGATGCACTCACCCGCCATGCCCAGCCACTTGGCCCAGCCGACGCCGCACAGTCGCACCATCCGGCTGGTGCCGCCGCTCCCCGCAATGATCCCCATGTCCACTTCCGGCAGGCCGAAACTGGCGCGGGTGGAAGCGAGGCGGAAATCGACCGCGCCCGCCATTTCGAGGCCGAGGCCGAGGCACATCCCGTCGATCGCCATGACCACCGGCTTTTCCACCGCCTCCATCTCGTCGAGGTAGCGATGAATGTTGCGCCGGTAATCGCGGCGGAATTCCTGCATCCCGCGGGTGGCGAGGAATCGTTCGTTATGCTCCCTGATGTCCAGCCCGGCGGTGAACACCGGGCCTTCGGCGCGGATCAGGAGAACGCGCAGGCCGTCTCGGTCGCGCAGGTCGTCTACCGCGCCGAACAGAACCTCGCGCATGGCGATGGTCATGGCGTTGCGCTTGAGCGGTCGGGCGAGTGTCACAACGACGACGCCGTCCCGGTCCTCGCGCAGGATGTCCTCGCTCATCGCCGGCTCAGGGCT
>Ga0194133_10009695_pt1 | contig 10994 bp, 8 predicted proteins | sample TA2KigOf40mmetaG_FD_155448 | JGI IMG/M metagenome (GOLD analysis project Ga0194133, IMG submission 155448) | Freshwater microbial communities from Lake Tanganyika, Tanzania - TA2015055 Kigoma Offshore 40m | ecosystem: Environmental > Aquatic > Freshwater > Lake | place: Tanzania: Lake Tanganyika...
CAGGGGTTATTGCTGCAAGAAAAAAAAGTCCTTCCCAGTAATGCCAAAGCATCAAGCTTTCAAAAAATGTGCTATTCTTTTATTTTATGAATTTTTTTCTTCACTTGCCAGAGAAACAAAATATTTTTTCAAATTTTCCGGATTTAGCTGGCGCATACGGTAATTTGATCAAATTTCATTGAATTCTGCTCCATCTAGTCCTCCTAACGTAAATTATTCAGCAATTTTTTGTCCATCACTATTCCAAGACCCTCAGGGTGGACCCTGCAGTCCAATAGTGGGAGGAATAGGCGGGTTGAAAACATCCCAGGGTTTCAAGATGCAGTGTGGCTGATGTTACTAAGCAAAATCTGCTTTTCAGGGCTCTTGGTACTCAAATAACCAATGATTTTGTCTGGAAATTACAAACTGTGCCATTGTCATGAATATGTGGTGCAAGTTAGCAACTACTATTGTTTGGCTAGATGTCCCTTATATCCTCGCAAGATGCCAAAGTTAGGTTTTTTTTCCCCCAACAAAAATTACCCATCTACTTAATTTGAGTTTAAGGCAGAAACATAATAAATGACCCAGCATGATGTCTGGGCGAGCTTGCCTGTAAAAAATCAGTTTGCAGTTCAGCTGATCGTCAACCATAACAAGGGGAATTTTATAAACAGGTTTTCTTTGAAATATTCAAGTAGTTGACCATCAGCTGAAAAATTACACATTTTTTGGGGCACATCCTCGGTCTATGTACTAAATATATATTTTTTAATCTTTTAGAGTACGCCTTGCAAATATTTTCATTAAAGGCACTCTGTGGCGGTAATATTTTGATATTTTTAGACAATTCGGGGTCAAGGGTTGCCTGGATGTGCCAGGGATTGAACATGGTGCCGAGGATCGACCCCAAGACAGTGAAAGTTTTTTTCTGCCATCGTGAATGGCAAAAAAAATTTTATACTTCAATCTTAGAATAAAGCAGGGCTTTGCTGACTAAATATTGTTATATCAAGTACCTATTTCATGTTTCAAATTTTACCTTAGTAGCACTTTGCTAGTTAGTGAAGTAATTTCCAAAAACATCAAATGATCTACAATCTCTAGAGCAAGACAAAATAAGCAAACGTTAAAGACGAATTTTGACTCTCGACAGTGGGAAAAGTAAAGAAGTTCCTTTTCTGTTTCGACTTTTGATTTCTTGGCATAAGTTGAGGCTCGAGTAAAAAAGCCTAGAATCGGCATTTTTTAATAGTACACTTAATCTATCGTAAAATCAAATTCTTCCGAAACTCGAAATTCTCAAAAAGTAAAAGAATTTCCGAAAGGAAATTTACAGTACTTTCCTACCCCTCAAGAAATCCTTGTTACGTTAGCAGTAATATATTTAGAATTTTTTACCTTTCAATAACTTTGGTCTTGGGGGGTCATTGGTTGCTTGTCCCTAAAATATAAGGTACCATGTTTGTCTTATCCATAAATTCTTAATTAAATTTTACCATCAGCAAAAAGCTGATGTGTATATGACTGAACACCTGTTTTGGGTGCATATAAGGTCAATTTTTTGGCCCTTGGAGAAGCCCTTTTTATGTCTTAATTTGAAACTTGGGGGGTCGAAGGTTTTAAATATACCCTTGAGGTTAACTCTAGTCACTTCTGTCACCATTAGGTTACTGGGAACCCATACAACACCAGTACTATCTACGCGCTAAAAATTTTGGTAAACACTCTTTACATTTCCACCCTTTACAGTTGAGGCAAACCTTAGTAAGAATTTTGTAAATTCACATATTTTTTATTTTCAAAATAATTTTTAACCACAACCACTGCATTATTGGTTCTGTTTTTAGATAATTCTCTTCGAGGGAGCAGAGACCTCAAACAGAGAGTACCTAACGAAAGACTCTCACGGTCGCTTCGTGTCACGACTAGTCATACGTAGGATAGACCATAACCATGCTGGTACATACACTTGCCAACCTGCCTCTGCACAGCCTTCAGTGGTCTCAGTTCACGTGTTAAACGGGACAGTATTGGCTGTATCAGATGGTGATTTTTATTTATTTTGCATTTAAAAAAAACTTGTTTCATTTACTTTTTTCTCATTAGGTGAAGATTTTCCTGGACTTTTCCGACAATACGTTTTAACATCCTCACCCACCGTTGAGGTGGCCGCCTCAGGTGCAGTGGGAGTTGCTGCTGCATCGTCGGGAGCACAAACAACATCATCCCCTCGAACTTTTTCAGTGTTTTTTCAAATAACATCGATACTTTTAACAGTGATCTGACAAAGGAAAAAGATTTAAAGAACTGCTTGGGTGGCTTACAATGTCAGATAAAATAACTTAATATTTCCTTAATTAACAATACTCCAGTTTTTTAATTTTAGATCGAGCAATCTTCCAATTTTCTAAAACAAGAAAATATATTATTAAATCCTTTTTAAATATGTCGCATTTTTGTAATTGCTTTGGATCAAAAAGTCAACATTTTTATAGGCTCTTATCCTAAATGATAAAACTAATAGTAATTCAAAAATAAATAGGAATTTTGTGCAGATATGATTGTAAAATCATGGGAAATGTTCTTTATATTGCATGCTGAAAAAATGTTTATCCTTTCTTAACCTAAAAAACTTTTTTGTCGACCCACCCACATTACGAAATAATCTTTATTGGAGTATTCGTAATGCCAATGAAAACTTCCAGAAAACTAAACGTACAGTTTTTTATCACATGTTTACTATTATCTTTCTTCCTTTTAAAAATAAAACGAATGCGTCCAATTAGGATGAAAATCTGAAATAGAAACAAGATCCCTCTGAGTTAGTTGGTGATCTAAAATGTCTATCTGAATTATCAAAGTAAATGGAGCTGAATTAAGTACACTAGGAAATGACTTTTTCTAGGACTTTAGCTGCTCGATCACAAGCAGTCAAATGTGTAAATATGAAACTTTAAAGATTTGTAATCAAGGTTGCAACAAAAATAAAAAGTTAAAACTTTTTTATAAGACAAATACCAAAGAAAAAAGTTTTCTTTCTTATGGATCTCTAGCACAAGGACTGAGACTTAAAGGTGTGCTGATGGCACAACCCTGGAGGGACTCTCCAGGGTTGGGACACCTAGACCTCAGATTGTAAACAAACTGAGGTCATTCAAGATTTATTTTTCAAGGAACAAGATCTTTGAAAAATCGAAGTACGTACGTACAGTCACTACGGGAAGAGGGGGCCCAACCCACCCACCCGACAAGAAAAGAGAGATCGCCCATCTGGCCAACTGGCATTCCTAGGCCCACTTGGGAACTTCCCCAATAACCTCACTGACAAATGCTCATAATAATATGAGCCAGAGATCTATTCAGTCCAAGTTGAGATTGATAGACCCACCACGCCCGGCTGACATGCTCTACCACACACCTTTATCTATGAAATAGAATGCTAGAAAGTAATAAAGAAAGACAAAATTAACATCATTACAAAAAAGGTACCTGGGGTCACACAGCCAGTACATGACAAGCAAAACCAAAAATATTCCAAAGATATTTTGGACAGATCCAGATTTGCTAGCATTTCAACATTTAAGATATATATTGATTTCACCAAGTTTCTCAAATATCTTGACTGCTTGCTTCTTTGTGCTCATTTATTGTCATCTAGTATTTGTATTTGTATTTATTGTCAAGCTCCATCGAAAATTACATCAGTAAACCAGAATATGATCTGATATAGTCTGGATTTGAAATTGTCTACATCAATCAAGAACTAGTCAAGTTCGAAACCCTATAGATAACAAAGATAGAAACACTAAGCTTCATTATTGGGAATATGACGTTTCGCCATTCGCCGATTTGCCATAGTCGATTCGCCATACGACGTGCGCGTGTGCTGTCGTCGTGATGCGCGATTGTCATAACACGTGCGCGCACGCAGCCCTGCAGGGTTAGGTCTTGTTAGCCTCGCAGGGTTAGGTTAGTGTGCACGTGCGCTTGTTAGGTTGGGTTAGCAATGTTAGCGTGCACGCGCACATTACGATGGGGACTTGCGTGCGTTACGACGAGCCCACGCATATACATAACTATGAGCACGCGCACGTAATATTGCAAACTGGTGCATATGGCGAACTGGGGCATTTGGCGAACTGGCAATGGCAAATTGACTGTGGCGAAACGACACCATATCTTAATTTTTTGTGCACACACCAATAAAAAGTTACGTCTAAAATAATCCTCAGACCAGTTGAAGTCAACACCACAATTGAGCAATTGCCTGTTATCTGCCAGTGAGCGAAGCAATTGGTGAGTTTAGAATTTTCATTAGGTTGGCTGTTTTTAGCAGATGTCCTTCTGACTTAGACATTTTTTGTCAACTTTTTGTTGTTGTTTTGTTTTTCTCTATAGGGGTCACAGGTGTTAACTTTAAAATACTACTCCTTCCTGAGTTTTTGTGCAAGATAGAATACTTTTAGGCTTTTGGAAAGAGGAATTTTTTCTCTACAACTTCACAAATTTTTCCCGAAATTTTGATCAGTGGACGGGCTATTAAGAACTCTTTAAACATTAGTACTATGGAGAATATTTTTGAATTTTTGGAAAGAGAATTTCATTGTGAATATTTTATGTTTTATAAGTTTGTTGATATTATATCTGGAAGTTGGGGTAATGAAAAGGCTGCTCTGGCCTCTCTCTGGCGCCATTTTAAAATGGCAACAAACAGCAAAAAACAGCAAAATGGCTCAAACAGCAAAAAATGGCCTTCAACTTCATCTTTAATAGCTCCTACAATTTTAGAGTTAGAGAAAACTTTATTAAATAAGATTTTTTGTTCAAAATGTTGTTTAAAAACTTTTCTCTAGCTTTTAATTTGAATTAGCTATGCCTTATATCTTTGCGAGCTGGCGTTTAGGTATTTTCTCTTGCACAAAAAATACAGTCTACTTAATTTTATATCTGATGGCTTCATCTCTCTGGCAACAGTTACATATGCCAGATTTTTGTTTAGAAAATAATACTAGGTGCTTGACTCCATGATGAAGATGTCTTTCCGGGTGCTCTAATTTTTCTGTAGGGAGAATTTTTAATTTGCATGTATTGTTGAGCTTGGCCTTGTCAGGCTTTATAACTGTTGTTTATCAGGAATACAAAACAAAATAACTCTGCTTTTACTGTCGGTTTCAGCTACTTTTGTCATGTCAACACAAGTAAACTACATTAAAGTTTTTTATTATAGAAAGTCTTGTATTTATCGCACTTGTACCACAAATAATTTCAACGAATCATAAGATGTCGAAGTCATTGAATCAAAATTGATGAACGTGGTGATGTCAGAGGGATGCATGACACATCATGCACGTAATCTTTCAACTTAATTAACTCAATTTCTAGGCATCAGATCAAAAAAATTTAAAAACATAAAAGATGCACAATAAAATTTTTTTTACAAAAATATAAAAATATGCTCAATAGCTTCATAATTCAGGGAGAAAAGGGCAAAAAATTTATAGCTAGCCCTCTGGTCAAAATTTTGGAAAAAAATCCGATTGTTTTTAAATATTAAAATTATCTATCCAAAAATCCAAAAATATTCCAAATAGCACAAAAATTAAGGGAGGAGATGTATTTTAAAGTTAACAACTCTGAACCATATACTATCCATATATGAAAACCACGGACGGGCAGACTGCTAGCCTACTGATTTTTCTATTTTCTAAACTCGCTGCTTCGCTGGCGGATAAAACTTTCCTGTGAAAGTTCTTACCCTTTTGTGATACCAAAGCAGTAAAAAACCCATATAGGTGTTCCTATTAAGATAAATTTATTGCTCTCCAGAAACAAAAATATTATCTCACAAGACAAACGATTTGCTCAATGACTTTTTACTTAGAAAACAGCTTTAAGTAAAGAGATATTTTTAAGTCATGGTTAAACTTCATACATTCGTAGGGATGGCAAGCTTATAGGAGAGAGACTAAACCATGTTGTTATTGTTATCAACATAAATTGTTTTTTCTTTTTCTCTTAAAATAGATAATAAATCAATATAAATGCTTCGGGTGGCTCTTTCATTTCCATTTAACTGAGAGGGTTTGTCCATTTCCTCGTCTTCTTCAACTGCATCAACGTCAATGAGATATTCTCGATTTACAGCATCTAGGTCAGTATTGTTGAAGCCATAAAAAGGATTAACATTGAATCTGCAAGAAAATGTGAAATTTTGCAACAATAGGTCAATTTTTACAAAGATTCAAAACTCACTCAAACCATTCCAAAAGCTCTGTTTGCGTGCATTAGAAAGTAATGATATTGCCTCTGCATTGCCACCAACATCTTCTTGTTCAGGGCTTCCTTCGTCAACATTAGCTACAACATTGTCACTATTTTCGTCCAGTACCAAATCATTGTTTTCGTTCAGTGCCATTCTTAGTTTGATGAAGGTCCCAGTACACTAATTGAGTTTCTCTTAATGAGCACTTTTTATAGTAAAAATTCAAAAAAATAGGAGGCCATAGAGAAAAAAAGGCGTCTTCAAAAGTCTTCACCGATTATGCAGTTAATCTCAATATTCACTCTAGAACCAAGGTGACTATTCTCATGGATCCGACTGAAATGGACCGTCTGTATTTTGAGGAGGAAATTAATTTTGCTGTCGAATAAAAATTCTGTAAATATTTTTTTTCAATTTTTTATGTGTGGAAAGCTGTTTAGTCATTAAAGGCACATATTAACTCAGGCTGACAACCCATTATCAAATATTGCTGGAGGTGCTGGGATTCAAACCTAACCCTTGGTCAGATGCCATGACCTTAAGGCGACAGCGACCCTGAATCTGAAATAGTAAAAAAAGTAAATAACGCATCACTAATTGCGCTAAAAGGAAACTGATGGGATACTTTCTACATATTTGGTGATATTTGTCATGTTTGATACTTTTTTTTTGCTTTAGAAAACTCCCCGACTGAATAAAAATTAACAATTTTTCACCTAGAGTGCCACACGCCGGGTCTTTTAGTGTAACTTTTTCATGAAAATAATCAAGTTACAGATTTAGTGTATAAATTATGTGAAAACTTTTTTAGACAAATCTTATTTTTGCTATTCACACAAATTCTTGTACAAATAAAAAACTTTGTTTTTCTGATTCATTTTTGGGTCAATACTGACTATTTACAAATTGAAAAAAAATTACTTTGAAATTAGCTGGTGAGAAAATATTTTCCAAAAATAACGGTAAAATGAAGGTTCCAATAGAGGTTTAAAAAGTATTCAAATATAAATTCTTGATTTTTTTCAAATTTTTACATATGGCTTTGTTAATGTAAGAAAAATTCAAATATTGACAGCTGTCATAATTCAAATTCATTTCTTCATTGGCAGTGTAATCACTTTAGTACCTCAATTGAACCTTTAGGACAAGAAAAGTATGACTTATAAGTAGCTTAGTTTAAAAATATTTAAAAAGTTTATAGATATTGGATTTATAGTTAAAGTTATCGATTTTACACTTAAGTTGAACAGAATTCACAATCGAATTCATATAATGTTCTGTATTTGATGCAACGTCGATACCTTAATGTCCAGATTTCATCTCAAGATGGGGAATTTGGCACAAACAAATGTAAAATGATAAAACAAAAGGATTTGGCTTTGTGCAAAGAGTTGTCAAAAACAAAATCCAAAACCTAGACAGACAAAACTACTTTAGAAATTCTGGATTTCATATTAGTTTCTTTTTGTTTACTCGTCTTTTTTCATCATGAAGACACTTAAAGATCTAAATCCAATTTAGAAAAGTTGTAACCTTCTAATGAGATATATTTAAACCTTTAGTCAACAACAACGTACAATTTTTTAACATGAAGTTCCCCTTCCCTCACACTCTCAAAATTATAGCAATGCAATAGCAATTTTCTCTTAAGATTGAGTTTCACTTTTCCATGGTGATAAGATAAATTTTCTATAAAAAATATGTTGATAACTTGATTTGACCATCAAATTTATAACTCAAATTACTACAAGATTCCAGGTTGTGCAAGAACTCGCTTTCTACCGAATTGTAAGAAAACCGAGTCTGTAGAAAGAAATCTTTTTTTCTCAGCTGACAGAGTTTTCATTTTTCTACGTTGAGACCATTTTCATTATATAGTTCTTCGACAGTTATGACAGACCAACTTTTTGATTATTTGGCAAATAGTAGGTTGTATGATCATGAAACCTGCTATTGAAAAAGAAAATTGACAATCTTACTCTGCCTTTATGGTCACAATGTTAAGTATTCAATCCGATTTACAAAGACTTGTCGGAACTAACTTTAGATAGCTAGGGCAAATCAATAAAAAGGAAAAATAAAGCGTGCTAAAAATTTAAGCAAAGGATGAGCCATAGAGTTTTCAGGGGTATATTTAAATTGACTTTTCATAAAACTTATCTTGAAGATGCAATTGGAATGGGGTGTTATAGTGCACATTATATGTAAAAAATATATGTTTCGAAACCAATAACCCTTTTCCGAGAGATACTTTCGAATAATCAGGAGCTATTTGTTTTGATTTTCCAGAATACACTTGAAAAACGTAGATGTGTTCAATTTTTTTTATTTTTATGATCATTTGTCAAAAGATGGTTTGAATCATTGTCTTAAACTTGAATTTTTTCTCTTCGTCTTCAACATAGAAGATGAAAGAGAGTTTATTATAATTATTTCTTCACTAGTTTCATCTTTCAAAGTTTTTAAATCTTCAGTCCACATTCGACAATTTCACATTTCTTGGCTGCTTTTGAGAAAAAAATTTTCGGGAACAATTCCATTACAAATATTTACTATTTGCAAATATAGGGCGGATTTTGAATGCCATATTTCATCATATCATTCTTTACCATCTATGCAAAATAAAATTTCTTTCCTTGAATTGCCAGAAACTGTGTGCAAAAAATGTGAGTTGCTATCTTTTCAATTCAAAATAGGAAAAATGGTTTCATCTCCAAGAAGGTTAGAACTTATTGTATGTGTGCAAGGCTCTGTCTTGGGCCCCATATTATTTAACACGCACTTGAATGACATGCTTGAAATTATCAATGCGGATCTGGTGTTTTCTTGTGCAGATGACACCTATGTGATAATATCTGGAAATGAACGGAAACATTGTGAGCAAAAGTTGGCCAGCTCCATCGCAAATCATCTGAGCTACCTCAAAACTAGGGGCATGATATTGCAACATTGAGAAGACGGAATTAATTGTCATTAATGGAACTATTGACCTCTCTGTCAGAATTGAAGGGAAGGAAATACATGCTCCAAAAGCATCAAAGCCCTCTGACTGACAATTGACAACAAATTAATATGGGACCCTCATGTGAACAATCAAGCCGGAAGGATAACTAAAATACCGAATGGAATTAAAATAGTGAGAGGAAAGTTTGATGTTGATCAACTGAAAAAAATTGTCACAGCGCAAGATTTCAGTATCCTGTGCTACTGCGATGGGGTATGGCTCAGTCCCTCGCTTGGATATGTTTTTATTTGAATAACCAACTATTAGTAATTGTGAGTGAGGCTCCTAAAAAGCTTATGTTTAAAATAATTATGTGGAAGTCACAGCGGGCGAGCTCGAGCACACCATCATATATCTATGCTTGGTAAATCTATGGATATGGCAAATGGGAAGCTTGCAAGAGAGCCCGCAAAGGAAGTAACTCAATCAGATACTATCTGTTTATTCAAAAGAATCAAACCAATATATATTAAGTACATGGAATATTCTAGAAGGAGAATATTTTAGATGAAATAGAAAGTGGGACACAGAAAGATGTGACAGGTGAAAAGGCAACAGGTAGTGTTGCGTCAGGCAAAATAATTCACAGATCTGAAATGACTGGTGTGGTTGCTGGTAGGGACAAGACTGATCTCCATGTGAATTATTTTGAAGGGCAAAAGAAAGAAAAGAACAAGTTGGTTTGGTATGGCAATGGGGTGTGTGAGCAGGTTATATCCATGACAACAAAGGGAAGCAAACTTATATTTGAACAAGCTGGCTTGGCTTGGTTAGACAAAGGGTTATATAACAAACTTACATAAATGGTCAAAAAAGAAAAGATTATGTAATTTATTTATTGCAAAACTTGTGCAATTTATGTATTCCATGATTAAATCTTATTTCCTTTATTTATCCAATCATTCAATCACTAAAACTTTTCCTCAACATGGACAGTATTTTGGAATTAAACAACTCCTTGGAGGAAGTTGAAGAGAAGATCAACAAGTATCATGACAAGGCGAAAGTTAGTACTTTTTGTTTTCTTTTAAGTATTGTATTTTCTGCTTATCGTTGTTTCGTTTGATAGAAGAGCAGGAAGAAAGGAGGGTCGGTCAAACCTAAAATGATGGGAGGAGACTGTGATACCGATGACAATAATCTTTTTGCCGGGGTTGGCATCTTCGTAGTGAAGCTCAACGCTGTGTTGGCGCAACTTCAGAAGGCAAATAAAGTGATGAGGCGCCAAATAGTTACCTTGCAGATAACTGCAGCAGAAAGTTGGGTGCTAGCAGACGCTTTTGCAGAGGTCTGAGAATCTGTTTCTGAGGTCAAGCATCTGGTTAACACTAGAGAATTTGTAGAGAGCCGCCGCAAGAAGTCTACAGGTTCTTTTTGATTCGGGATTTTTTCATTTTCAGTGTTGGCAATTTTGATTTATATTGCAGCTGTTTGATCCCCAGTTCCCATGGGTTACGGAGCGAGACGTGAACAGAGCCCTTCCTACAAACACTCCGGGCGTTATGATTGCCATTTGCCAAGAAGACGTAGGAGATCTAGGGATTGCTATCGGAGTTTCGATAGACGGCAAAGGAGCCCCTCTTGGGAGGATTATCATAGAGATCGTACGCCGCCAAGGTCAGCTGCAGAAATGGTCCTGAAGCAGTGTCGTGCCTTTTATTATAGTCATAAGTTGTAGTGATAAAGTATCGTAAAGTATAATACAGTATCAACGGAACCTCGTTTCCGTTTCCATATATTATA
>Ga0194133_10009697_pt1 | contig 10992 bp, 8 predicted proteins | sample TA2KigOf40mmetaG_FD_155448 | JGI IMG/M metagenome (GOLD analysis project Ga0194133, IMG submission 155448) | Freshwater microbial communities from Lake Tanganyika, Tanzania - TA2015055 Kigoma Offshore 40m | ecosystem: Environmental > Aquatic > Freshwater > Lake | place: Tanzania: Lake Tanganyika...
AAACCAACGAGAGGTCGAATCCAGGCTCAAGGACGCTCTGCACTACGATCGCGCGCGCGTCCAAATGGGTAAGATCAGTCGCTTCGGCTTAATGGAATTGTCAAGACAACGCCTTCGCCCTGCCCTCAACGAGGGTTCACATATGACCTGTCCCCGTTGTAACGGTACGGGCGTGATTCGGGATGTTGAATCGTCTGCACTTCATGTTTTGCGGGTGATTCAGGAAGAGTCTATGAAAGAGGGTAGCGCAGCCGTCCATGCGCAAGTTCCCGTTGAGGTTGCAACTTACCTGCTTAACGAGAAACGAGCAGAGATCCACAAAATGGAAGCTCGATTGCGGGTTGAGATCATTCTGATTCCCAACAAATATCTGGAAACGCCTCATTACAAGCTAGACCGCTTAAAGCACGACGATGAGAGGCTGGGAAATTATCGGGTGAGCTATGCGCTTGCCGACGGTCCCCAAGAGGACAATACATTTCTTGAATCAAAGTTTGACGGACAGCGTAAAACTCAAGAAGCAGCGGTTAAAGGGATTACACCAACAGCGCCTGCACCTAGCGGAACGCCGGAGCGTCAGTCTGCTGTCGCGGGGGCATCGTCCACGCCTGGCTCGATGTCCTCGAGTGGTCGTATGCATGCTGCAAACAGCCCGAGCCATCAAGCTCAACCAGCTATCGCACAAAGTCAGGTTAGTGCGGTACCGGCACCGCTGCCATCAAGTGAGGGCTTTCTTGGTAAGGTCTTGGGATGGTTCCGACGCAAGCCTGCCAATGAGGCAAGAGCCGAACAAAGCGGCGCAGTGTCGAGCACAGCCAGTACAAGCGAGCCCATGCCAACGGTTCAGAGTTCACCGAGCCTGGCGCCTGAACCGGGTCAAGCACGCGGCGAGGCGCGCGAGCGTCGTGGACGAGATCGGCGTGAGCGTGGCCCGCGCTCGGATCGAGGCGAGCGCAGTGATCGACCTGAACGTGGCGAGCGTTCGGATCGAACAGAGCGGCCAGAGCGTACTGAGCGTTCGGAACGAGCAGACCGGGCTGAGCGTGGCGAACGAAGCGATCGCGGGGATCGAGCCCAAGCGCGAGGAGAACGTAACGAACGCGGCGAGCGCGCGGATCGACCAGAACGGAGCGACCAAGGTGAACGGACAGAACGTAACGAGCGTGGAGACCGAACAGAGCGCAACGAGCGAGGAGACCGTGTGGAGCGCAGGCGTCGCAACGATCACGACGACGCGAACCAGGATGCACCGGAAGCTCAGGTCCTCAGGCCAAACCCCACTTCAGCAACAAATGACGCTACCCTGGTCACTGATCCTGGATTGAGTACACATCAGGCTAATCAGGCTGAAAACTTCCAAGACGATGACAGTGCTCAGGAAGCGTCGGATCGACCCAGACGCAAAAGGCGGCGCTCGCGTCGTGGTGCGGGCGGCGAAGACAGCACCCCGACTGTGGATGGTGTGGAGTCCGCAGCCCCGACAGGCGAAAGCGATGCAAGGCCCTTAAGCAGCGATGTAGCTGGCGTGGCCACAGGCGGTCTGGGACAGGACGAATCCCCCCAAGCTCAGCCTGAGGTATTGTTGACAAGCAAGGCAACGCTTGACCCAAGCCCGCCAAAGGATGTGGTTAGCACCCCTCAGGCTTCTGTGCCGCTGTCGATCCAGGCGCAGGCCGTGCCCCAGACGCAGGAGGCGCCCCAATCGCAGGAAAATCCGCAGTCGGAGGATCCTGTGCCAGAGCCCGGTGCATCTGAACTGACAACGGTGACTTCAGTGGGAGCACACGAGGACAGCGGGGCGATGAAGATAAAGCCGGCCGAGCCCGCGCCGGTCGATCTTCGTGAAAGCATCGCACAGGCAGGTCTTGAGCTCGTCGAAACCAGCAGGCAAACAACATTGGAATCGGAGACCGTTCAACCCAAACCAAGAGTCGTACGCCAACGTAAGCCAGTAGCAAAAACGGAAGAAGAGCCCCTACAAATGGTGGAAACATCGCGTAAGGACTGACATGACAGGTCAGCATAGCCGCTCGTTTAGAGTCTAACAATGAGCGAGAAGACGATTCGACTAATTGACCAACGCTATCAGGCGCTCGCGATGCCCGCGCCTGATCAGCGCCTGCTAGGCTCAATGGTCAAGGATCGACTTGGCCGTAGCCTGCATGATCTCCGGGTCTCGGTGACCGATCGCTGTAACTTCCGATGCGCCTATTGCATGCCGAAGTCAGTGTTTAATCGTGACTATGACTTCTTGCCACATGCTGCCTTGCTCTCATTTGAAGAAATCGAACGACTGGCACGTGTGTTCTTGGTTCTCGGCACCGAAAAGATCCGCATCACCGGAGGCGAGCCCTTGCTTCGCAAGCATCTTGAACGCCTGATTGCGATGTTGTCCCGGCTGACCACGCTCCAAGGCAAGATGCCCGATCTGACCCTTACCACCAACGGGGCCTTACTCCGAAAAAAAGCCAAGGTTTTGCGCGATGCTGGGCTAAGCAGACTCACTGTCAGTCTCGATGCCATTGATGATTCGATTTTTCGGCGAATGAACGATGTTGATTTTCCAGTGGCCGATGTACTGGACGGCCTACAGGCTGCAAAAGAAGCAGGTTTTGAATCGATCAAAGTTAACATGGTCGTGCAGCGTGGGGTCAACGACCAACAAATTCTGCCAATGCTCGAGCATTTCCGCCATTCCGGGCATATATTGCGTTTCATTGAGTTTATGGATGTGGGCTCCAGTAATGGCTGGTCTATGACCTCGGTGCTACCGAGTGCCGACATCATTCGCATGATCGAGCGTCAGTACCGGATTCACCCGCTTGAGGAGAACTATCGCGGCGAGGTAGCACGACGTTGGGCACTTGACGACGGCAGCCTTGAAATTGGATTGATTGCTTCGGTGAGCGAACCCTTCTGCCAGGACTGCACAAGGGCCAGGCTATCGACCGACGGAAGGCTCTACAACTGTTTATTTGCCAGCGAGGGTTGGGATTTACGGGGCCTGCTTCGCAGTGGCGCAAGTGACCATGATCTGGCGGCGTCGATCGCAGCCCTCTGGCACCAGCGTAGCGATCGTTACTCAGCAATGCGAACAGAGGCCACGGTGAGCCTGAGAAGGCGAAACAAAATTGAAATGAGCTACATCGGTGGGTGATGCAACTTAGTCAGTCAAGCCTCAAGGCAACTACAGCAGTCATTGCGAAAGATGAGAACGGTCTAGCGCGCGAAGTGATGATTGCCGGTGAACACCCACTTTGTATTTATTTTGATAAACGGGAGATGGTCACACTGATGACACTGGGGCGAGCGCCGGAACTGCTGGCCTTAGGCTGGCTGATGAATCAGCGCATCGTGGACCGGGCAAGCGATGTGTCGAGCATTCAGGTTGACTGGGATACTGGTGCTGCAGCTGTGACAAGTCAGTGTTTGGCGCTGTCTGGACAATCATGGTGGGAAGATCCCGAACGCATCGCACGCTTTGAGCATCGCATGGATCGAAAAACCGTGACCACCGGCTGTGGTCAGGGGACTATGTATGGCGATCTGATGGCAGTGGTTCGTGCTGAAAGCACAGGTCTGCCATTACATCATCAAGCCTCGATCAGCAGGTCGCAAATTCAGCGCGTGATCGCACAGGCAAGAAATCATCAAGCGGTGTACCAGGAAGCAGGCGGCGTTCATGCTTGTGCGCTTGCCGATAACCGTCCCGGGTCAGAAGGTACCCTTTTGTACTTCGTCGAAGATGTCGGGCGCCATAACGCCGTGGATGCCATTACGGGTTGGATGCAACTGGAGAATCAAAGCCCGAGGGACAAAATCTTCTACACCACTGGACGACTAACCTCCGAAATGGTCATTAAGTGCGCTCAAATGGGCATTTACATCTTGCTATCCCGATCGGGAATCACTGCCATGGGTTTTGAGTTGGCGCAGGAGCTTGGTATTTGCCTCATCGGCCGATGTCAGGGCAAGCATTTCCTGGTCTATACCCACCCAGATCGGGTTGATTTCTCGAATTAAGCGGGTCATGAGCAATATCGCAAACAGCGGCGCAGAAAATTCCCATAAAAGGATCACCGGTCTTGTCTTGGCTGGCGGTATGAGCAGGCGCATGCAGAATCGGTCAGGGGACGCAACAGTCGGCGCCATTGATAAGGCACTTATGCCTTGTGCCGGAAGACCGCTGATCGCATGGACCTTGCAGCGCTTGCGACCGCAGGTTAACGAGGTGCTCATCAATTGCAACCGTAACCTTGAAGCCTACGCGCAATGGGGTCACCCGCTTCTCCGAGATCGGTTCGAAGGATTTGCCGGCCCGCTAGCAGGCATCCACGCAGCGCTTTATGAACTGAACCAGCGGCCTAAGGCCGAACTCGATTCACAATGGCTGCTGACGGTCCCTTGTGACTGTCCCTTTTTCCCAGAAGATTTAGCGCAGTGCATGCTAAGCCTTGCAAGCGATGATCGGGATTTGGTTGTTGCGCGAACCCCTGAGGCTGAGCAGCCAGTGTTTTTGTTGTTGAGGGCTCGACTTCTAAGCGCTCTCGAGCATTACTTAATACGACATGGAAGAAAAATTGATCAATGGTATCAGTCACTTAGGTACAGTGTTTATGAGTTCAATGAGATATCGGCTTTTCGTAATATTAATACCCCCGAGGATTTGAAAGTTGCGCAGGGCCTGCTCGCTTCGCCGTTACTTGATTGCGAGGCATTAGCACTTGACATTGCAGCGTTTGAACACACCAACGTGGAGATCCAGGGTCAAATGCGCTTGCAAGGCAGTAAAACGCCGATGCCAGACAGACAAGCGCAACCCAACGACGCTGCAATCAAGTCAGCAAGCGATGCGTCTTTGCACTCATTACCAATGATTCCGATCGAAGCGCTTAAAGGCGCCCTCTTAGACAGACTGAGACCGATTGAACGCAGGCAATGGGTTTGTCTTAAGGACTTACAAGGTCAGGTGTTGGCGCAGGATCTCTTTGCAGGCTACGATGTACCTGCGCATCGAAATACAGCAATGGATGGATACGCTCTGAGATTCAAAGACTTACATCCCGGAGCTGCTACCATACTTCCAATTGGCGAGCGAATCTTGGCAGGCCATCCAAGTGAAATGCTTCCACCGTCCTCAGCGCATGCACTCAGGGTCATGACAGGTGCGGTGCTTCCGGAAGGTTTCGATGTGGTGGTTCCGCAGGAGTCTTGCCGACCTGTCGACGAGGGTGTGTGGATTCCTGCTGGCCAGCAACTCGGTCAGCATGTACGCTTGGCGGGTGAGGACTTGGCTCGTGGCGAGCTCGTGATTCGTGCTGGTTCGCGACTTTCTGCAATTCATTTAGGTCTCATGGCTTCGCTAGGCATCGCTCAAGCCAGAGTTCGAGGTCCCCTGAAGCTTGCAATCCTGTCCACAGGCGATGAGCTAATCGACCCAAGTTGTGCTGGGGAGCGAGCTGATGGGCTACTTTTTGACAGTAATCGCTACCTATTGAGCGCGCATTTGACGAGGTGGCCTTCAGCCATCGTTCATGATGCGGGCATCGTTGCTGATGACCCTGAGCGCCTTGAAGCGGTCTTGGCTGACCTGGGCCGATCTCATGATGTGATCGTGTCATCGGGTGGTGTTTCAGTGGGTGAGGCAGACTTCACCCGTTCACTGATGGCCAGACTTGGTCAGGTTCAGTTTTGTACGGTTGCAATGCGACCAGGACGACCTCTTGCCTTGGGCCGGGTCGGGCAAGCGCTTTACATGGGTCTTCCCGGGAACCCGGTTGCAGTGGCAATGACTTTTTGGTACTTCGTGGCGCCAGCCATTGATCGTTTACTTGGTCTTGAAACGCCTGCCTGGCCGCTACGGATCGCACGCGCTGCGGTTCGGATCAAGAAAAAACGAGGAAGAACCGAGTTTCAGCGCGCTCGACTCGAAACAGACGAAGACGGTGCCTGTCTCCTTTTTGTAAGCAGCAACCAGGGCTCCGGCATTTTAAGTTCCCTAAGCAAATACCCTGTCATTGCGGTGCTCGAACATGAACGTGGGAACATAGAAGCCGGCGAAAGTCTCTCCTATGTTCGGATCGAAGATCTTCTCTGATTCGAAGCGCCCTGTTTTCCTCGGCTAGCGCTTATTGGTCATTGGACCCTTTAGGCTCGCATAGTAAGCTGCAAGGTTTTCCATGTCCGCCTTGCTAAGCCCTGTGGCTTGTGAAGCCATGATTGCATTCTTTCTGGACCCGTTTTTGTATTCGGTGAGAGCTACCAGCAAGTAATCCGCATGTTGACCGGCTAGTTTTGGGTAGCTTGGATCAATGGTTGTAACGCCATCCTTTCCGTGGCAGGCTGCACAGACCTCGTCGGCCTTCGCTCTGCCAGCAGCAATATCTTTGGCTAATGAAGCGCTTGCGAAGCACCCAAGAGAAACAAAGGCGAGGAATCGAGCAAGTGATGCAACAATGTGTTTCGATTTCATTTGGTGAATCTCCGGCAAACAAGCGGCAAGGTTTAAAGGCTTGCGTAATAAGCTGCAAGATCTGCAATATCGGCGTCGCTCAACGACCAGGCGATCCCACGCATTGTTGGATGTGGCCGGTCACCCTTGCGGTAGGCAATCAAGGCAGCTTCAATGTATTTCGCATTCTGTCCGGCGATCATTGGCACGTTGTAAACACGCGGAAATGACGCCTTATAGCCAGGAATACCATGACAGCCGATACATTGACTGCGCTTATCGGCCCCAGCTTTAGGATCGCCTGCCCCAGCCTGTTGTGCATGGACAGGCGCCATCACAGCGATGGCAAGGCTGAGTGCCGCTGCAAAACCTAGGAGAGGGTTTAAAGATACTGAGCGCTTGAGCTTGGCTGAACCCGTGCTTAACGCATCAAGGCTAAGTGAGTGCTTGTTTCCCATGCAAATTTCCCCGTTTCTCATTATTGGTAAGCCGATGACTACCCTGTGGCCATCGACGTGGCCAGGCTAGCTGTCGCATGTCGTTCCAAGAACACCGAACACAGCGATCAAGATTAACCGGCGCGATTCTAACTGACATTACACGAAAGCGTCTAACGCCTGAACATCGCATAGGCTCGCCTATACTGCGCATGGACTTTACGGAGCGAAAAACCATGCGTTTTGAAGGCACCTCATCATATATTGCGACTGACGACTTAAAGCTGGCAGTTAACGCTGCGATGCGATTGCAGCGCCCGCTTCTTATCAAGGGAGAGCCTGGTACAGGCAAAACCATGCTTGCCGAAGAAGTGGCATCAGGCTTGGGTATGCCCTTATTGCAGTGGCACATTAAATCCACCACGAAAGCACAGCAAGGGCTTTATGAGTACGACGCAGTGTCGCGACTTCGGGACTCCCAGCTTGGCGATGAGAAGGTTAAGGACATCCACAACTACATCGTCCAGGGAGTGCTCTGGCAGGCATTCTTAGCCGAGCAACCGGTTGTCTTGCTCATTGACGAGATCGATAAGGCTGACATTGAGTTTCCCAACGACTTGTTACGCGAACTCGATAGGATGGAATTTTTTGTGTATGAAACCCGCCAGACCATCAAAGCTCGCCATCGGCCTGTGGTTATTATTACCTCCAACAATGAGAAAGAGTTGCCCGATGCGTTTTTGAGGCGTTGCTTTTTCCACTACATTAAGTTTCCTGACCGCGAGACCATGCAGCGTATTGTCGATGTCCACTTTCCAGCCATCAAAAGGGATTTAGTGCAGGTCGCCATGGAGTCATTTTTTCAGATTCGTGAGTTGCCCGGATTAAAGAAAAAGCCCTCGACGTCCGAGCTGCTTGACTGGCTTAAGCTGCTAATTGCTGAGGACATACCGGTTGAAGCTCTTCAAAGCAAAGATAACAAGGCTGTCATACCGCCCTTACACGGCGCTTTGTTGAAAAACGAACAAGATGTTCATTTATTCGAACGGTTAATGTTTATGGCACGCCATAATCGATAAGCCCTCACTTGCAACATCATCGTTGCCCACTGCTAGAGCCAACTAGGCATTTGGCTAAGCTGGTTCGAGAAACCCAAGGGAAACTTGCATGCTGATCCCATTTTTCCAACATCTCCGCGCAGCGAAACTTCCTGTATCGATCAAAGAATTTTTAACACTGCTCGAAGCGCTCAAAGTTCAAGTGATTGGGCCTTCGCTCGACGAGTTTTATTTTTTATCACGAGCTACGCTTGTTAAAGACGAGCGCCTATTTGATAAATTTGATAAGGCCTTTGGCGCTTATTTCCATGGCATCCAGACGCTACCAGAGATCGATGTGGATTTGCCCCTCGATTGGCTAAAGCGACAGCTTCAGCGGGAATTTAGCCCTGAGGAGAAGGCAGCGATCGAGGCGATGGGTGGTATCGATAAGTTGCTCGAGAGACTAAAGCAGTTACTGGACGAGCAAAAAGATCGGCATCAGGGCGGCAATAAGTGGATCGGTACCAATGGGACATCGCCTTTTGGCAACGGCGGCTTTAATCCAGAAGGGATTCGAATTGGAGGTCCTTCGGCGGGAAACAGAACAGCGGTGAAAGTCTGGGAGCAACGGATGTACCGGGATTACGACGATCAGGTCGAACTCGGGACCCGAAACATCAAGATCGCGCTTAGACGTCTGAGAAAATTTGCGCGCGAAGGTGCAGAAGAAGAACTTGATCTTGACGACACAATTGCTTCAACAGCCAGAAATGCTGGTTATCTCGACATCAAAATGGTGCCCGAACGTCACAACACGATCAAGGTTTTGATGCTGCTTGATGTTGGCGGCACGATGGACGATCACATCAAGCAGACTGAAGAGTTATTCTCTGCAGCACGAACTGAATTCAAGAATTTAGAATTCTATTATTTCCATAATTGTGTTTACGATTTTGTATGGAAGAACAATCGGCGGCGGCATAGCGAACGCTTAATGACTTGGGATCTTATCCGCAAGTTCAACCCGGATTGGCGTCTGATTTTTGTGGGTGATGCGACGATGAGTCCCTACGAGATTCTTCAACCAGGCGGTTCTGTTGAATATAATAATGAGGAGCCAGGCGCTGTGTGGCTTCAGCGGCTGGCAGAACGTTTCCCGAAATTCACATGGCTAAATCCCGAACCAGAAGGTGTGTGGGAGTACCGACAGTCGATATCAGTGATTCGCCAAATTCTTTCGCATCGGATGTACCCTGTCACCATGTCTGGGCTTGAACGCGCCATGCGTGAGTTATCTAAGTGAATAGCGTAAGCCCTAAAACGACACCATCGCTTAACCATCAGGCGGTGTCTGAACCACCCCGCCCTGCTGCAAGCGTTATTTTATTGCGTGACCATGGAGCCGGCATCGAGGCGTTTTTGCTAGAGCGACCGCAGGCAGCGTCGGTAATGGCTGGTGTGTGGGTTTTCCCAGGCGGTAAGGTCGATCTCGAAGATCACAAGGCCCGGCCTGACGAAGATGAAGCGTTGACGAAGCAAAAGGCTGAGCATTTGCATGCGAGACTAGCGCACAAAACAGTTGACCCCTTACGAACGGCAGCATTCATGCGTGCTGCCCAACGCGAAACTGAGGAAGAGTGTGCGGTTCGTGTACCCATTAATGTGATCGAGGGATGGTCGCGTTGGATCACCCCAAGGGTCCCCTCGATGAGCACGAAACGCTTTGATACTTTTTTCTTTCTGGCAGCGCTACCTGAGGGTGAAGTAGCCCGTCATGATGGCGAAGAATCTGTTCAAGGACTTTGGGCAACACCAATTGAAGCTTTGGAGCGTTATTGGAAGCGGGAAATTATGCTTGCGCCACCACAGATCATGACATTGGTTGAGCTCTCCCAGTTCTCGAGGGTCGACGATGCACTTGAGCACGCTCGTGCTCGATTACTACCGCATATTCAACCCGAGCCGCTTGAAGCGCAAGACGGTGGCAGGATCGTCGCCTACCCAGGCGATGAAGCTCATTCAATTTCGCAAGCCCTCATTGCAGGGCCATCGCGTCTTGTCTGGCGCCATGGCCGTTTTGAACCACCGGGAGGCCAGTTTGAAGACTTCTTTATGGGCCTGGGTTTTGGCTAAGGGTCTTAGCGCATAGCCCTGATTTGACTTCACACCTGCAAGATCCTCAAGTATTGACCTTGCTTCACCTCGTGGCTTGATTAATCGCGATCTTGCGAAAGAGCCGAACGACGAAGGTACTTTTCGATTGGATCGATCCACCGGTTAGAAGGAAGTTTGAACAAGTTTTTCAGTAAATTTGCTCGCTCACGCAAATAACGAGCACACGCCCCCTTTGACCCCGCGGAAGTCCAACTCAAGGCTGGTCCTTTGCTTGCGATAACAATGACGTTTCCCGCATTCCCAGGTTTTAGCACGAGAGGCTGCCGATCAAATGCATCGCTGATCGCCTGAAAATTTGGCTTCCAACTTGGGTGACTACCGAAAAGATTTAGCACCATAAGGCCAGGAGCGGCCAGCGCGCGATAACAACTTTTGTAAAACTCAACACCCTCGCAAACTGGTCCTCTTGCCTCGGCATCATAGAGATCGACCATGATAACGGGCCAGAAGGAAGCTTTTGATCCGCTCATGAAGTCCTTAGCATCACTTTTGACGATCGCAAGCGAATTGTCTGGTCTTGTACCAAACATAATGGCGTTCGCCAAAATGACTTCCTGATGAAGCTCCACAATCGTTTGATTGGTTTCCGGCAAGTAATGCGCAAGGAATCGCGCGCATGAGCCCGCACCCAAACCAAGTTGAAGCAAGCGGTCTGGCGCTTCAAGCAACATTAACCAGGCCATCATGTCCTGTGTGTAGTCAAGCACCAGTTGATGAGGCTGCTTCATGCGCATCGCACCTTGGATCCAGGGCGTTCCGAAGTGCAAATATCGCACCCCGAGTGATTCGGAGAAATTCAAGACCTGGGCTCTAGGCCTGAGCTTTCGCGATGTGTTAAGAGCAGCCAAGCTGAGAAGGCCTTGGAAAAAGGCCTTGCAAGAAGGGATTG
>Ga0194133_10009700_pt1 | contig 10986 bp, 7 predicted proteins | sample TA2KigOf40mmetaG_FD_155448 | JGI IMG/M metagenome (GOLD analysis project Ga0194133, IMG submission 155448) | Freshwater microbial communities from Lake Tanganyika, Tanzania - TA2015055 Kigoma Offshore 40m | ecosystem: Environmental > Aquatic > Freshwater > Lake | place: Tanzania: Lake Tanganyika...
AGCAACAAAGGGCACTTAGCCAATCAGGTAGACAGCACATGGTGAAACTTGTTGATCTAGCAAGGTCTGAACTTATACTCCTTAAACCAGCAAAAGGGTCTCATGCTTTTATACTTTACTTCCATCAGGAAAGGAAAGGGGTGTCTGCCTAGTTTGCTTTGATGGAACACGTGTTCTCAATCATCTTGTTTTTATCCTCATTATTCTCATTTTGAGTTTCCTGGATGTGCTGGGGTATTTTTACAATTGAGTCTCAACATGCAAAACATCTGTTGAGACGAATATTGACATATTTGTAAATTACACTCAGACATGAGGGGGAATATTCAAATTGGTTTTTTGAGGTGAGATGTCAAAATGAAAGAAAAGGAACTTGAGAGTTTTGTTTCATTTGCAGTTCAATTTCGTAAGGTTTGTGCCGTCTACATTTATTTTATAATGCTGGGTAACCATTGGCACTCTGAATTTTTTGTTTCTTTATGAGGCCCAATAGACACCCATAATTATAAAATAAATGTAATCTCTTGCCAACAGCAAATACTCTTCTCAGCTTAATCAGTGCGGGTACTTTGACCCTGAATTTCCTCTGCCCAGTTTTGGGGGACACGATCACTCTCTATTTATCATCTGTCTAGGTGGTCATCAGTCACACATTGTAACTTGAATCCATCGATAAAGTTTGGTAGAGACAAATTGGAGGGTCATGGGTTAAAATCTCAGTGATTCTTTGCAAGCTTTGAACCAGGGTTGCAACACCCTCAAAAATCCCCATCTACAGTGTGTCTTCGATGATGAAAAAATGTGGCAAGCCATACTTTAAGTGGTCATGGCCTAATGGTTATGGCATCTGACTGTGGATTGGGAGGCTGGAGTTCAATCCCTGGTCGGGCAAAATCTTTGACCCCAGGATTTGTCTTCAAATAATCATCTAACATGATGGTTACCTCAGTCAGGATTGATGATTGTGCAGCAATCACATGAACAAAAAAACCTGATTTAATTATTAAAAACACAAAATAATTACATCAGAAAAAATACTATTCCCAAAATTTGACCAGGGATAGTTCAGATGACTGCAAGACACAATAACAGTGTATGGAATTGTTGTAATAAAGTCTAATACTTTGAAGAATCAGTTCCTCAACCAACTATAAGCTGTCAATCAATAAATCTAGAAAAAATTAATCATCTGTGAGTTTCACCCGAAGGTCAGACCAATCAAATCAATTTAACTCTATGATCATGTACTTAACATCCTACTTTAAAGCTGATATTAGCTAATGTGCAAAATACTGCCTTTGATCGTCATTGAATAATAAGATATCAAAGTAAATAATGTTTAAATAAAATATTGAGACACACTTCAGTTTTCTTCTGTACATTTTTTACTCCTTTACTTTAAGTCACTCTTCTTTATTCGATTTAACAGACTGGTTATATGTGGGCTGTTAAATTCACTTTAATATGTTCAGAGAGAAAAAGTTGATTCTTTATCAAGACAATGAGGCCTTTAAACGTCAACATCATAAAAGAAACGTGTCAAGACGTTGCCAGCAAGTTCTGAAGGTAATAGCTGACAAGAAAGAATGTGAAACAAGACGAGCAAAAGGAAAAAAGACCAATGAATAATATCCTTAGAAGATTAATTGTATTTTAGCTATTCAATTGAGATTAAAAGTACTAATAAACAGTCAAGATTTTAGTCATTTCTTGCATATGGTACAATTTTATAATAATACACCTTTTTGTCACTCAACATACTTTAAGCCAACTTTAAGCTACCCAAATAAAATGATTTTGAATGTTTATTAACGCCTTATAATGAGCTGACCATCTTCCCCTGATCATCAACAAATCCCTCTTTCAACTTTTCCTGAAATCTCACATTGATTTCTCCAGGTCTAGATGCCACTTCTCCTCATTTATGTTTTAATGAACTTTTGTTAGTGCAAGATAAATGCAGAAGAGTTAAAAAAGTTCATTCAAACCTAGTGTGCATCCCTTTGGTGTATAGAAAAGAAACTCCTTAACTTTTAAAGTTCTTACAAAAAGGTTAAAGGTTTATTGTTTAATTTTACACAAAATGTTTTGTGAGGATTTTTTTGAGATGAACTTCTTTTGTAAAGACTTCTTGTTAAAAAGGGGCAAAACATTTTGGCAGATGTGCACTTGGCAGATGTTAAATTTAAACATCTCCATTAAGTTAAACCCTATAAAACATGAGAAGAAATTAACCTCCTGCATTAAGGTAAATTCCATTGTATGAAAGCTAATTGCTAAAATACCTATTTTGTTCTTGATAATCTCTTAAATCTGAGTACAAATAAACAATATTCGCAAGACTGATAGAATCATCTTTAGCACACTGGCAATTTTTATGAGTCAAATTAGTCATCAGGTTCTTATTTCTTTTTATGGGGCGAGAGGTCTTCACATAATCTTTCAGTCACCTTTATTTTTGCTCAACAAATTAAAGAAAATACCAAAGAACTGAGCAAACCTTAGACAACGGTTTGTCTTCTAGAAGATAGAAAAGGTTTTATCTCCTTTTGCAAAACCAATACTAATTTGCAGAGTTTACTATGGCATCTCGATGGAGATATGAGGGTTTGTTGGTTCCCTTGCACATTTAGCAACCTTTGACCTTGGAATATAATTATTATTCCCAAAGAGAACTTTTACATGAATAATTTTTTCATGGATTGTCCATCACCTGAGTAAAACTTCATCAATTTTTTGTGAACCTCTAAACACGAATCTTAAAATATCGCTTTTGCATTTTTACAGTAAATAAAATTATGTTTGTTGTAAAATATTACGCGATTCACATGAAAGTTCATTTTGCCAAAAAAACTAATTGCAAAAAACACTTAAAATTTACTGCAAACTTCTGATGAATTTTGACACATTAAGCAAATTCATGACGGAAAAAGTATTTCACTGCGAGTGAAGACATCAAATACTTGAACAAAATCAGTGAACCGACTTTTTGTTGTGAGTGGGATTGAAGTGAAAATATTTTAAACAAGGGATAAGAAATAAAATTACATGAAAATTTTCAATTCTAATGTGTAAAAATCAAATAAAAATTAAGACATTTGTGAACGTTTCTAATGATAAAATTATTCTTAATTTTGATTCGAAAAATGTGTCAATTTATTCAATGTTTCAGGCCCTATTTTACAGATATAGAAACAAAAGAGATTGCTGCAATTTTTGAAAGTAGCATTTGGGTTTTTATTTTCTTTCAAATATCACTAACAACAATATTTCAAGGAGGGAAAAACAATCACTAAATGGGCTTTTAATACCTTGTGGATTGGAAAAAAGAATGGCCAAAACTTTTCAATCAACCACATAACCCAAGGGGTACTTTTCAATGGTATATTATGACTTTCCACTCTTTCAAACTACAAATCAAATTAAGTTTCAAGTACTTTATCAACTCAAGCTACTTTGACAAGATGTTGGAAGGGGGAGGGGAGGATGAAGCAAAATAAGCAAGTTTCTATGGAAACTAATTATAAATTCACACCAAAGGTTTTCTCTCAATTCATCTTCTATTTATTATTATACTTTGGCTAAAATAATACAATGTATTTTGGCTCCATAAATACATCTCTTTTGGTTTCATTCAAAAAATTTGGCAGCTAGACCATTTTATTTTGTACATTTTTCTAAGGCTATTTCAACAACAAGAGAAATTTCGAAAAAATTTGTGGATTTGAAGTGTTTCATTTCCTTATTTCGGGATATTTTTTTTGGGATTCAAAGGTTTAATAGTCCTTCATTTGTACACTTGTCATGAGATTACAAAAGGGACAGTCAATGTTCTCGCAACCACACTGCATTGTAGAATTGTTGGGAGCATTCATTGCGTTGACAACGACACCTGAAGAAGCCTTAAAAGGAAAAGATTGAAAAATTTGACTTTCCCTGGAGGCAAACGTTCAAAAAGTAAAGGGCAAAATATAATTTGCTTAAAGCCTCATATCATTATTTTTACAGGTTGGTGTTTAAGCTATATGAATATATGCTGCTGCCAAAAAAAGTTGCCGAGCTTCTGGGTAAAAATATCGAGGCTCAGCACAAAAATGCCGGGGTTCAAGACAAAAATAAATCAGCAAGGTTCTAGATGACACTATGATTCTTAGGAAAAAATGTTCTGATATAAATCAGAAACTCTGATTGATCTTAAATGATAAAAAACTGTTCTTTGAAAATGACTAAAATAGAGAATGAAATATCCTTTGTTTCAAAATTTACTTTTTGGCCTTTTTTGAATGTTTTTGCTTATTTCTCTGCTTTAAAGTTACAACTTTGAATTTGTTTGGGATAAAAAATTAATTGCCACCCTTGAAAAGCATCTTGTGAGTTGCAAAATGGCTGAAATATTTTTATCAAGCAAAGATGTTATAAATCTGAATCTGACTTAGTTATCTAGACACTTTTTTGTAAAGCTCGAAACCGCATTACTTTTTATTTTGCTCATATTGAGATGATTTTTTTCAAAGACTCTCAGTACATATATTGGAAAGCATTTTATGATGATTTCTGAGAATCAAATTTTTGAATCTTGTTGTGAATAATCACAAAAAGAAGTGAAAAGACTCCTATTTATGAGAAGTTTTTAAGTTTGCTTAACTTACTTGTCCAAAAAGTGAATTTGCCTCAACATGTCCAGATCTGTAATGGCTTGAGGATGGTACCATGCTTGGAGTTTGAGGACCCCCATAATGTTGCCCAGACCTAACACAGGTTTCACAAAATGAAATTTCTTTCAAGATCGTGTGAAAACAGTTTTCTTGCCATGTTGAATGGGATATAACTTCAATTACGTGAGTGTCTAAATGAAAGCTGCGTTGTCCCTTATCTTACTTGTATTATGTTTCCCCTCCCTAACCCTGTGTGGAATGTTCCCCTCCCTAACCATGCGGGTTAAGGAGGGGGGAACGCCAACACTCATCGTCTTTGTCATTAGGCAAACTGACATGGTAGACTAACCACCCGTTAGACGAACAGACATTAGGCAAACTGACATTGTAGGCAAACCGTTGTTGGCAAAATTAGACGAATTGATGTCTTCACATCTTTAGCAATAAAAATTAAAATTACTTGATGACAGTTGAAGGCAAAAGTAAATGTCAAGCATATTATCACAGAATGTGCTCAAGTAAATATTTTTTCTTTATTTTCACTTTCACGATATCTTAATGAAAATGTTCAGCCTCTACACATTCCAGTAAAACTCCTTTTGAAATAGACTGCTGCCAGACTTTCAGCACAAGGTATACCCCCCTCCAACCAGTTGGTTTCACTGGTTTATATGATCCCCTTTTTTGATCACTCCTGATCCGTGTCTGCAATATTTAAAGGGCTGCTGTTCTATTAATAAACAGATCAGTGATGATTCTTTTTTGGATTGGAAAGGTCATCATATATGTTTGAACAAAATCTCATTGTCAACTTCAAGCTCTCACTCTCTCCTGCCTACAGTGCCATACTATGTTTAACCCATGTGAACATAAGCATTTGAGTTTAATGGGTAATGTATAGGTTTTGCGTCAGCTGCTGTACCCTGATTCCCTTATTTTAGGTTGCTTAAGTAAAGAAAAGAACTATGTACCAGATCATATTGAATAAAGGCCATTTTAGCAAAGATATTAATAAACTAGCTTGCCCATTAGTTTAAAGGATGTTTAAATGATGTTTAATCTAAGATGAAGTAACATTAGCATTGCTATCAAAGTAAAAGAGTGGCCTCTAATAGATTCGACCCAATTAAGGGCCTTTGGCTATCAAGAGCCCTGTAGCTAAATCATAATATGAAACCAGGTTCTTTAATTTAGTCAGTCATACATAATATTACCTGCTTTCAGCAACTTGTCTGGAATGTCCTGCAGATTGTTCGTGTCTGGCATGACTTCCAGAGTAGCTGGACGATGCAGCTCGATTCAGTCTTTTTGTCTCCTCAGAATCTTGGGCCTGGACTTGACCTTGGCTCTGATGTCCTGAAACCTGAAAAGATAAAGAATTTTAATATTTGAAGCGTTGGAAAAGATCCTCGTATCTTCCACAATTTGCTCTTGTTTGTTTTGGCTCTTGTTTGATGGATAACTTTGTTGCCAAGTGAACGTTGGAGAACCTTTTAGAAAATGTGTAAACACTCAATGCAAGTCTCCAAATTTGATAAAAGCTTGCCAAATGGTTTTGATAGAAATTAACTCTCAAGTTTCAAACATAATTATTAGCAATTTTCCAAGTCAGATGCTGCTATATCGATTATTGTTTTTTGTCAACAACTACCTTAAAGATTTATTTAACTTTTTTTTATCTGCCTATACTAAGAACTGATTATTCTAACACTCAATCACGTTAATGAGAGTAGTGTTGACTTTACAACAGATCATTTTTGACTAAAAGTTGTGTCTCAAAGTCACTTGATTTTCAGTTGATAAATGTGAATAAATGCTTATAAGAGATCATTTAAATCAAATTTCTGCACAACAATCAATCCTGACTGAGATAATCATCTCAAAGAAATGATTAATTAAGGCAAATCCAGGGGTCAAAGATTTTTGCCCAAACCGGGGATTGAACTCCAGTCTCCCAGTTCTCAATCAGTTATTGCTCAAACCATTAGGCTACAGCGACCCCTGTAGCATGATAAATCTTTAAGTAAGCATAATCATGCACTGAACATTTTTTTCAAAACAAGTTCTGATTGTAAAAGATGTTTTTAAATCTGTTTGGGTATCAGCATCATTCAAATTGTTGGACCATTGGAGTTTAGTAATATTACATGATAACTTTTGGCCTGCTTGACATAAGGAATCTGGATTGTTGACCTTTTGGTGAGGTATCCAATACCTAATCCCAATGAATTCAAGTTAGTTACTTTTTGTTTCTTTTAATGGGAAGATTACATATACCCTACATTCTCAAACATGTTGAAGTTTCCTTTACATGTAGAATCTCCTAAGAATTAAGATCTTTATATGAAAAGCTTTATAAGTATCACCAAACAATGCTTTATATACGGCCAATGGTGTGATTCCTTTTGCTTGAAATATTATGGTTAAGGTTCCAGGCAATCCTTTTTGTGCTCAAGTCGCCAAATAAAACTATTACTTCTGCAGCAGCATGCTTTAATATTTCCACTGCTAATGGTTTTTCTCATGATACCTGTTGGAAAAAGTTCACAAAAAAGATGCTGAGAATTCACAAGATACTTTAAAAAACAAGTGGAAAATAACATAAAACAATTAAGAATGGTAGAAATAATAGAACTCCTTGAAAATGAATCAATGATCGCGAGCTACACATAAATAAATGTCTATAGCAGGACCCTGATAAAGGTGTTGATCTTGCATTAACATTGCCTGAGTCTTAACTGCACCAGATGATATATTATTATGTTTTTTGACATAAGGTACTGAAGCTAGGTTGAAAATTTGCATTTTCACGGATTTGCCCATGTTAGAATCACACCATAAAAGTATTTCCCGATTGAAATATGTTCAAAAAAGATGATACAAAAATGTTTAATTTATAGCAATTACCTGACGATCGTGATGTCGGTGACGTTGACTGCTGCGGCTACTTCCGGAATGGGTTTCTGACATTTTTAAATAATTTGAATTTTCTTCAGATTGTTAAAGAGGTGGTAAAGAATGACTGTTTGAAAGCTACTTTTGTGGCTGTCCGGGGAAGAGGAGATTAATCCAAGACGGGCATTACCAAAAAATTGTGAGAGAATTGAGGGAGAATAGAATGAATGGATGGATGTTCATGTAACACCTCTGAATCATGATGAAGAGATTAAACATTTCAACATTTTACAATTAAATTGACAATGTATAAAAAAAATTCTTTGTTTTATACCTTCCTCTAGGCATAATGTTTTGATTCAAAAAGCAATTTTTTCACTTTGAAATTATAATATATCTTTAGCATTTCCATATATATAATAAGTCGATTTGAAAAAAAATACTCTAAAATGTGATTCCATTTTAAACCTTAATTAGCTTTCAAGATTTGATTTCCAGTTTCAATGCTGAAAATAAAATTAACTTGAAGTGATAGGCCAATTTGAATAATTTTTCTTGACAAAGGAACTTTTGAGAAAGAATTTTTATTCGCTTGTAAATCAAAAGGAAATTTTGTTCAATTTAAAAACATAAAGCTAGAACTTCAACATTCAAAAAAGATTTTTCATATTTACAAAAAAAGATACCATCTGATTTATTCCTAAAAATACTTGAGTTTATTTATGTTTACAGCTATCACAATGTGCACGCAAGGCATTTTAACACCTATTGGTGTTGACTTTACAACAATTTCTATCACTGAGAATTTTGTCTCGAATTCACTTGATTTCGAGTTTGATAATTATCAGTCAAAGATGTAGAGACAATAATTAATTTTTAATCAAGTTTCTGCACAACAATCAATCCTGACTGAGAGAATCATCTATTGGAAATGATTAATTAAGGCAAATCCAGGGATCTAAGAACCCCAGTCTCCCAGTTCTGTCAGGTGCTCTAACCATTCAGCCACAGTGACCCCTTTAAATGCTACTATCTATTGGCTCACCTTTCACATATACTTTCTTACTACTCTATAACTTTCTCTATTTCATAGATAAAGGTGTGAGGTTGCTAATCTGATCTCAGCAACGAGCGATCACTCCGAATCTCTTGTTGCCTTACTAAAAAATATAAAGTTTAGTTACCTCGTGGATGCCAATCTCTGTGTCTTCTGTGGTCACGTAGGACTTCATCTGCAACCTGGTGTCCATCAGGTCTTCTGCTTCCATGTTTTTTTCCAATTGTCTGGGGAGATTTTATAAGTTTTGAGATACAACATGATCAAACTTAAAGAAAAACTCTCAAAATCAAACTTCCACTTTTTCAAAACAACCTTCTGTTTGAAAAATAAAAATGTGAGTGACCTCGCAGGTTCTTTTAATCTGAGGTTGTGGTCGAAAGTGCTATACTGGCTCTGCCTGCCGGTGCCCCAGCCCTGAAGCCTGACTCTCAGGGTTGTGCCATCAGCAACTAACACCTTTATCTTATTTTGTTTTGAGTAAGAGCTCCGTAAGAAAGTAAGCTTTTTTCTTTTTGTCTCTTTTATTCCGATAAAAAAGCTTTAACTTAAAACCCATCCATTGAGCTTTAAAATCACCCTCCAAAAAAACATTTGCCACCAACCTTCCCACTTGACATTTTTATCTTTCCTAACCCCAACTCTACTACCCACCGAAAAATAACCTCTCTAGGGTGTGCTAGGCCTCAGAAGTGAAATCATGAATTATCACAATTGGGTCTAAGTGTTAAGCCACCTGACGGGAAAGTGATCTCATGCTATTGTGAAATATCTTTTAAATGAAATGGGTTATTTAAAAAGAGCAATCAAATAAGAGTGTCACTTATTTTAGCACATACTTTATATACTTTCATCTAAAACAGTGAAAAAAATAACCACGTTACTTACAATTTGCTATTCTTGTATAATCTACCTATATTTTGCCTAGCTTTACTATGTTTTATTATTATCTGGCTGGCAAATAGAGGCTACAGTTTTAATTAGAATGTCTCACGGTCTTTGTATTCAATCAATTTTTATCCTATGAAAATTTTACCAAATAAGACAAGGCCTTTTAAACCGAAATTGCTTGAAAAATTTATTTTCAGAAAATTATTGTTTTTCTGTTTTCATTCACTGTTTGACATATTTTATCACTTTTAGGTTTCAATAGTGATTGGTCCTGGTCAAAAATTTTTGGGTCAATTTTTTGTCGCTCGGGTCAGGTCGGGTCTGGTCGGGTCAGCCATCTTTGGTTTGGGTCTGAGTTTGAAAAATTCCCAAATTTTTCAATTTTTCCCCTTAGGGTCAAAAAAATCTCATCGGGTTGGGTCAAAAATTACCTGGGTCAGAGCCGGGTTGGCCTCTTATTTACGTGGGTCAAAAGTATGCTCAGGTTGGGTCGGTTCGGGTCAGGGCCCTTCTCTAGTTTTCAAAGAATGAATTTTCCAGAAACATCCTTTTTTTCAAATTACAATTTTGTCTTTCTGCTTGTAGCTCATTAGCAGACCTTGAAATTGTTGATAATAAAATGGCAATAGAGGAACTAAAATTAAGATATAGAAACAATGAGGCCTATCTGAATGTGTCCTATTTGCCCCTTTCATACAAAATGATGATGGAGCTTAACTTATGTATCTGCAACTTAGTTGAAAGACACAAGTTTAGGAAATTGTCAAAGAAGAGAAGATACTTTTCAAAAAGGAAACAGTTTTGTTTCAGGCTTCAGAGGGACTGCTTGGAATTACTGTACTATAAGCAAAGTGAGATGCTTTGAAGAAAGCAGAAGCAGTTCATGTGAGTTTTAGGTTCTCAAATAGAGTAGGACAAATAAAACTACCAGAAGAGGAGAGCTAGTAACAAAGTTTTGACATGCCCAATCAGGAGTAACACTATTGAAATGGTGCTTATGTGAGGAGGCATCAAAGAGAATTATATCTTTGTTTGTTGGCTGAAGGGATGCATCTTTTTATTCTCAGGGAACTATTGTAGCGTGAAGAGAAGTGTGGGAAACTAAAGACCTCTTGGCATACCATGACAAATTGTTTGAGATAACTTTTAAGGTGCACATAAATCAAAGCTGAGCGTTTGCATTAAAACTAATGTGATTATGGTGAATCAATGAGATAATAAAAACATAAAAAATTACAAAATCTTATTACATTTAATCATCCATATATTTGCAGCTGCTCATCAGTTTGCATCTACTGGAGGTCATAAGGCCAATTTCCTTGATAGATCATTAATAAAGATTGGCCAACAAAGTTTAAATAACAGGATTAGTTCAATTTTTACATGTGTAAATTTTGATTGGTATGATGTCAACGCCATGAGAGATGCTTGCAGAGTGGGACTAAAAAGAGTCTTTTTTCCTTATTATTACTGACATAAGTTTCATCA
>Ga0194133_10009702_pt1 | contig 10984 bp, 9 predicted proteins | sample TA2KigOf40mmetaG_FD_155448 | JGI IMG/M metagenome (GOLD analysis project Ga0194133, IMG submission 155448) | Freshwater microbial communities from Lake Tanganyika, Tanzania - TA2015055 Kigoma Offshore 40m | ecosystem: Environmental > Aquatic > Freshwater > Lake | place: Tanzania: Lake Tanganyika...
GCAAAGGGATAAACATGCTTCATGGCTCAGCCTCGCGCGAAGAAATCAAACCGCCCAGTTTTATGAACAATCATCGATGTCATGTTACATGGACATTGACGATCAGTCGTCGGGTATGAGGCGTTTTCCCATCGCAAGCGCTTGATCAACGCGATAGCCTAAACGTTCATAGAAGGCGCGTACAGCCTCGTTGTCGCTACGAACCAAAAGGCTTAGCTTCGGACAGGCTTCGGCCAAAAGCAGACTTTCCGCCTCTGCCATGAGGGCACGCCCAAGGCCTCGGCCCTGCCAGCGCGGATGTACCGCAAGATAATTCACCCAGCCACGATGCCCTTCATAACCAATCATGATTGAACCGATAAGCTCCCAGCGCTTCGCACTGCGTTGCACTTCGACAACGCGAAGCCATTGCGGCCGGTTTGCCTGTTTCCGCTCGATATCGCGGTAAGGGTTGTTCCAAGGCCGAACCAGACCACATTGTTCCCAAAGAGCAACGAGCTTTTCTCGATCCTCCGGCGCGTAAGCACGAATGAGCCAATCGCTCGGTACTTGTTGCTCGATCGCCTTAGCGCGCGACATGACGCCAGTCCTTGTTGATACATTGGGTGATGAGGTGATCACGCCAGGCACCCCGTACCCAAAGATAAGAAGCTGCCAAACCGATGTCTTCAAAACCGCAATGCCTAAGCACGGCAAGACTCGCCTTGTTTTCTGGAAGCACAGAGGCCTGAAGACGATGCAAGTTAATCGACGAGGTGAAAAGCCAGCGCTTGGCTGCGGCCAATGCCTCTTGCATATAACCTTTACGATGATGTGACTCGGCGATTGCGTAGCCAACACGTCCGGAATAAAAGGCTCCCGCCGTCAAAGCGTCAATCTTGACCCACCCAATCAGCTTCGAAGGCGCCTCGCGCAAACGAATCCAAAAGCGCAGGCTCTCACCTCGCGTCCAAGCAAAGCCTTCGGATTCAATCAGTTGCAAGACATACTCAGCGCTTAGCTGTGCGCGGTCGATGACTGGGTTCCAGTAGCTAAAGTAAGCGTGGTTTCTGAGCATCAACTCGTAGATTTCAATCGCGTCGCAGGCTTCTCCTGGTGCAAGCACCAAGCGATCGCTGTGCAAACTCAGAGGTGCCGGTGCTTTGATCGGCATGCTTATGTCTTTGCCCGGCTCGCAACCAGGCCCCAAGAAGGCATGGGCATCGCCTGGCTCGCAAACATGCCCCAACAAGGCATGAGCATCGCCTCAGCGATGGCTTTCAAGCCTTGGCTCCCTCGATGACCTCGGCAGGCACCACGGCGACTGTAAAGCGGCAGACACAGCTCAAACGCTCGTGATCGTCATAGATTTTGATATCCCAAACCTGAGTGGTTCGGCCCAGATGCAATGGGCGCGCGAAAGCTCGCACCCAACCGCTGCGCACGGCACGCAAATGATTCGCGTTGATTTCCAAACCAACACAACGAAAGCGACTGCGGTCGACGACTTGCGCCGCCGCAGCGCTTCCTACGGTTTCAGCAAGCAGCACATTGGCCCCGCCATGAATCAGTCCGTAGGGCTGCCGGGTACGCTCATCGTGAGGCATGCGTGCAACAAGAAAGTCGTCACCAGCTTCGATAAATTCGATACCGAGCTGGGCTACGGCGGTGTGCTCATGGATACGCTGAAAAAATGCGAGATCAGGGGGACTGTGCCAAATTGTCATAGCGATTCGTTATCTCATTCATAGTGGTTCGACCGCGATACAAGCCGGATCGCGGATAAAACAGGCAAAGGCCTGTGCCAGGGACTGCGCTTGAGCAAGCACCACCCGCCAGCGATGCATGCGCGCCACCGGGTCATGCGCAAAACGCACAAAGTCATGGCGATCGGGCAGTCTGTCATCGGGCAGGCCTTGAACCCAGGCCTTGCTTGGACACAGAAGCACCAAATTATCCAAGCCCTCATGGGCTCGGTGCCGCCAGAGCCAAGGCTTGTCGAGCCAACCTGGTATCAGCCGATCGATAAAGTGGGGATAAAGCACCAGACCCGGTTTGAGCGCGGCATAGTTCAAGCGCAAATGATAGTCGGTGAGTCCGCCATACCAGTAGGGGCCCTCAGGTGCGCCTGCCAAATCCCAAACTGGATCAAGCACCATCGGTATCGAACAAGAGGCCTGAATGGCGGACAACCAGTTGTGGCGATCAAGTAGCACCTGCTTGGCCGGGTAATCATGAAGAAAGAGGGCGGCATCCAGGTCATGGGCACTGACTTGCTGCGATGGATGCACAGCATGCTGTACTGAAGCTGAGAACACCACCCGTTTGAGATAAGCGCCAAGTGCTTGGCGCGAGCGGGCGTTGGCAAGCCAGGCTCTTGCAAAGGCCACACTTAAATCGAATGCTTTAGCGCTTGCCGCCCGCTTTAGCACCGGGCCGCCGAGCGCTGTGACGACATGCAGCCTGTATCTCGCGTGCTCAAGCACTTGTTGACTCAGCCCGCCAAAAAACGCTGCCAAGCCCTCGGCAAATGATGCACTGACTGCAGACGGTGCAGGCCGGCGCTGACCTTCGGGGATACGATAGTCCTGCTCGATATAAGCCTTGCTAAAGGCCTTGAGTTTGTCCTCTGGATCAGGCGCACAGGCCGCGGCAAGACGCCAACAGCCAATCGATGCGCCAATCAAGTCAATCGACTGCGTGGAGGCCTTGAGCCACTGACCAAAAATAAACTGATCGAGCGGACCAAGAATGAGGCCTTTGGGGCCGCCCGCTGCTCCTGCAATCGCTCTTATCTGCTCAGCATGCAGTCCGTGACTGCAAATTTGCTCGCGGGCAAAGGGTCCGGCAAGAATACGCAAATGGTCCGATGGCTTGAACATAAGAGGCAGAGTTTGCCAGCAAGCATGCCAATTGCGGACCGCTGCAACTGGGCAGGCCCAAGTTTGGCAGCGACAATGGGACATGAGTCAAGCCTTTATCGCACTTTCGGTGACCTTGGCAGCCCAGGTCGCAACAACCGTCGCACTCAACGCACCCGCGGTACTGGCGCCGATTGCGGCACCCTCGCTTGGCTTACCGGCCGAGCGCATTGGCTGGTTTACCGGGCTTGCTTATTGCAGCGCCATGTTCACCGGCTTAATCGTGAGTCATCATGTCACCCGCATCGGCGCGGTGCGGCTCACCCAGTGGGCCATGCTTGCGAGCGCGCTGGGACTTGGCCTGCTATCGATGAATCTGGCTTGGTTGGTGCTCCCAGCCGCTGTTGCCATGGGGCTGGGCTATGGCTGTACCAACCCGGCCGCAGCCGACATACTCACCCGCCACACGCCAGCAGATCGACGTGGGCTCTTCTTTTCCATCAAGCAAACCGGCGTACCCCTTGGGGTTGGCTTTGCAGGCTTGTCGCTTTCGGTGCTGTTAGCCTGGTTCAGCTGGCAGTTAAGCAGTCTTCTTTTGCTCATCCCATGTCTTGCAGTGGCCCTCTTGAGCCAACCAAGCCGCGGGCGCCTTGAAGGCCCCAAACCTGATGCGCCCGCTTCAAACACAGGTCGGGCTTTACGCGACAGTCTGATGGGACCGCTGCGATTGGTCCTTGGCGATCAGCACTTGCGGCGCTTAGGCTTGAGCTCTTTTGCTTATTCAAGCACGCAAATTTGCTTTGTGACCTTTCTCGTATCCTACTTTCACCTCGAATTGCAGCAAAGCATTAGCTTTGCCGCACTCGTGCTGGCAGGCTCACAAGTCGTAAGTACGGTGGGGCGCGTGTTTTGGGGCTATGTCTCCGACCGCTGGGTACGACCGGGCTTGTTATTGGGCCTTCTGGGGTTGAGCATGGCCGCATGCATGCTGTGGCTTAGCCAGCTTAAATTGCAAAGCAGCGATGCCAGTCTTATGGCCTGCGCCATGGCCTGTGCTGCAACCGTTGTGGCCTGGAATGGGGTTTATTTCGCCGAATTGGCCCATCGAGCACCGCCCGGGCAAATCGCACAGGCCAATGGCGGCACCCAATTCATTACTTTTTTTGGCGGCATGGTCGGTCCAGTGCTCTTTGGCCTGGGCGTGAGCACAAGCGGCAGCTACAGCCTACCGCTTGCCTTTTGCAGCCTATTACCTGCTGCCGCTGGCTTAAGTTTTCTGCGAGCTGACCGCATCGAAGGCGCGTCGAAGCGAGCTAGCGCACAATGAAACCGCGGTCTTGGCCTCGTCGATCACCCGCGACATGGTGATAAAGCCGTGGATTTGGCGCTCAAAGCAAATGTATTGCGCAGGCGTGCCATCCGCAGAGAGCTTATCGGCATACATTCGTCCTTCGTCCCTCAAGGGATCAAAGCCCGCGGTTAACACCAAAGCGGGCGGCAAGGAGGCATGAGAGGCAGCAAGTAAGGGTGAGGCGCGCCAAGTCTTGGTCTCGGAGGTGCTTGAGCGATCGCCGAGGTACTGTTTCATAAACCACAACATCGACTTGCTGCTGAGCAAAAATCCCTCGCCGTTGACGCGCATGGACTCGGTCGCAGCGTCCATTTCAGTGGCAGGATAAATCAGTACTTGATACGCAATGTTCGGATGGGGCGGGTGATCGCGAGCCATCAGACTGATCACAGCAGCCAGATTACCACCTGCGCTATCGCCACCCACAGCCAGTCTTGCGGTATCCATGCCGAGGCTTTGTCCATGCTCGGCAATCCAGCATGTGGCCGCCCAACAGTCGTCAACCGCTGCGGGAAACTCAAACTCAGGCGCCATGCGGTAGTCCACCGAAACCACCATGGCCTGGGATTCACGAGCGAGTTGCCGACACAAAACATCGTGTGTATCGAGATCACCGATAACCCAACCCCCACCATGAAAATAAACCAGCACCGGCAATGCTGCATCCGCAGGCGCAGCCTTGGGTCGAAAGGCACGCAAGGGTACCGGTCCATGGGGCCCAGGAGCGCTCAGTGCCGTCGCTCGTACATCGGCCGGTGGGTCTTCCTGCGAAAAGAAGCGGCGTTCTCGGTAGGACTGTCTTGCCTCAAGCGGTGTTTGTTGCCATACCTGAGGTATGCCGTTTTTCTCGATGAGATCGAGCAACGCGCGGGCTTGGGGGTCGAGCATCTTCATGATGGACGTTATAAAGAAGGTTGATAACAAAGAGCCTCTGTTCACATTACCATAAGCCTTCAGACCAAAAAGCCCTATGGTTAAAGGGCATTCAAACAAAGGTTCCGGGAGACAAACAATGCACCCATCGCGTCACGCAAAACAAACACCGAATAAGGCTGCAATCATCATGGCCTCAAGCGGAAGCGTCACAACTTACCGAGAGCTTGATGAGCGTTCGAATCAGCTTGCGCACTGGTTTCGCAAGCAGGGGCTCAAAGCGGGCGATGCCATCGCTTTGTTTTTAGAAAATCATCCGCGTTTTTTTGAAATCTGCTGGGCTGCGCAACGCAGCGGGCTTTACTACACGGCGATCAGTTCAAGGCTTGGCGTCGATGAACTCAGCTATATCGTTAATAACTGTAAGGCACGCGTCTTGATCAGCAGTAAAGCACTGCTCCAAACATGCCTGGCCGCCATGGATCAGATCCAACCTGACCGAGGTGTTTACCTGCTCGATATCGAAAAAGACATCGACATTGCGCCAAAGATTCACGCACTTGAAGCGCTCTGGGCCATGGAGCCTACAAACCCTATTGAGGATGAAAGCTCGGGCTATGACATGCTTTACTCTTCGGGCACCACGGGAAGGCCTAAGGGTGTTCGGGTGCCGCTGACTGGCGAGGCGATTGACACCGTCAAACCGCTCGTACCCTTGTCACAAAAAATGTATCGCATGGACGAGTCAACGATTTATCTCTCGCCTGCACCGCTTTATCACGCAGCACCGCTACGCTTTAACATGACGGTGATGCGATTAGGCGGCACTTGCGTGATCATGGAACACTTTGATGCCGAGCAATACCTTTCTTTTGTAGAACGCTATCAAATCACCCACACACAGCTTGTGCCCACCATGTTTGTGCGCATGCTCAAATTGCCCGAAACAAACCGCAAAAAGCATCGGCTCGACAGCTTAAAGGTTGCGATCCACGCCGCTGCGCCCTGTCCCATCGCAGTCAAGCAGGCGATGATCGACTGGTGGGGGCCGATTCTTTACGAATACTATGCAGGTACCGAAGGCAATGGCCTCACCATGGTGAACTCCGAAGCATGGCTTCAACACCCCGGAACGGTTGGCAAAGCGGTGCTGGGTGTTGTGAAGATTGTTGGCGAAGATGGGACGCTTATGCCCAAAGGCGAGGCGGGTACGGTTTACTTTGCCGATGGGCCAAGCTTTGAATATTTCGACGACCCGAGCAAGACGGCCGAATCGCGCCACCCGGCGGGTTGGAGTACGCTTGGCGACATCGGTTATCTTGACGATGATGATTATCTTTATTTGACCGATCGAAAAGCTTTCATGATCATCTCAGGCGGGGTCAACATCTATCCTCAAGAGGCAGAAAACATCTTAATCCTCCACCCCGAAGTCCTTGATGTAGCAGTCTTTGGTGTGCCTGATGAGGAATTTGGCGAGGCTGTCAAAGCAGTAGTGCAATTGCGTGAGCCCAAGCATGCAAGCCCTGAGCTTGCCGAAACCCTGATCGAATTTTGTCGCTCAAAACTTTCTGCTATCAAATGCCCACGAAGCGTTGACTTCGAAGCTGAGCTTCCCAGGCATCCCACAGGCAAACTTTATAAACGCCTATTGCGGGATCGCTATTGGCAAGCTCATGCTCAGCGCAAGTCCTTGGCGGCACAGTTAAGTGCGCGCTAAGGCCGTTGACTGCTATGCCTGAAACTGAAGCCTGGCAAGACGGGCGTAAAGCCCGTTTTGCTCAAGCAAGCTCTCATGGGTGCCGGTTTCAACCACCTTACCCTCGTCCATCACCACGATCCGGTGGGCCTTTCGCACGGTAGCCAATCGATGCGCAATCACCAAGGAGCTGCGTCCCGGCAGCCAACGATCGAGCGTGTCCTGGACCAAGGCTTCGGATTCCGCATCCAAGGCCGAGGTAGCTTCATCGAGCAAAAGTAAATCGGGGTTTCGAACGATGGCACGCGCCAGTGCGAGACGCTGACGCTGCCCACCTGAGAGGCGCACGCCTCGTTCGCCCAGTTCACTTTGATAGCCTTCAGGCAGGGCGCGAATAAAGTCATCAGCATGCGCCATCTTTGCAGCAGCAAAAACAGCCTCATCGCTAGCGTTTAATAAACCATATCGAATATTATCGAACGCTGTTCCAGAAAACAAAACGGGCTCTTGCGGCACCCACGCCATCCGAGCCCGACAATCACGAGCCTCACGATAAGCATCGTGCGATCCAAGCCCGACGCGACCCTGGTTGCAAGCGTAAAGCCCAAGAAGCAGCTGAAACACGGTGCTCTTGCCCGCGCCCGAGGGCCCCACCAGTGCCACGGTCTCCCCTGCCCGCACCTCCAAATCGACACCGCGCAAGACCGGATGATTTGGAATTGAAGGATATGCAAAATGAACATCGCTCAAAAAAGCCAAAACCGGCGTTTGGGTCAAAGCATGCGCATTTAACTCGCCTGGCTTGACTTCGTGCACTGCTGGATTTTCAACAAGTGCATTGCTAGGCTCAGCACGAGATACCGACTTTTCAAAGGGCTTATCAACCGGCTTTTCAACCGGCGCTTGAGCTCTCTCAAACAAAACTTGCCGATCCAGGCCAGGGTTTGGCAGCAACTCACCGAGACGCTCAGCAGCACCTGCAGCGCGTTGCAAGTCGCCAAATACCTCGGATAAGGCGCCCATCGAGCCCGCTACCAGGGCTGCGTAAAAAACAAATTGGGCAAGTTCACCGGTACTGGTTCGCCCACCCACCACCGATTGGGCACCCATCCAGAGGGTAAACACGATCACGCTAAAGCTAAGCACGATCGCAAGCGCAGTCAGACTTGAACGAAGTCGATTGCGCCGCAATGCGGCGGCAAGCGCTCGATCAACCTCATCGGCGTAGGCTTGCGCCTCGAAAGACTCGCGCTGATAAGCCTGTACCAGCGGCATGGCCCCCAATCGTTCGCCGGCTCGCGCAGCGCTATCAGCTAAACGATCCTGACTGTCTCGCGAAAGACGTCTCACCCGCCTTCCGGTTGCCCATAGCGGCAATACGACCACCACCAGCAGTCCGATCAAGGAAAGGGCAAGCTTAGGGCTTGTCACGACCATCATGGTGAGTGCACCGAGCAATAAGAGACTAGAGCGCAGTGCCATCGAAATGCTGGTGCCCACAAGGGTTTGAACCAAGGAGGTGTCGGCAGTCAATCGCGATAGTAAGCCGCCGGTCTTTAAGGTTTCAAAAAAAGCCGGAGGTTGGCTGAGCACATGGGCATACACGGCCTTTCGCAAATCGGCGGTGATCCGCTCGCCAAGCCAGGCCATCCAGTAAAAGCGCAAACCCGTAGCCACACCAAGCGTTAAGGCCAGGCCCAATAAGATGAGGAAGCGGCCGTTAAGATCGACTGCCGAAAAGCCTGCATCGATGAGACTGCGAAAGGCAAGCGGCACCGCGAGCATGGCCCCAGCGGCAAGTACTAAAAAGAAAAATGCAGCAAACCAATGACCGCGATAACGCAGCACAAAGGGTTGTATTGGGGCAAGATTTGCAATAACTGCAGACATAGGAAAACCCGTTAAAGACGCAAATGCTACCCTCATGCCTCAAAATTCGCCCATCCATGCTCAAAACCACAACCAACCATGACAACCAACGCCGCATCGCTTTTTAAGCCCTTTTCCCTCGGAAAGCTTCAACTCCCCACACGCATCGTCATGGCACCGATGACCCGATCCTTTTCGCCTGAAGGCATCCCAGGCGACGATGTGGCGGCCTATTACGGGCGCAGAGCGGCGCAGGATTTAGGCCTGATCATTACCGAGGGCACCTCCGTCAATCGTGACGCAGCGCGCAATGACCCCAAAGTGCCGGTGTTTCACGGCGAAGAGGCCTTGGCGGGTTGGAAAAAAACAGTCGAGGCAGCGCATGCCCATGGCTGCCCCATCTGGCCGCAGCTCTGGCATGTTGGTGCCCTGCCCAATCCAACGATTAGCTGGCGCCCGTCAAGCCCTTTTGAGAGCCCCTCGGGCGAGTACAAGCCCTCGCGAAGCAATGGCAAAGCTATGAGCGAAAGCGATGTGCGCGATTGCATCGAAGCGTTTGCCAAGGCAGCCCGCGATGCGATGAACATCGGCTTTGACGGGGTTGAAATTCACGGCGCACACGGCTATTTGATCGACCAATTTTTTTGGGACGGCAGCAATCACCGTGACGATCATTATGGCGGTGAGAACATTGCCCAGCGCAGCCGCTTTGCCGCCGAAGTGATTGCCGCGATCCGCCGGGCGACTTCGGCTGACTTTCCGATATGCATCCGTTTATCGCAGTGGAAACAACAAGACTTCGCTGCAAAACTTGCGCCAACACCCGAGGCCATGGAAGCCTGGTTGCGCCCGCTTGTTGATGCTGGTGCCGACGTTTTACATTGCTCACAGCGAAGGTTTTGGGAAGCCGAATTTGAATGCTCTGATCTCAATTTTGCGGCTTGGGCGCGCAAACTCACGGGTAAACCTGTCATCACCGTTGGCTCAGTCGGCTTGAGCGGTGAATTCATCGCCGCTTTTCGTGGCGAAGCCTCTCAGCCTGCATCGCTTGACGCACTGATGGAGCGTTTTGAGCGCGGCGACTTCGATTTGGTTGCGGTGGGACGGGCGCTCATCACCGATCCTGCCTGGGCAAGCAAGGTTAAGGCGGGTCAATGGGAATCACTAGCCGCCTTCGACCCGGCATCGCTTGCGAATTTGTATTGACGATCGCACGTCAGCTTGGACCCAACATCGCAAGCTGACTTAAACCCGAGCTCCTACGAAGCTTCGGTTCAAACTAGCTTAGTGCTCCCAGGGTGCTTGGCGACGATCTGCCTGCGGCCCGCCAAGACTCGCGTCGAGCTCGGCAAATAAGGCATGGATCAAATCGCGACGCTGCAAACGCACAAGCGCCGCCTGTGCGATCCAACGCGCACTGACCTCAAAAAAGTCGCGCAACTCGCTTCGGGTGTCACTGCGCCCAAAGCCATCGGTGCCCAGGCAGGTCATCGCTTGCGGCTGCGGTAAGTAGGCTCGGATTTGTTCAGGGACTGCACGCACATAATCCGAAACCGCAATAATCGGTGTATCGCTTAGACCCAATTGCTTGGCAAGCCATGTGTTGGCGAGCGCAGGCTCATCCCCAATGCGCTCAAGCCGCTCTGCTTGCATACCTTCGCGTGCAAGTCGGCTCCATGAGGTCACGCTAAAAACATCGATCGTAAAGCCCTGCTGAGCCAACCATTGGGCAGCAAGCAAGGCCTGATGCACCATGGGTCCCGAGGCAAGAAGCCGAACATCGGCCTGTCCATCAAGCGCATGCTCGCCTACCCGCTTGATGCAATGCATGCCACGCAAGACCGCATCGGGATCGTCAATAGCAAGCTGGGGCAAGGACTCATTGGTGAGCGTAATGTAATAAAATACATCTCGTTCTAAAGACAACATCTCGTGCATACCCTCTTGCACGATCACGGCGAGCTCCTGGGCAAAGGCCGGGTCAAAGGCATGACAATTCGGAATCGTTGCAGCCACCAAAGCGGACGAACCATCTTGGTGCTGCAAGCCTTCACCTGCAAGCGTTGTTCGACCTGAGGTCGCCCCAATCAAAAAGCCACGCGCGCGTTGATCCGCAGCCGCCCAGATCTGATCGCCTACCCGCTGAAAACCAAAAACCGAGTAGTAAATATAAAAGGGCAGCATGGCAAGCCCATGCACCGCATAACTCGTGGCGGCAGCCGTCCATGACGCCATCGCACCCGCTTCGCTAATGCCTTCTTCGAGAATTTGTCCATCGAGCGCTTCGCGGTAGTGCAGCACCGAGCCGATGTCCTCAGGTTCATAACGCTGACCGACCGAGGAGTAGATCCC
>Ga0194133_10009705_pt1 | contig 10982 bp, 7 predicted proteins | sample TA2KigOf40mmetaG_FD_155448 | JGI IMG/M metagenome (GOLD analysis project Ga0194133, IMG submission 155448) | Freshwater microbial communities from Lake Tanganyika, Tanzania - TA2015055 Kigoma Offshore 40m | ecosystem: Environmental > Aquatic > Freshwater > Lake | place: Tanzania: Lake Tanganyika...
GGGATTGTGGCGGAGTCACCCGTGATGGTCCCTGCGGGTGTTGAACCAGCCGGCGGATCATTGTCCACCGGAGTTGTCAACATAAAGGTAAAGCTGATCTGGGCAGTATTGGCACCAGTGATCGTCAAGCCCGTCAGGGTCAGCACACCCTCTGCAGTGGCATCTCCATCGCCAGCTTCCAGCTCAAACTGCAGCAGAGCATTAGCGGGATCAGTTGCCAGCAAAGAAGACAGGTTCGGCAATGATGGATTCGTTCCCGCAAAATTGAAAATGCGCCCTGCGATCGTGATCGTCTGGATATTGCCGATGCCATTCGCATCGCCAATGTTGATCACCCCCGACGTCGTGGCGAACTTTGTGAGCGCCGTTCCGGCATTGGCCGGATCAATGCCAATCTCCGCAACCTGACCAGGGCCAAGATCGAGCCCAATGCCAGCGGAAGTCTCCAAGTCTGTGTTGGTGACCGGCGTACCCGTGGAAGATGTCGGAACCGTTGGATCAGGAACCACCGTCACCGTTGGTGGGAGATTGGTCTCCACTGGCGGTAGCACCGGAGGAATCACGGGAATCTCCGTGATCACGGTTGTCGTCGTGTTCGTGGTTGTGGTTGTGGTGCCGGGTGTGGGTGGCTGTCCAGGCTCCGGCGCCGGCTCAGACACCTGCGCCCCCTCTGGCGACTGATCGAGGGCCGGGTCGTCCTGCAGCGGCTGCGACTGGGGCACGTTGGCCTCAGCGGTGGGCACCTGCTCATCTGGGGGGAGCACCAGATCGCCGCTGCCGCCGGCCTCATCCACCGAGGGGTCGCCGGGGTTGCTGCCCGGGATCGGCGTGGTGGCCCCCATGGCGCCGATGCCGTTGGGGTCGTAGGGAACGGTGCCGGTGTTGTCGGCGATGTCGTTGTAACCCGTGGAGCCGCCCGGGTTGTCACCCGAGGCATTCGGGTCGTGCTGGGGCAGGTCCTGGGTGATGGCGCCGATCTTCTCGGTTTCCTGGCCCGTGGCCTCCTGCGCAACTTCAGTGCTGCTGCTGGTGAGCTCCTCGGCCGAGGGGGAAACCAGGTTCAGTTCGTCAGCCACGGGACAACACGCGAAGGGCTCACAGCCCTGCGGACAGGGCTTCTCTTTGTCCAAGGTATGCAGAGCACCCGGGGTTTCCCGCCGGCCTGCAGCAGTTCGTGGGCAGCGGGGGCACGCCCGGCGGGGAGCAGCCATCAAAAAAAGCCCGGATCCCTTGCGGCAGAGGGGATCCGGGCTTTCTGAGAAATGGCTGAGAGTTTCAGCGGGATTCGCGGAACGCGGAATCGAGGGTGCGGGTGAAGGGCTGGAAGATGTAGCGCAGCACGCTGCGCTGGGGGCCCTTGATGTCGGCCACCAGGGGCATACCCACCTGGATCGGGTACTTGCGGTTCGCCACGTCCACGAACTGGCGATCCAGCTGCACCCGCGCCTTGTAGTAGTACTGCCGGTCGTCGGGGTCCTGCACGGTGGAGGCGGCGATGCTCACCACCCGGCCGGGCACCGAGCCGTAGATCGTGGAATCGAAGGGCTGGAGCTTCACCTCCACGGCCTGGCCCGTTTTCACGAAGCCGATGTCGGCCGAGCGCACGCGCACCTCGGCCATCCGCTCGGTGCCGCTCGGAACCACCGACATCACCACCGCGCCTGGGCCCACCACGGCGCCCGGGGCACGGAAGCGCAGGTCGCTCACCATGCCATCCACCGGCGCCATGATCTTGGTGCGCTCCAGCTGGTTGCGCACCTTCTTGATGTTCTCGGCCACCACGGCCTCCTCGTTCACCAGCTTGGCGATCTCGGAGTTCTGCTCCAGCAGGATGCCCGACTGCAGGCTGCGCAGGTTGGCCAAGGCCTCGCTCAGCAGCTTGTTGGCCTCGTTGCGGGCCCCCTGCAGCTCAGCCAACTTGGTGTTCGACGCGGCCACCTGCTGGTCGGCATTGAGCAGGTTGAGGCGGGAGGCGGCGCCGGTGGCCACCAGGTCGGCATACATGCGCCGCTGCTCGGCGTAGAGCGCCCGCTCCCGCTGGAACTTGGCGATCTGGTCGTTCAGGCCATTGATCTCCGCCCGCTTCTGGGCGATCTGGGCCTGCACCCGCTCGATCTGGTCAGCGCGGTTGTCGATGCGGCTGTTGAGCAGCTCCCGCTGGGCGTCCCTCACCTTGCCCGGCTCACCCGGCAGCAACCGCTCGCCCCGAATCGCCGCCTGCAGCTGCTTTTGCTGCACCAACAGGTTTTTCAGCTGCTGCTGGGTGGCCAGGTACTCACTCTCCACAAGGTTGGGGCGCAGCTCGAGCATCACCTGGCCCTGGCGCACCTCATCGCCGTCGGCCACATCCACCCGGGCGACGATGCCCCCCTCCAGGTGCTGCACCACATTCACCTCCCCCTGGGGGATCACCTCGCCGGAGGCATTCACCACCTGGGTGATCGGCGTCAGCGCCGCCCAGGGGAAGAAGATCAGCGCCGCCCCGCCCAGCACGTAGAGGCTCAGGCGCAGGTAGCGGTTGTCGGGCTTCTCCTCCAGCTCCAGCGCCTGGCTGAGGCGGTTGCGGCCCACCAGGGTGAGGGCATCGGGGCTGTCGAGCCCCGGCAGCCGCGCCAGCAGGCCGGAGGCCCCGCCCACCGGCGGCAGGGCCAGGGATTCTTCCGGAGGGATCGGGCCGCCCTTGGGGGAATTGGCCGGAGTGGAGGTCATGGCAGGTGAGGCGAGGTGGAAAGGCGAAGCGGGGAAACGGGAACGAACAATCCGATGGAAAAACGATCAGCGGGGGATCAGGCGGCGCCCTGCTGCATGCGGGCACGCAGCTCCTCAGCGGTGCCCTGGAAGGAGGTCACCCCCTTGTCGAGGATGCAGAGACGATCGGCCACCTCCAGCAGCTGCTTGTTGTCGGTGGCGAGGATCACGCTGCGCTCCTGGCCGCTGAAGCTGCAGCGCCGCAGGGCCGGCAGCGCCTCCAGCACCCGCTGGAACTGGTCGGGCGCCAGGCCCTGGCTGATGTCGTCGATCAGCAGGATCGGCGTGTCCTTGATCAGGGCCTGGGCCAGGGCCATCAGCCGGCGCACGCCGCTGGGCAGCTGATACACGATGTCGTCGCTCAGGGGCGTGTCGAGCCCCTCGGGCAGGCTCTCGAAGAAGCCCAGCAGCCCCAGATCGGCGCACACCCGACGCACCCCGGCCACGGTGGCGTCGGGATTCATCGCCGTGAGGTTCGACCACACCGTGCCCGGCAGCAGGGCCGTATCCGGCATCAGGTAGGCGATGTTGCGCTGGATCGCCTCCACGCTGAACTGGCGGTAGTCCTTGCCGTCGAACAGCAGGGTGCCGCTGGCCATCGGGTACAGCTGGTCGATCAGGCGCAGCACCGTGCTCTTGCCGCAGCCGGGGTTACCCGTGACCGCCAGGATCTCGCCGGGCGACACCGAAAGCGACGCCCGGGTGAGGGCCAGGGCCGCCTCGCTGCCCAGGCGGCAGGCCGCCAAATCGAGCAGCACCGAGCCCCGCATGCGCGGCGCAGCACCGGCCAGGGTGCTGGTGGCCCGGTTGGCGCTGCGCAGCTTCAGGAACTGATCGAGCTGCACGTACTGGTTCTTCATCGTGTTGTACCGCAGCAGCGCGTTCATCAGCTGCTGGAAGGGCGTGAACACGCGCCACACGAAGAACATGGCGGCGATCAGGTTGCCCATCGCCGCCGCCCCCTGGTTGCTGGTGTAGGCCAGCCACACGCCCACCGCCAGGGTGAGCACGCCGCCCAGCTGGGCCGTGGTGCTGGTGATCACCTGCAGGCGGCCCACCTGCTGGCTCAGCACCCGCGAGCTGCTGGTGCTCTGGGCCGAGAGGCCCCGCAGCCGCTGCAGCCACACCCACTCCACGTTGGCGAGCTTCACTTCCAGGAAGCGGCTCACCATCTCCTGCTGGGCCTGACCGATGCCGATGCCGGTGGCCAGGTTGAGCTCGGCGGCACCGGTGTAGTAGCGCGAGAGCAGCCACACCAGCAGGCCGCTCACCACCATCAGCACGATCGGCACCAGCACCAGCCAGCCGCTGATCCAGGCGATCGCCCCCAGGTAGATCAGCACGAAGGGGAAATCCAGGCAGGCCAGCGCCAGTGGCCCCTGCAGGTAACCGATCAGGCTGTCGACGTTGCGCAGGCGGTTGTTCAGGCCCGCCCGGCCCAGGGTCTCGATCTGGCGGTAATCCAGGCCGAAGAGCTTCTGCACCACGCTCACGCCCACCAGGGCATCGAGGCGTCCGGAGAGCTGGGCCAGCTGGGAGGCCCGCCACTGGCGCAGGATCCAATCCAGCACAAACAGCAGCACCACCCCCAGGAAGATCCAGAAGGTGGAGATCACGCTGTTGCTGGGGATGGCGATGTTGTAGATCGCCCGGATGTAGAAGGGCAGCGTGAGCGCCAGCAGGGCCAGGGCGAAGCTCAGGCCATAGAGCAGGGAGATGCGGTTGGTGAAGCGGTAGAGCACCTGCTGCAGCAGGGTGACCCGCTCGGTGCTGCCCCGCTCCTGGATCAGCACCAGGCGGCCGCCCGTGGGCAGCTCCGTGAGCTCGCAGCGGCCGTTCACATTGCCGGCCACCAGCTCGCCGCGGGCGGTGCGCGAGAGCACGAAGGGCACGTTGTCCGGCGCCACATAGAGGGCCGGCAGGAGCTGGGGGTTGAGCTGGCTCCAGCTCTCCAGCACCTCCATGCTGCTGCCGTATCCCAGCCGCAGCAGCAGGTTGCGGGCATCCACCAGATCCATCTGGCGGGGGTCGGAGCCGAGCAGCTCGAACAGCTCATCGGGGCGCCCGGTCCAGAGCATCTGCTGCAGCAGGAGCCGCAGGCAGAAGGCCATCGGCGCTTCCGGGCTGAGGGTGAGGTCGCGCAGCAACATCGCCCGGGTGGAACTGGCCTGGTTGGAGCTGGACTTCCGGGACGAGGTGGCGGTCATGCGAGCACCTCCCGGCGCAGGGTGGGAACGGCGAGCTCCTGGTCGCTGAGGGTGGTGAGCACCCGGCCCGCCCCGCTGATCAGAACCGTGGTGGTGCCGCGGCAGCGGCGCAGGATGCGCTGCAGGCCATCGATGAACTCCTTGCCGTAGGAGCAGTCACTCAGGTCGAGCAGCAGCACCTGCGGGCTGCGGGCCAGGGCCGTCACCACATGGAAGAGCTGCTGGGCGTCGCGGGAGAGGCCGGAAGGCACGGTGCTGCCCATGGCCGTGGTGTAGCCGCCCGGCAGGGCGCGCACCTTGGTGTCGAGGCCGGTGAGGAAGGCCCAGAACAGGGCGCGGCGCTGGTAACGGCGCGGCTGGAAGCTGGTGATGTTCTGCAGCAGGGTGCCCTCGAAGAAGTCGCGGGCCGGATCCACGTAGGCGATCCGCTCGCGCAGGTGGTCGCGCTGGTAGCGGGCCACCGGCAGGCCATTCACCGCCAGATCGGGCTCGGGCTCGATCTGCAGCAGGGCCAGAAAGAGGTGGCGGGTGTCGGCGCCGAAGCTGCCGTCGCGCAGCAGGGTGACCGAACCGGAGGGCACAACCGCCAGGGGCTGGCCGGCCATCGCCAGGCTCAGGGCCGACTGGGGCTGGATCTCCAGCTGGGCATCGCCCCCCTCCGATTCCATCGGCATCGCCATCAGCGCCTCGTATTCATCGCGGGCATGGCCCAGGCGCCGGTAGCTGTTCCACAGGCCGATCGCCTGCTGCCAGGGGGAGAGGATCTTGCCGGCCAGCAGCAGGGCCGCCGCCAGGGCCCCCACCAGCAGCTGGCCGCGGATCACCAGCAGGGCCCCCCAGGTGACGATGCCGGCCATGGTGAGCTGGCTCATCAGGCTGCCGAAGGCCTGCTGCTGGCCGGTGAAGCGGTTGTTCACCATCCGCTGCCAGGCCAGCTCCTCCTGGCGCTGCTCGTTGCCCACCAGGAACTGGCGGCCCAGGCCGTTCGACTTGATCAGGTCGATCGAGCCCATCAGCTTGCCCTGGTAGGAGAGACGATCGAGCTCGAGCAGGTCGCGCTGCTTGGAGAGGGCCTCGAAGTCGCGGGCGTAGGCCAGGGCCCGCAGCAGGTACACCACGATGGCGATCACCGCCACGATGCCCACGCTGCCGGCGATCAGGAAGAGCACCACCACGAACAGCAGCGAGAAGGCCAGGTCGATGGCGGTGGTGAGGGCCTGCAGGGAGCTCTCGTCGCGCAGCATGTTGATGCTGTTGAGGCGCTCGGCGTGGGTGGCGGGCGACACGCTCAGGTAGTCACCCAGGCGCATCTGCGAGAAGTGGATCAGCGACTCCATCCGCCGGCGGTGCTCCATGCGGGCGCCGTCAGCCCCGGTGAGGCCGAGGCGCACGGTCTTCAGCCAGCCCCCCAGCACCATCAGCACCACCACGCCCACGGTGAGCACCACGAGGCTCGAAAGCGCCCCCGAAGGCAACACCGATGTGTAAACGATATTGATGTAAAGCGGCGAGGCCAGCTCCAGTAAATTGATTAAAACCGAAGCAACGAGGATCGGTCCGAGCTGGTAGCCGCTCCAGTCGACCTCGCGCAGCGACTGGAAGAAGCGATGGTGCACCAGCTCCTCCAGCAGGTCGAAACTGGTGTGCCAGGTGTATTGCACACCCGCCCAGAACCGTTGCAGCACAGTGCCCGAGGCGGAACCGCCACCTCCGGGAGAAGGGCCGGATCCGGCGGAGCGGCCGGATGGTCGACCAGAGATCGATGGAGTCACCGAGCGACGCCCTGATGTAAATCAGCCGCAACTTAGCTGTGGTGGCCAGATCTGTTCATTCACGCAGCACAAGTCAGCGGAAACTTGCACAGGCCCAGCCGCTGCCACTGCCGCCCGGCAGGGCTACCTTGCAGCCATCTTCCCCAGTGGCTATGTACCGCTTCAGGCTGACCTCCCCCCAGGTGCAACTGGAGCTCGTCGCCAATGGCCAGGCACCCCGCCTTCCGTTCCAGGTGATCGGCCCCACCACAGAAGTGGCCTTCCTGGAAGAGCTGATCGAGGAAAACTTCGGCAGTCTTACCGTTAACCCTCAGCAGCTCTACGCATTTCTGTGCCAGGACAGCTGGGTGCAGGAGTTCTTCCAGCCCCCGCAGCTGGTGGAGGGCGACCTCAACGCCGCCGCCGGTGCCAGCGGCAACGGCAGCTTCCAGAGCCAGACCCTGGGCAACAAGCTGGTGCAGGCCGGCGTGCTCGAGCTCGAGGAACTCGAGCAGCTCCTGGAGGATTACCGCCCCTTCGCCGAGACCCAGCGCTTCGGCGAGTTCCTGCGCCTCAACCTGCAGGTGCCTCCCCAGATCCTCGATCTGCTGCTCAATCCCGCCCTGTTCGACGAGCAGGGCTTCAACGAAAAGCGGCTGGGCCAGCGCCTGCTGGAGCTGGGGGCCATCAGCAGCGAGCAGCTGAACCAGGCCCTCGAGCAGCAGCGCCAGCGCGGTGGCCGCATCGGCGAGATCCTGGCGGCCAACGGCCACATCTCCCCGACGATGGGCCGCTTTTTCTCCCTGGCCCGGGTGAACGAGCGCGGCGAAATCGACTACCTCGCCGCCTGAGGCGAAACCGCCGCCGCCATCCGCACCACCTGGGCGATCGGGCCCACATCGTGCACCCGCAACACCGCCGCCCCCTGGGCCGCCGCCAGGGCGCACACCGCCGCCGTGCCCCAGAGGCGGGCGCGGGGCCGGGGCTCCTCCAGCACCGCGCCGATGAAGCGCTTGCGCGAAGGGCCCACCAGCAGGGGAAAACCAGCGGCCACCAGCCCGGGCAGGCGGCGCAGCAACTCCAGGTTCTGCTCGGTGGTCTTGGCGAAACCCAGGCCCGGATCCCAGAGGATCTGCTCGCGCCGCACCCCCTCCGCCTGCAGGCTGGCGCTGGCGGCCTCCAGCTCGGCGCGCACCTCCGCCACCACATCGCCGTACACCGCCAGCCCATCCATGGCGCTGCTGGTGCCGCGGCTGTGCATCAGCACATAGCGGCAGCCGCTGCGGGCCACCAGGGCCGCCATCGCCGGATCGCGCAGGCTGCTGCCGCCGCGCACGTCGTTGATCCAGTCGGCGCCGGCCGCCAGGGCCGCCTCGGCCACGCAGGCGTGGAAGGTGTCGACCGAGAGCACCGCCTCGGGATGGGCGGCGCGAATGGCGGTGAGGGCAGGCAGCAGGCGCTCCAGCTCCCGCTCCGGCCCCACCTCCTCCGCCCCCGGGCGGGTGCTCTGGCCGCCGAGATCGAGCACGGCCGCCCCCTGGGCGAGCAAGCGGCCGGCCTGGCGCAGGGCCTGCTCCACCCCCTGGATCCGGCCACCGTCGCTGAAGGAATCGGGGGTGAGGTTCATCACCCCCATCACCAGGGGAGCGGGCACGGGCGGGGAGCTCACACCGCCGCCGGCACCTGGTAGTTGGCGATGCGGGCGAAGCTCTCGGCCTGCAGGGAGGCACCGCCCACCAGCACGCCATCGATCTCGCTCTGGGCCATCAGGTCGTCGATGGTGGCGGGATTCACCGAGCCGCCGTACTGCACGGTCACCTCGTTGTTGCCCACCCAGCCGCGAATCAGGCCGCAGATGCGGTTGGCCTCCTCGGCGGCGCAGGTCTTGCCGGTGCCGATCGCCCAGATCGGCTCGTAGGCCACGATCAGGCGGGTGGGGTCCACGTCTTCGAGGCCCTGCTCGATCTGGCGGTGGATCACCCGCTCGGTTTCGCCGGCCTCGCGCTGGTCGAGGCTCTCGCCCACGCACAGGATCGGGATCAGGCCGTGGCGCTGGGCATTGCGGGCGCGCAGGTTGATCTGCTCGTCGCTCTCGCTGTAGTACTTGCGGGGCTCGCTGTGGCCCACGATCGCGTGGCTGACGCCATGCTCCAGCAGCATCGGCGCCGAGATCATGCCCGTGTAGGCGCCCTGGTCTTCCCAGTGCACGTTCTGACCGGCAATCGCCACGCCTGCCCCCTCCAGGTGCCGGCAGAGGGTGGGGATCGAGGTGAAGGGCGGAGCGATCACCACCTGGCGGTCGGCCGGGAGATTGGCAATCAGGGGGCGGAAGGTGGCGGCGAAGGCCCGCGTCTCCGCGCAGGTCATGTGCATCTTCCAGTTGCCGGCGATCACGGCCTGTCGCGCCATTCCCACTCACAGTTGACTGCCCCCAACGCTAAGGGGCCGCCTGCAGGGTGCTCACCAGCAGCTCGCGGCCATCGATCGTCACCGCATCCCCCAGGGCGAGCTGGCGCCCCCGGCGGGTCTCGATCGCCCCGTTCACGCGCACATCGCCGCGCTGGATGCGCAGCTTGGCCTCGCCACCGGTGGCCACCAGCCCCTGGAATTTGAGGAATTGGTCGAGCTTCACGGCTGGCTGACGGGGCGCACCGATCAAGCATGGCGCCCGCCCGGGCGGCGATAGCGTGCCCCTCTCGTGAGCGCCCATGTCTGCACCGCCCCCCGCGCCGAGCCTGAGGAGCAGCGTGGCGCGCCTCTGGCCCCTGCTGCGCCCCCACCGGCGCCGGCTGGGGGCCGGTGCGGCCTGCGTGGTGGTGTATGTGGCCTGCTGGCCCCTGCTCGCCCTGCTGGCCGGCCAGCTGATCCCGGCCATCGGCGCCGGCGACCTGGGCGCGAGCCTGCGGGTAATCCTGCTGGCCCTGCTGGTGTTCCTCACCCAGAAGCTGGCCCAGTTCGGCCAGGACACCCTGCTGGCCGATCCGGCACTGCGGGTGAGCCAGGGCCTGCGCCAGCAGCTCTTCGGCCGCCTGCAGCGGCTCGACTTCGCCGCCCTCGACACCCTCTCGGCCGGCGATCTCACCTACCGCCTCACCGAGGACGCCGACCGGGTGGGGGAGGTGATCTACAAGACGATCCACGACACCCTGCCCAGCGCCCTGCAGCTGCTGGCGGTGCTGGCCACCATGCTCTGGCTCGACTGGCCCCTGGCCCTGGCCACCCTGCTGCTGGCGCCCCTGGTGGCCCTGCTGGTGGCCGGCTTCGGGGCGCGGGTGATGACGGCCGCCGAGCGCAGCCAGCGCCAGGTGAGTGACCTGGCGGGCCTGCTGGCCGAGGCGATCACCGGCCTGCCCCTGGTGCGCGCCTACGCCGCCGAGCCCTGGCTGCAGCAGCGCTTCGACGCCGAGGTGGAGCTGCACCGCCAGGCCCGCACCCGCACCCTGCGCCTGCTGGCCCTGCAGCACCCGGTGGTGGGTTTTCTGGAAGCGGTGGGCATCCTGGCGGTGCTGCTGATCGGCGCCTGGCGCATCCAGGCCGGCCAGCTCGACAGCCAGGGGCTGAGCAGCTACATGGCCGCCCTGCTGATGCTGATCGACCCGATCTCCCACCTCACCACCAACTTCAACGAGTTCCAGCAGGGCCAGGCCTCCCTGCAGCGCCTGCGGGCGATCGAGCGGGAGCCGGTGGAGCGGCCCGACCGGCCCGCGGCCCTGCCCCTGCCCGCCCTGCGCGGCGCGGTGCAACTGGAGGGCATCCGCTTCGGCTACAGCGCCCCGCAGCCGGTGCTGCACGACCTCGACCTGGCCGTGGAGCCGGGCCAGGTGGTGGCCCTGGTGGGGCCCTCCGGGGCCGGCAAGAGCACCCTCTTCTCCCTGCTGCTGCGCTTCAACCAGCCCCAGGCCGGGCGGGTGCTGCTCGATGGCCTCGACCTGGCCGACCTGCGCGCCCGCGAGCTGCGCCAGGCCGTGGCCCTGGTGCCCCAGCAGAGCCAGGTGTTCTCCGGCAGCATCGCCGAGACGATTCGCTTCGGCCGCCCCGCCAGCATCGAGCAGGTGCGCGAGGCGGCCCGGCTGGCCAATGCCGATGGCTTCATCGAAGCCCTGCCGGAGGGCTACGGCAGCCGGCTGGAGGAGCGGGGCCGCAACCTCTCCGGCGGCCAGCTGCAGCGCCTGGCGATCGCCCGCGCCGTGCTTGGCAACCCGGCGGTGCTGCTGCTGGATGAGGCCACCAGTGCCCTCGATGCAGAGGCGGAGGAGGCCGTGCAGCGGGGCCTGGA
>Ga0194133_10009707_pt1 | contig 10981 bp, 4 predicted proteins | sample TA2KigOf40mmetaG_FD_155448 | JGI IMG/M metagenome (GOLD analysis project Ga0194133, IMG submission 155448) | Freshwater microbial communities from Lake Tanganyika, Tanzania - TA2015055 Kigoma Offshore 40m | ecosystem: Environmental > Aquatic > Freshwater > Lake | place: Tanzania: Lake Tanganyika...
CAGGCAGTAAATTTCGATAGTGTATCACTTAACAATAAATTGAAAAAATCACTTGAAGAACTTTATGAAACATACGAAAATTATTTAATTTCCGAAGATAGTACAGGTATTGATGCTTTTTTTCTTGCTCAAATTAGACAAGCAGAAAATCACGGACACCCTGCTGAAATGATTGAGCAAATTAGAATAAATCAAACTAATCCCGAATCAAGAAAACAAAAAATAAATGAAGTTGCAGAAGGTCAAAAATTAACTTTACTTACTTGGATTGATTACTTAAAACAAAGTGATTATTCAACCGAATTTTGTTATTTGTTATTTAGTGCAATTTTGAATTTTAATTATGTTTTAGTAAAAAACGATGTAGTTAAAAGAACAAAAACAACTACCGAAGGATTTACACCTTTTAGTGCAAGTGTTTTAGCAAAATTATACGATGCCAAGAGTAATTATTTATTAAAAGATTATATTGAATTATTAGCAAAAGAATCCGATAATTTATTGAATGAAGCAATAACCAATGAGCAAGATGGTGGAATTTGGATTACATTTTTAGGGAAAGGAAATGCTAACGATGATGAAATTAAAGAAAATGCTGAAAAATTATCGGCATTAGTTCAAAAAACTGCTTGGTGTACTACATCAAGGGCGTTAAGTCAATTAGTAGGTGATGGTGGAACTTACAAAGGTGGTAATTTTTATGTTTTTGTAAATAGAACCGATGCAGGATTAGACCCACAAATTGCGATTAGAATGGATTTAGATGAAGTGGGTGAAATTAGTGGTAGATTAGATGGTCAGTATATTTCGCCTTTTTATTCCGAAATAGCCATAAGATTTTGCAGACAAAACATACCTAATAATAGTGGTGAGAAGTATATTAAAATGTTACAATATAATACAAGGGTAGGTGATTTAATTAAAAGATTGAAAGCAGAAGGAATGTACCCCGAAGTATTAAGTGATTATGCTTTTGTATTAAAAAATAAAAATGATGTAAATAGCCGTTATGGGGTAAATCCAAATACACAGTTATTTTTCGATAATGTAAATAATGCAATAAATAATTTGCCTAATGAGTATTTTGAAGCAAATGAATTTAGCGATTCAGTATCAAATTTAACCCCAACCACAAAATATTTTCTTGGTGATTTAACTTTGTCGCAAGGCAATAATTATGATTTAGGCACAAGTTCACTTATAGAAATACTTGGTAAGTTAAATATTGAAAATAATTCAACAAGTTTTGGTCAGTTACAAAAAATAGGCGGTGATTTAATCATTTCAAGTCCAACTATTCAAAGTTTTGATTCGATTGAATATATTGGTGGTCAAATTATTTTTGAAGGTAGAAATTTAGGTCTAACATCATTCGGACAATTAACTGAATATGGGGGAACAATAAATTGCATAACACAATTTACCAATTTAATTGATTTAGGAAATTTAGTAGAATGTGGTGATTTAATTATTGGAGAAAGTTCAGCATTAGAAACAACAGGTAATTTAAGTGTCGCTAAAAGTATTCAATGTAGTTCTTCAAAAAATATCACATTTCCTAATTTAGTATCGGTACTTGAAAATTGTGATTTTAAAAAATCTCACACAACCGATTTACCTGCTTTACAAAGAGTTGGTGGTAATTTTAACATCAATTCAAGTCGTTTAAAAGTATTCCCACAATTAAATTTTATTGGTGGTAGTGCCAATTTTGGAAGCAATTTTACCACAACCACACAAAATATTCAAAGAATTTTAGGTGATTTATATTTGGTTAGTAGCCGAATAAAAGAGTTTACAAATTTGACTTTTGTAAAGGGAAATATTGAGTTGAAAGGAAGTAAAATTGAAAGTTTAGGAAGCATAGAACGTACCGATGGAAACATAGATTTAAGCGAACCAAACGAATTAAAAAGTTTAGGTAATCTTGAATTTATTGGTGGATATTTTAATGCAAGTGGCGGAGATATTAGAGATATGGGTAATGTAAAACAAATCATAAAATTTGCAAATTTTGGTAATTCTAAAATTGAAAGTTTAGGTAATTTAGAAAGTGTAGGTGGAAGTTTATTTTTGAAAAATTCTGTTGTAAATAATCTTGGAAACTTAATTTTTGTAGGAAGAAAAATTGATTTTGGTAATCGTATAGATTTAGAAGCACAATGGAAGCAACGTAACGGACAAAATATAACTGAAAATAATGAAAATTTTGCAGTAGGCGGTGCAATCGAATCGCAAAAAACAGGAAATAATGCAACGCTTTCAATTTCACTTTTGACACGATTATTGGAATTATCGAATGAAGATTTGAAAAATGATTTACAAATTCACAAAGTAGTTGAAAATATATCAAGTATGTCAAATAAGGCACTCACTATTGATGATTACAATTCAATTACTAACGATATAAATAAATTTGCCACAGGTGGTCAAACGGAAGCACAAAAAGAAAAGGTATCAACCGTTATGCGAGAATTTGAGGAAGGTAAATTAAAAACATCGTATGGTGAAAAAGTAACTAATCCAAAACAGGCAATCGCTATTGCTTTAAGTGAAGCAGGTTTAAAACGAAAAGATGATGGTGGTGTACTTGAAATTAGTGCTTACGAGGGAAATATTCCATTGAGTTTACCCGAACATTATTACTCTGCTGATAGTGATGTTGAATTAGTGCCTGTTGTTGATTTAATGAAATTTAGGGAATTTGACAGAAAAAAAACACCTAAATATAATGGAGAGAATAGCAATTATGTTATTAATAGTTTAAAAGAATCATTTAAAAACGAAGGAATAAAAGAACCCTTAATAATTGAATATAGCGTAGAAGATAATTCCGTTTTATTAATTGAAGGAAATCACAGATTAAATACCGCTATTGATATGGGTTTAATTTATTTACCTGTAAGAGTAGTGTTGCGAAAAAGTAAATTTACGCCAACATCTAAAAAATTAAGTATGCAAGTTGAGGGAATTAAACCTAATGAATATGGCTACATACCAAGTAATTTAAAACCAAGTCAAGTGGGTTTAAGTCAAGCAAAAAAAATGTTTGTTGAAGGTGGAATTATTGAAGGTCAGTTACATAGTGAGTGTAATGATGAAACAGGTTGCGGTGTAAAATTTGAAGTAGGTGAGGGTGGTCATATCATTGAAGCCGAAAGAGATGAAGCCGTAATTGTACCCGAAGCATTTGAAATTAACGAAACAATGACAATTACAGGTACTCCTTCACAAATTGCAAGTGCATTGAATGTTTTAGGTGGCGGTAAAAATTTTGATAGCGGTGCAGTTATCGAATCAAAAACTTTTTCGGGAAAAACAGAACAATTAAAACCAATGGCTAAAAATACTGATGTTGCTTACACGATTGGTAATGGTGCAATTATTATCAATAGAATAACGATGAATGACAGAGGTGTTTACAGAGTAACAGGAACGCCAAAACAAATTGCAAGTGCCATAAATTCAATGAATGGAAATGGCGTAGAAATTGGAGAAGTTGGTAAATTGGAAAAAATTAAATAATTGACAAAAAGTAAGTCAATAATAAAATTTATTCATAACATACATAGTAAATTTATTTACACTAAATTTGAATTTGATTTTCAGTAGAAAAGCAATTTTTATTATTTTCAAGTCAATAATAGTTTACTATGTATAACGAAACGCAATTAGACCTTTTAATTAGAGAAGCAATTTTATCGGTAGATGACCTGCCGTATGTTTCTCAATTTGCCACTACCGAAGCAGGTAGAAATCGTATATTTTTTCGAGTTAAACAACACATATTGGTTAGGGGAATTACAAACCTTGATACAGCACTCGCATTAGTTGAAACTGAATTATCAACACCAAATATTGATTAAAAAAAACAATATGGAAGATTTTAATTTGTACCGCAATTTAGAAAATGAATTGGTTAGCGACCAATCTAAAAACGCAATCATTCAAAAAGTATTTGAAAATAGAACCAAATCAATGTTGCAGGGAAAAATAACTGACTTTTTTCCCGATGGTGGTGGAGTAGGTGTAAAAAAAATATACACACCCTATGAATTTTTGTATGAATTATTGCCCGAAGTTTATGGTAGAAAGTATGTTGTTTCAGATGCGGAAGGAAAAGAAATGCAAGAGAGCATTGATGCTCGAACCGAACAATTAAATGCCGATGAAAAACAAGTTTTCGTAAATTCAAATGCGTTTACAATTTACTCGGAAAGCGTAAGTTTTGAAGATAGAAGTAGAATTGAAACTGAACGTAAAAAATTAGAATCGGATAAAATATTTATTACTGAAAGCGAATTACAAGCATATTTAATTGCTAATCCCGACTTAAATCGTGAAGATTATACTAAAAACGATGCACTACCATTAAATTTTTATATTGATAGTGGTTTATTATTCGTTGAATTAGGCGAAAGTATTACAGTTCGTGATGCTAACAATAATTTAATAGAAACGTATGCACCAAAGTATGTTTACAGGTACGATTATTTAAGCGGTAATACTGCAGAAAAAATAAAAAAGTTTAGTCAAAACAAAGAAAATTACATTTCTTCTAATTTATTGACGGAAGAACAATTTGAAAATCAAAAAAATCAACTTAATAAAAGCCGTGCAAAAATTATTAGGATAACTGAAAACCCTAATGATTGCCTTGTAATTACACCATATTCTAAATTTGCAGAAAGATATGTTTTAACAAAAGAAGATTTTATTGAAGGTGAGGGTGATTATTTACAAAGTTCTCGAAAATCACTTACAGATGCTTTTTCCCAATGGGTAGAAAATGAAATGGATTCGGCATTATTAAATGACGTTCCGAGCCGTTCATCAATTAGGGTTTATTTTTGTAACTACGAAACACTTTCTGATGATGCCACAGATGAACAAAAATCATCTTTTGCGGACTTACGAGAAAAAACTTTTCGTAATGGAAAAATTATGATGGTTAAATTTTTGAATTTACTTACCGACAACGCTAAATTAAATTTAGAGTTGGAATGGAATGGCAAATATAACTTTTACAGAGAACCTAAATATGAAAAATTCCCTGTTGCCTGTTCATTAAGTAGTGTATTTAAAAATGGAAGTACGTTTCAACCAAACGAAAGCCAAATCCAATCAATGCAATTTATGAAAGCCGTAGGTAGCGGTTTACTTGCTTTTGGAGTTGGTGTTGGTAAAACTGCTTCTGCAATAATGAATTTATCTTATTGGTTAGGTAGTAATCAAACAAATAAACCACTTATAGTTGTTCCTAATGCCGTTTATGAAAAATGGAAAATGGAAATGTTTGGTGGTGAATCAAAAAGTTATGAAGTAATTTATATGGATAACAATTTTGAAACATCAATCACTTTTGATAATTTGAAAAAAGCAAAAAAATTCAAAGAAGAAATTGGTGGTAATATTTTTGAAAAGACAAAAATTATTGAAGGACATATACCACAATGGTCAAACTATGTTGAGTTAAATAATTTAAGTGCTGATTGGGTTTTAAAAATAAAAAATTACACCGAAGATGAACAATTACAAATTGAAAATGCAGAATTTTTAGTAAAGTACATTAAAGAAATTCCCGAATCTTACAATTTTGATGATGATGTAGTAAATAACACAATTACCGCAAAATATAAAGATTGGACAATAGCATTATTTGAACAAGATTACAATAATTATTTGAATCAAGAAAAAATAAAATTTGCTAAAAAGAGAAATGTTCAAGAATACAACATTGTTGAAGGAACTAATTTATACGATGAATTTATTGCACAACTTAAATACACAAAATATAAGTTTTTTGTAAAGAAATTTAGAAAATATAAAGCAGAGTTGCCTTACACTTTGGGAGTAGTAAAGCAATTTGATGATAAAACAATTTTTATTTGTACCTATGAAGGTATTAAACATTTGGGTTTAAGTTTGTTAAACGATTCTAATGATGCCTTTGAAAGAAATTCAATTTTTGGTCAAATACACCGAGAAATAACTCAAAATGGAAATTTTGATACAGAAAGATTTTCAAAATTATCTACGATTGATGGAAAATATTATCAATCAATTTATGGTAAAATGGATGATATATTAAGTTTGAAAGAGTTGGAATTTGATTGTGCTATATTTGATGAATCTCACTTTATTAAAAACAATTACACGGAAACATTAGGAGATTACAAAATAAATCGTAATGGATATGTTAGCGATACAATTCGTGAAAAAAGATATAAAGTTGGTAGTGGAAAAAAACCATCTTCATTAGCATTAAGTGGTTATTTTTTATCTCGTTTTATAGGTTTGCGAAATGGTGAAAAAAATGTGATGCACCTAACCGCAACACCGTTTACTAATTCTCCAAATGAAATTTATGGAATGTTGGCATTAACAAACTATTCATTTCTTAAACAATATGGATTTAGCAATTTAACTGATTTCTATGATATTTTTATGGATGTTAGTTACGATTTAGTTTTTTCACCATCGGGAGTAGAAAGAAAGGAACAATTAGTTGGATTCCAAAATTTACCTGCTTTGCGGAGTATGATTTATGCTATTATGAACTATAAAAGCGGTGAAGATGCAAATATTAAGCGACCCGATAAATATTTAATGCCAAATAGTCCAACTGATGAAAGAACTATTTTGCCCGAAACAAGAGAGCAAGATGTTCTTTTTAAAAAAATTAAGGATTATATGCGGTCAGTAATATCCTATGAAGATTTATGTGGTGATACTGAAACTATTGTAGATATTGATGAAATGACAGAAGAACAATTATTTGAAGTCGTTTTAGAAAAAGGAACGGAAGAACAACAAGAAAAATATGGTGCTATTGAAAGACCTTTGGAAGAAGAAAATGAATTTTTTGCACTAAAAGATATTGTAGATAAAATTTTGAAAAAAACAGTAGAAGTAGATGAAAATACTTTAACTGAAAGTGAAAAAGATGGATTCCGTGTAATGAAAGGATTAAATGTTCTAAAAAATGTTACGTTAAGTCCATATTTATCAAAATGTGCAAAAGAGGGTGGTATTGAGCCAACGGCAACACAATACGTTGAATCTTCACCGAAAATACTATATTCAGTAAATTCAATAAAATCAATTCACGATTGGGAAAGAGCAAATAATAAAAAACTGTCGGGTTGCGTAATTTATATGAATATTGGTATTAATGTAAAAGACAAAAATTTTAGTTGGTCTGAAACAGGTTTAGAAAAAATACGAACCTATTTAGTTAATAATTTGGGTTATTCTTATGATGACATTTCAATCGTTTCGGGTAAAGTAAGAAATCAAGAAAGGGAAAAACAAAAAAACAGGTTTTTAAATGGTAACTCAATAATTATGTTGGGTTCTTCTGCAATTTCCACAGGAGTAGATTTACAAGATAATGCTTCTGCTTTATTTTTGTGTGATTTTGATTGGAATCCTACAACAAGCGAACAAATATCGGGCAGAATCCATAGACAGGGTAATAGATTTGCTAATGTGCGAATCGTTTATCCGATGATACGAAATTCATTTGACCCTGCGGTATTTCAAAAGTTGTATGAAAAAACACTACGAATTAAAAATTTGTGGGATAGAAATGACACAGGTTCGGTGTTAAACGTAAAAGAATTTGACTTGAAGGAGTTAAGAAAAAGTATTTTAGATGAACCCGAAGATTTAGCACGTTTTGAAATTGAAGATAAAGTAATTGAAATCAATTCACAAATTAATTTAAGACAAAACAGAATTTATGAATTACAAAATACAAAAGAGTATGTTCAAACAATGCAAAAATTTGAAAATGTGATTAAAGCATTTATTGTAGTTTTTAGTGCATATTCTGAATTTTTGAAATGGGAAAAAAAGGAAAAAGAAATAGAAAATAAATTAGCAGAATTACGAGATGAACAAACAGGCATAACGGATGAAAAAGAAATTAATAAAATTGGTAGAGAAATAGTTAAATTAAATCAAGAATTGATGACCCATAGAAATTTACCAAAATATACGATTTTAGAATATTCAGAGTTAGGAACTGATGTTGAATTAATTGATAACTTAAATAGGGTTATTTTGAATAGTAATTCACTAACAAGTCGTATGAACGAACAAGAAAGAACAAGGGTATATAATTCTTGGTTGGCAGATAATTTCCCAAGATTTGCAAATAAAAAATTTAATATGTCCGTAAATGAAGAAGATGATACATATTTGAATACGGATTTTGATGACCCAAGTAGAGGTGGAGATGTAGAAAGATATTCCATAACATACAGGGATGCGTGGAGAAAATTCAATAAAATGAAAGATTTATTGGAAATTTTAGGCGTTAATTTGGAAAATGTTGATGATACAATACAGGCATTAAGGGAACAAAAAGATGATTTAGAACGTCAAGCAAAAGAAGTAAAAGACACTTTTGATGCCCTTTATGAAGAATATGCAATTCGTAAACAAGAACGTCAAATTACGCAAATGACAGTAGAAGAAAAAGTAAACGAATTTGCTGACTTAAATTATTTGCTTGAAGAACAATTAAATCCATTCCAAATTGATGAAGCAAGAGTGGTTGTATCGCCTGTTCAAATTTTGAATATTGAACCAAATGTTCAAGAAGCCGAAATTGTTGAAACTGAAATAAAGAAAAAACAAGTTAAACCAACGTCTGCAAAACCTAAAAAAGCAAGAATTATTGGTCGTTTGAAAAAAGGATTAGTTGTACGTTTTGAATTTTCGCAAGAAGAAGAAGGATTTACAATTAGTTATGAAACTGATTTATTTTTCGATGCTGAAACAGAAGAATTTATTTTGTTTACGTTAAGAAAAAGCGAAGCAGGTGAAGAAGAAAAAGAGGAAGTATTTGACGAAACACAAGCCGTTAGTTACTACGATTCTTTGAAAGAATATATTGTAGATGAATTTTACGAAAAAGGTGATGTTGAAGAAGTTGATGAAGAAATTGAAGTGGTTTCACCGCAAGAAACAGAAGTTGAAAGCGATGAAATTACAATCGAATTTTTACAGGAACAAATAGATGGATTAATGATAGTAAGAGAAATAACTGATGACCTTGAAGCACTACAATTAATTGATGAACAAATCAATGGATTAAATATTATCATTGACCTTAAAAACCAAGAAAATGACTGAAAACGAAAAAAAGTTAAAACAACTTGAAAAGTTAATTAGCAAACCAAAAGTTGATGCTAAATTGAAGCCAATTTATCAAATGGGAATTGATAGATTGAAAGCAAAAATTAAACAAGAAAAAAAGGCAAGTAAAGTTGTTGTGGAAACCGAAGAAGTGGTAACTGCACCTGTAACGAAAATGCCAAAAACAACAAAACCTAAAACCCAAGCGAAACCAAAAACAGAAAGGGTTGGAGATACCGTTGTTATTGATGGCGTTACTTATGATATGGATTCAAAAGAATTTTGTGATTATTTAGTCGCAGAATTTAAGGAACGCAGAGCAAGTTCAAAAGCAACAAAAGAAAGTAAGTCAAAAATTAGTCCTATAATTAAAAAATTAAAAGAGGGGTTGGTGGTTCGATTTGAACAAAATAAACTCGAAGTAATTGTGTCAAGCGATATGTTTTATGACGAAGATACCGATGAAATTATTTTGTTTACTGAAACTAAACCAAAAGGGGGTGGAAGAAAAGTTCAACGTGAAATAACTTTAACAGAAGCCGAAGCATCCGATAAATATGCTAAAATAAAAAATAATAAAAGCATCACTATTGATGAATTTTACGAATAAAAAATAATAACTATGAATACTTACTTTGAAAACTCGGAAATATTTGAAAATTTCGATGATGAAGTTTTTTCAAATGCTGTTGACCCTAATGCTATAATTCAAGGTGTATCTGCCGTTGCAAGTTTAGGCGGTTCTATTGCCCAAGCAAGTTCACAAAAACAAGCGTCAAAAACAGAAATTCAAAGAGAAATTGAATCAGTTTGTGGTAAAAGAAAACCTGTGTTAAAAAAGAGAAGGCAAAAATACGAAAAATGTGCGAAAGGAATCTATGACAAATATCAATTAAATAAACAACAACAAACTCAACTGCAACAACAACAATTACAAAATCAACAACAACAATTACGCAACACAACAATTCAACAAGAAAAAACAAATAAACGTAATTTATACATTGGTTTAGGTGTTTTAGCCGTACTAATTGGCGTTGTAGTATATTTGAAAAAAACATCTTAAAAAATGAATATGAAAGAACCTTTAATTAAAGCAAACAAGGTATTCAAATACTCAATTACATTTCAAGAAACCAACGATGAAAGCCGTGAAGTAAGCGATTTTTCCGATAGTGAATTTATTATTGAAAATAAAACCGATGAAATTGGGGATATACTTAAATTGGCTAAACAAACCTATGGTATTTATTATCCTATTGCTTTTGGTGTTTGGGAATCAACAACACCCGAACAAAATGCTAAATATTTTGAAAAAGGAATTGAAACGTACTATGGTTTATTTATTAAAAATGAAGATGGTACTGACATTACCGAAGAAGAATATGATTTTATTACATTTTTATTAAGTGATGGTAATTACAATAAATCGGAATTTACTGATTACGCAGTAGGTGGGGTTGTTTTAGGTGCTTTGGCGTTAGGTGTAGGTGGTTTAATTGGTTATTACTATTTCAAAAATAAAAAATCAAGCAAAAAAGATTCGGTAGATTCAAGAGCAAAATTTGTTATTCATAAAATTAATGGTAAGGATAGGAAATTCCCAATTAAAGATGCGTGGACAAAAGAACATTATCACGACAACGAAGATGAAGATTATGAAGTAGAGCCAAGTAAAAGAAAAGTTCCTGCAAGAAACAGGAAATTTGTTGATGGCGGTGGGGTTAATGATTATGATTATGAAGATATTGGTCAATTTTCAATGCCCGATTCTGAATGGAAAAATTATTCACAAGAAGATTTTAATAGATTAGGAAGAAAAATAGTTGAGGAA
>Ga0194133_10009709_pt1 | contig 10980 bp, 9 predicted proteins | sample TA2KigOf40mmetaG_FD_155448 | JGI IMG/M metagenome (GOLD analysis project Ga0194133, IMG submission 155448) | Freshwater microbial communities from Lake Tanganyika, Tanzania - TA2015055 Kigoma Offshore 40m | ecosystem: Environmental > Aquatic > Freshwater > Lake | place: Tanzania: Lake Tanganyika...
ATCGTTGGCAAGTCTAATCGATCAGTCTCGTGACCGGCTAAAGGCAGGCTTACCTGCGCAAACTTAAACGTCCTTACTGCCCAATCCTATGCGACTGCCTTCCTTTCAAACTTCTGATGATCAAAGCACTCAAAGTCGGGTGAAAAACCAAAGCGCCATGCCTGGTTTGATCGTCATCGACCAGCAATGCTTTGTTCACGAGTTAATCGCCCTTTTACGCGATGTGATGCTGTTCAAGCGTCAAGCGCTTCGCGAATTGGAGGCCTTAAATGGTCTTGATAGCTCAAACGCCCAATTGCTTATCGACCCTGAAACCACTGATCTTTGCGAACGCTCAGGATCGCATCGGCACGTATCGGACGGTCGCATCAAACGCTTACTTCGTCCCTTCGGCACTCAGGTCCTGCTATTTAGTGCTGGCGCTGACCGAAAGCTAACACAGCGATTTTTGCGCCTTGGCGCCAGCGGCTATGTAGACAAGAACGCGTCGAGCGCACAATTGTTTGAGAGGCTAGATATTCTTTGGAGCCGACAAAACATTCGAAGGTCGCTTAATCATTGCTTGAGCGATCGATCGTCTGGGTATTTAAAGCCGCATGAGACTTTGGGCCCAAGGCCGCGAGAAATGTTAAGTTCACGGCAACAGCGCCCCCGCCATTTATCAGCTCGTCAATGCGAGGTTCTGCGACTGTTAGAGCAAGGCCATCCTAACAAACGCATATCCGATGAGTTAGGACTAAGCCTGTCGACCGTCAAAACGCATGTGAGTGCGATACTCAAAGCCCTTGGCGCAACCAATCGGGCTCAAGCGGCATTCAAAGCATCAGCTTCAGGCTTGTGACGATCGACGCAATTCTCGCCGAGCCAGCCAAATGGTCGAGCCGAGTATGACCAAAGCACCAAGCAAGGTAGCGCTCGCTGGGACGTCAGAAAAGATCAGCCAGCCGAGAAGACTAGCCCAAACAAGATCGAGAAACTTAACCGACTGCGTCGATGAAATATCGCTCACGCCAAACGAGCGGGTCAGGCAGTAGTGACCGGCGCTTCCCAAAGCCCCGCAAACAAGAAACCAAAACCACTGCCAAAGACTTAAATCCTTCCAAACAAACAACGCCATAGGCAAGCTAAACAATGTGACGGTGATTGACTGCCAGACCACAATCACTTCTGGTCGATCGTATCGGGTAAGAAGTTTTGTTAAAAGAAATGAAGCTGCAAAGACAGGCGAGCTCGCCAACATCAGCAAGTGGTAGAGCCCACCGGCACCAGACAGCTGCGGTCCGACCACAACCATCACACCTGTTAAGCCAAGCAGTGCTGCAAGCCAGCGATCCCAGCGAGCTTGCTCTTTAAGAAACCAGATCGCTCCAATCATGATAAATATTGGCCCGGTAAATCCTATAGCGGTCATATCGGCGAGCGATATCCTCGGTAGCGCCAGGAACCAAAGACTGAGTCCAAGCGTATGTAGTGCGCCACGCCAGATCTGACCCAACCAATGATTGGGTCGATAAGCGACGAATCCTGTTCGAAGAATCAGTGGAAACATCACAAGGGCACCAAACAAATAACGTAAAAACTGCGCTTGAAACGGATGAAGTTCGAGTGCGAGCCAGCGCATCGTTGCGTTAAGAAGCGAAAAGATAAAGCCTGCGAGCGCAGTCCAAATCATGCCCCTTACCGTGGGGTCAAGTCTGCGAAGGCGCCTGCTTGTTCGCCTAAACCTCAAACGCGCAGACCTCCACCCTGAATCAATGGGCGGAGGGTCGTTTGGTGAAGACATGGTAGTGTTTGGCGTCCCGTAGGGGATTCGAACCCCTGTACTCACCGTGAAAGGGTGATGTCCTAGGCCTCTAGACGAACGGGACCATGTTCTTGGTGGAGGTAAGCGGGATCGAACCGCTGACCTCTTGCATGCCATGCAAGCGCTCTCCCAGCTGAGCTATACCCCCAACGAAGATAGCTATTATAACGCGAAGAGCACAAAGCACCAATTGCGAGTCACAGCACGTATATTACCCTAAGCTAGAGAGATGTCCCATGACACATGCATCGATTATCACAGGTCAGGCAATTGCTGCAGCGCTGCGCGCTTCGATTCGACAAGAAGTCGATCGGTGGCCAGCTGATCTCCCACGGCCTTGTCTTGTCGTCATTCAAGTTGGCGATGATCCAGCATCCTCCGTCTATGTTAAAAACAAAGTAAAGGCTTGCGAAGAAGCTGGGATCGTCTCGGAACATAGACGCCTGCCAGCCGATAGTTCTGAGCAAAGCTTGCTCGATCACATTGATAAGCTCAATCAGGACTCACAAGTCCATGGAATCTTGGTGCAACTACCGCTACCAAAACATCTGAGTGCATCCAAACTCATCGACCGCATTGATCCAAACAAAGATGTTGATGGTTTTCATCCGATAAACAGCGGAGCACTCTTTTCGGGACAGCCTCGGCTAGTGCCCTGCACGCCTGCCGGCGTTATGGTCCTACTTGAGCACACCGGCGTCAATTTACGCGGTGCTGAAGCCGTCGTTGTAGGTGCAAGCAATATTGTGGGCAAACCGCAAGCCATGCTGTTACTGGCAGCAGGCGCAACCGTCACGCTTTGTAATAGTAAAACCAAAGACTTGCAAGCACACTGCCAGCGCGCCGATGTGCTGATTGCTGCTGTTGGAAAAGCAGGCTTCATTAAAGGCTCGATGGTCAAACCCGGAGCTGTCGTGATCGATGTGGGCATTAATCGACTCGACTCAGGTCGACTTTGCGGTGATGTTGATTTTGAAGCGGCAAGCCAGAAAGCGTCTTGGATTACGCCCGTGCCAGGAGGCGTTGGACCCATGACAATTGCTATGTTGTTATCAAACACCCTCAAGGCCGCCCGTAGAGCCTTCTAGTATGTAATGTTAAGAAGTTTGATCTAAACAATTACTATATAACGTTATATATATCAATTTCACTCAACCCTATTGATCTTCGCCTTCAAGCCTTCGACCATGCATAATCCACTGCTCAACCCTGCCCCACATGTTGATTACCCGCTGATCAAAGCTGAACATATCGAGCCTGCCATTAGTGCATTAGTGGCTCGTGCGAGAGCCGAGCTTCAAGCCATTTCGCAAAAAGATATTGCGCTAGGATGGGACGTAATTGTTGCGCCATTTGACGATGCGTTAGATGCACTATCTCGGAGTTGGGGAGTCGTTGGGCACCTCAATGCGGTCATGGATCAAGCCGAGTGGCGCAAAGCATTCAATCTTATGCTGCCGCAGGTGACCGACTTTTACACGGCGCTCGAGCAAGACCAGGGGTTACTTCATTGTTTTAAGCAATTAAGACAATCGTTGCCATCAGACCCTGGATCAAAAGTCGACATGCAACGACAGCGAAGTCTTGACTTGGCAATCCAGGACTTCAGACTCTCTGGCGCTGAATTGCCGCCTGAGCAGCGCGCTGAACTTGCCTTGCTCATAAAATCCTTAAGTGAACACGGACAAAAATTTTCTGAGAACGTTCTAGATGCCATCAATGCAGCGTCTTGCTTGGTTGAAGAGTCATCGAGCCTAGACGGCTTACCTGAAGATGTTATTGAAGCTGCACGCCAACAGGCAAAAGAGAACGGACAAGAGGGGTGGCGGTTTACGCCCCACATGCCATCGTATCTTCCAGTCATGCAATATGCTCATGACAGAAAGTTACGCGAGAAAATGTATCGTATCTACAGCACGCTTGCTTCAGACCAAGGTGATCCAACATTTGACAATGGGCCACTCATGGAGATGATTCTGGCCCTTCGTCAGGCAAGTGCGAAGTTGCTCGGCTTTGATCATTTTGTTGCGATGTCCTTGCAACCGAAGATGGCCACTTCAAGCAGTGCGGTAAATTCCTTTTTGCTGGACTTACACGCAAGAGTTAAACCTCAAGCCCAACAAGAGATCATCCAACTTGCAGACTTCGCTAGCAAGCAGCTTGGTATTGAAAAACTAGAGGCCTGGGATATTCCCTATGTTTCTCAACAACTGAAGCAACGTTTATTCGATTTCTCGGATCAGGAGGTAAAGGCGTATTTTCAGCTCGACAAAGTGCTTGACGGGCTTTTTCAATTGATACACAAGCTATTTGCATATCGCTTTGAGCCGGTGGACCTTCCTGTATGGCACAAGGATGTAAGGTGTTATGCCATCTATGGCAATACAGATGAAACTGCCAGGGCCTATGTTTATCTTGACCTTTACTCGCGCCCAGGCAAAAGAAGTGGGGCATGGATGAATGTGGCTGCAAATCGTCGGAGAAACGGCCATAGCATCGCAGCGCCCATGGCATGGTTAACCTGCAATTTCCAAGCACCTGTTGGTTCACGTCCGGCAACGTTAACCCATGACGAGGTAACCACACTTTTTCATGAATTCGGACATGGTCTGCACCATGTTCTTACCGACATGCAAGAGCCTAGAGTGTCTGGACTCAATGGTGTGGAGTGGGACGCCGTGGAGTTGCCAAGTCAGTTTCTTGAAAACTTTGCTTGGGAATGGGATCAGATTCAACATATGACCGCGCATGTTGAAAGTGGCGCTAGCCTCCCCGCACCACTATACCAACGCATGCTCAAAGCCAAACACTTCATGATGGGCATGTATTTAATTAGGCAACTTGAGTTTGCTGTATTTGACCTAACACTTCACGAGCGACTCGCGCCGGCCAAACCTAACGAGATTATGACTTTGCTGAACGAAGTGAGAAGGCAGGTCGCTGTTGTCCCCTACCCCGAATGGAATCGCTTTCCGCATGCTTTTTCACATATTTTCGCTGGAGGCTATGCAGCGGGTTATTACAGTTATTTGTGGGCTGAAGTTCTTTCGGCTGACTGCTATTTAGCGTTTACAGAGACTATTGACGGAGAAATTAGAGCGATTAAGCATGAGAAGCGTTCGATGCTTGGGCAACGTTTCCTGCAGGAAATCCTCGCCCTTGGAAGCGTACGACCAGCCATCGAACACTTTAAGGCCTTCATGAATCGTGAACCAAAGCTTGATGCTTTGCTTACGCTCTACGGATTAAGCGATGCTGAGCCCATCGGAGCAAGTCATGCTCCCTGAAGCAGAGCTGAGCATTTGTAGCTGGAATGTCAATTCGCTCAAAGTACGCTTTGAGCAACTCAAGGCACTTCTAGAGACTCAACGCTGGGACATCATCTGCCTTCAAGAAACAAAAATGACCGATGATCGCTTCCCCTACGAAGCCTTACGCGGACTAGGCTATCACGCCTTTCATATTGGCCAGCCGACCTACAATGGCGTTGCGATCTTGGCCCGTCTTGATCGATTTCAAGACATGAAACTCGTCCAAAGTCAGCTTCCAGAGTTGGATGACCCGCAACAACGATTCATGCTTGCTCAAATAGATGATTTATTGATTGCATGCGCATACGTGCCAAACGGACAGGCTGTAGATTCTGACAAATTTCAGTACAAATTAAATTGGCTTGATAAACTCCATCGTTTCTTAAGCCATAGTGACTTGTGTCGCCGCCCATTCGCTTTACTTGGTGATTTCAATATTGCGCCCCAAGACATCGATGTTCACGATGCGGAGTTGTGGCGAAATCAAGTCCTTTGTACATCCGAAGAGAGAAGCCGATTTCAAGGGCTTCTTGATCTCGGATTAACGGACTGTTTTCGTCATGTAGAGCCACTGAGTCGTGTTTATAGTTGGTGGGACTATCGACAACTTGCTTTCCAGAAAAATAAAGGCCTGCGCATTGACCACATTCTCATTAGCCAGCCACTCGTGCCTTCGCTATTATCTTGTGAAATTGTTCGTCAGGCTCGGAAAGCAGAAAAGGCTTCAGATCATGCGCCGGTAGTGGCAAGACTTAGAAGGTAATTCACCAGTGATCGTCCTCTAATTTGAGCTCCAGAATCTTTCTTGTAATTGTATTGCGGCCGATGCCAAGCCTTGACGCGGCATCGATACGTCGTCCTCTTGTGTATCTAAGGGCTGTTCGAATGACGATTGATTCAAACCGGCGTGTCAAGTGATCCATTAAGAATGAATCGTCGGGTATACCTGTTTGACTCGCTAACGAACGCTGTACTTCTTGGATCAACCCCTGTTCCCATGCGCCATCGATCGCATCGTGCGCTTGCCTTGCGCTACTAAGCTCCTGCTCGGGCATCTGTAAAGCATCGCCACTTATGCGATGATCGGACACGGGCACGAATTGCCTTTGATGTAAATCTGCAGACATCGCAGAACTCGCATTTTGGCCACTGGAAGCCAGCCCGTGAGAGCCAGAGGTGCTATGGGTCAGCGCAAGGCCTCGAGGTGTTAGTAGTCTGAATTCTGATGGCAAGTCCTTCCCCTCAACAATCTGAGCAGGGGCCATGACGCTTATCCAGTGACATGTATTCTCGAGTTGACGCACGTTGCCAGGCCAAGAGAACTTGCACAAGGCGGTCTGAGCATCATCAGACAAGCGCTTGACCTCAACGCCGAGTTCTTTGGCACTTCGCTGCAAGAAATGCCGACTCAGCAGCGGGATGTCTTCAACCCGCTCGCGTAGCGCCGGCAGGCGAAGACGAATGACATTAAGCCGATGAAATAAATCTTCGCGAAACTGGCCTTGGTGAACTCGTTGTTCTAAATCCTGATGAGTCGCAGCAATAACTCTTACATTTGCTTGAAGGGCCTGCTGACCACCAACGCGGTAGAACTGGCCATCAGCAAGAACTCGGAGCAGCCTGGTTTGTAGCTCAGCCGGCATATCGCCAATTTCGTCAAGAAATAGCGTGCCACCCTCGGCCTGTTCGAATCGGCCGCGACGCTGCTGCTGGGCGCCGGTAAACGATCCACGCTCATGCCCGAAGAGCTCCGATTCTAGTAAATCCTTTGGAATCGCTGCCGTGTTGAGGGCAACAAATGGGCCTTTAGCTCGGATACTGTGGCGATGTAATGCTCTTGCTACAAGCTCTTTGCCAGTTCCTGATTCGCCAGTGATCAACACAGTAACACTTGAGGAAGCGAGCCTACCGATCGCTCTAAATACCTCTTGCATGGCGGGCGCTTGGCCGAGCATATCAGTAGCCACCAACTCTTGTTGCGCTTCAACCGATTCGCGTCCTGACTCTTGGACAGCACGCCTTATCAACTCCATGGCGTGTGATAAGTCAAAGGGCTTGGGTAGGTACTCAAAGGCACCTCCCCTGAATGCTGATACCGCGCTGTCAAGATCAGAGTAGGCCGTGGTGATGATTACAGGAAGTGCGGGCCTTTGCCGACGGACACGCTCAAGCAACTCCAAACCATTTGTGCCAGGCATTCTAATATCTGATACGAGTACTTGCGGTGCCTCTTGCTCCAGCGCCGACAGGCACTCCTGAGCATTGTCAAAACAGCGCACTGCCAATCCTTCTCGTTGAACTGCCCGCTCAAGCACCCAACGGATCGACTGATCATCATCTACGATCCAGATACCCTTCATCGCTTCTTGCCGCCTATTAATGGGAGCCTTACCTTAAAGTCGGTTTCCCCGGGTTTACTGTCAAACTCAATGATCCCGCCATGTTGCTGGACTAAGGACTGAGCCATTGATAATCCGAGACCGCTGCCACCAGCCCGGCCGGTTACCAAGGGATAAAAGATCGATTCACGCAAATCAAGTGGCACCCCTGGGCCGTTGTCAATAACATGCAAGTCCAATGCCAAACGATGTCGTACTCGACCAATCGTCACTTGGCGAGCTATGCGGGTTTTAAATGTGATTGTGCCCTGCCCCAGCATCGCTTGCGCGGCATTGCGAGCAAGATTTAAGACCGCTTGGATGATTTGTTCAAGGTCGCCCTCAACCTCGGGAAGGCTTGCGTCATAGTCACGACAAAGGTTGATGCCCTTGGGATACTCAACCGTGATTAAGGAGCCAACACGATCGCATACTTGATGAATATTGAATAGTTCTATTTTTGGTAAATGTTTCTGAGGAGCGAGTAATCGGTCGACTAGCTTTTGCAAGCGGTCGGCTTCGCTGATGATGACCTGCGTGTATTCACGAAAGTGAGCACTAGGAAGATCGATTTCAAGCAATTGAGCTGCTCCGCGAATACCCCCCAGTGGATTCTTCACTTCATGAGCAAGATTTCTAAGTAATTCGTGGTTTGCCTTGGCGGAGTCATAAATTCGATTCTCACGATCAACCCGTCGCCTTTGCTCAAGTGCTTGAAATTCCAGCACGAGCCCCAAGTCAGCGCCTTCGGGCACAACGGCGGTGCAAGCACAATAAAGCGGCTCTCTGCCAGGCCTGGTCAAACTAAGTTCAAAGCGCTTGGCACCATACATCAAGCGCTTGCCGTCCCAGAACAAATGTTCGATCGGTGCGCCATCAACAAAGGAACGCCAAAAAGCCTGTCCCTGCAATGAACGAGAGGTGCACTCGAAGAGTTGCTCCGCAGCCAAATTCATGAATACAACATTGCCCGCGTGGTCGAGCAATACAATCGCTGAAGCAGCAAGATTCAGCGAGGCAAAACTCGCATGCTCGATAGGCTTCATTTAGGCCTTACGCAATATGAATAAGATCGGTATAAATCGCGTTCGTTCTGACTAAATCCTGATCACCAATGCAAAAAAGGGGCGACTCAATGCGCCCCTTTTTTCTAGGTCCTACATCAATGACTCATTAAAGCGAGTAGTACATATCAAATTCGATAGGATGCGTTGTCATACGGAACCGTGTGACTTCCTCCATCTTCAATGCGATAAATGCATCGATCATCTCATCGCTGAAGACACCTCCACGCGTTAAGAATTCGCGATCTTTATCGAGTTGCTCAAGTGCTTGGTCGAGGCTCGAGCAAACTGTAGGAATCTTTGCATCTTCTTCAGGTGGCAGATCGTAAAGATTCTTATCCGCCGCTTCACCCGGGTGAATCTTGTTTTGCACACCGTCAAGACCGGCCATTAGCATCGCTGCGAAGGCAAGATATGGATTGGCGGTCGGATCTGGGAAACGCACTTCGATCCGACGTCCCTTCGGATTGCTCACATAAGGTATACGAATTGAAGCGGAGCGATTACGGGCTGAATAGGCAAGCTTGACCGGTGCTTCAAAGCCAGGCACAAGACGCTTATAAGAATTTGTACCAGGGTTTGTTATCGCATTGAGTGCACGTGCGTGCTTGATAATGCCGCCAATGTAGTAGAGCGCAAAGTCGGATAGTCCTGCGTATTTATCGCCAGCGAAGAGATTGTGTCCATCTTTCCACACAGACTGGTGGCAGTGCATCCCTGATCCGTTATCACCAACGACTGGCTTTGGCATAAAGGTAGCTGTTTTGCCATAACTTGCTGCAACGTTATGAACGACATATTTGAGCACTTGTGTCCAGTCAGCGCGCTGAACAAGTGTCGAAAACCTGGTTCCGATTTCACATTGACCCGCGCCTGCGACTTCATGGTGGTGAACTTCAACGGGTACACCCATTTGCTCGAGTATCAAGCACATTTCAGAACGCATATCCTGAAAGGAGTCGACCGGGGGTACTGGGAAGTAGCCGCCCTTTACCGCGGGGCGATGAGCAAGGTTGCCTCCTTCGATATCCTTGCCACTACTCCATGAGGCCTCCTCGGAATGGATTTTCACCGAGCTTCCTGACATATCGGCCCACCAAGTAACCGAATCAAAAATGAAAAATTCAGGTTCTGGACCGAAGTAAGCCGTGTCGCCAATGCCCGATGCCTTCAGGTAAGCCTCGGCCCGCTTTGCGATGGACCGAGGATCGCGTGAATAACCCTTGCCGTCAGATGGCTCGACCACATCACAACTCAAGATGAGTGTGGATTCTTCACGGAAAGGATCCATGTTAGCTGTTGTAGGATCTGGCATTAGCAGCATATCGGAGACTTCGATGCCCTTCCAACCTGCAATCGACGAGCCGTCAAATGCATGGCCAGCACTGAACTTTTCTTCATCAAACGCAGATACGGGCACGCTTACATGCTGCTCTTTACCGCGGGTGTCAGTGAAACGAAAATCGACAAACTTTACGTCGTTGTCTTTCACCATTTTTAGGACGTCTTGTACAGACTTCGACATCATTTAATCTCCATGAGTTGAAGGGCAAAAAATTAGTACGGGTTGCTAGTGCGTCCCGATAAGGCCTGAGAATTCTATTCGTTCAAACCAATAAGACGGACTCAGCATGAACAATAAGACAGGCTCAGCATGAAGTGTGCCAGCGAAAGGTCCATATTCTTCAGGGCCTCGCGCACTTACATTTGGCTTGACAAGTCCTGGATTGCTCAAATATGGTGCGTGCAATTGATATATGCACTTTTATAGTGCATTATGCGCCCTTATGGCGAATCACCCAAAAAAAGAAGCTTGCAAGTCATTAAGAAAACGCCAGCCTAAGTCGCTTGCTCGCCAGCGCGTCGGATTTTGATCAAGCAGGCCCTTGCTGACTGCTTGATTGGCCATCTGAACGAGAACATTCGCCGGTAGCCCCGTGCGCTCCTGCCACCAGTGACTCGGCACCCCATCCTTCAATCGTAGGACGTTTAGCATAAATTCAAAGGGCAAGTCACTCGCAGCCAGCCATCGCTCTGTGCTGTGCTGCTTGCCTGATTCTGGCTTCAAGCAGTCCATGTAAAGCTCCGGACTTCGTCGCCGCACGGTACGCCTTATGCCCTGATGATCACTGATTTTCCCGTGTGCCCCCGCACCGATCCCTAAATAGTCGCCGAACTGCCAATAGTTAAGATTATGTCGGCAACGCTGCCCAGTTTGGGCCCAAGCCGATACTTCGTACTGCTCAAAGCCGGCATGCGCCAGATTCGACTCAATCAGCGATTGCATTGACTCGAGCAGACCCTCGTCAGGCATGCACGCTGGCGCGTGTTTAGCGAAGACGGTATTTGGCTCGAGGGTAAATTGATAAAGCGATAAATGGCTTAATCCTTCATCGACATAATGAAGAGCTGATGCTAAGTCG
>Ga0194133_10009710_pt1 | contig 10980 bp, 10 predicted proteins | sample TA2KigOf40mmetaG_FD_155448 | JGI IMG/M metagenome (GOLD analysis project Ga0194133, IMG submission 155448) | Freshwater microbial communities from Lake Tanganyika, Tanzania - TA2015055 Kigoma Offshore 40m | ecosystem: Environmental > Aquatic > Freshwater > Lake | place: Tanzania: Lake...
CCCCGCTTGAACAGGACGGTCGTGATCGTCGCGGTGGAGACCTGGGCGAGCTTGTCGCGCGCGGCGGCGGTGAGCATGGGTTGTCGTCCTTCCTCGTGTCCCTCTCGGGCCTCGTGTGCGTCGTGCGCGCGAGCCTAGCGCAGCGCGCCGCGCCGCGGGGGTCGCTTGCAACCCGGCCCTCGCGTGCTAGAAGTCCGGCCACCAGCCCATGGACGCCTCCCCGCCCGAGATCTCCGTCGTCGTACCGGTGCGCGACGAGGAGGACAACATCGACACGCTGCTCGCCGAGATCGCGGCGGCGCTGGCGGGGCGAAGCTTCGAGGTCGTGTATGTCGACGATGGCAGCGCCGACGCGACGCCCGCGCGGCTCGCCGCGGCGCGCGCGCGCATGCCGGGCCTGCGCGTCCTGCGCCATCGCCGCAACGCCGGCCAGTCGGCCGCCCTGGTGACCGGCATCCGCGCCGCGCGCGGGGCCTGGATCGCGACGCTCGACGGCGACGGGCAGAACGACCCCTCGGACATCCCGCGCCTGCTCGCGCGCGCGGCCGAGGCCGACGCGCCGGCGCTGGTCGCGGGCTGGCGCGCGACGCGCCGCGACACGCGGCTCAAGCGCGTCTCCTCGCGCCTCGCCAACGCGGTGCGTGCGACCCTGCTCGGCGATCGCACGCCCGACACGGGATGCGGCCTCAAGGTCTTTCGCCGCGACGCCTTCCTGCGCCTGCCGCCCTTCGACCACATGCATCGCTTCCTGCCCGCGCTAGTGCAGCGCGAAGGCGGCGTCGTGGTGAACGTGCCCGTCAACCATCGCCCACGCGCCGCCGGGCGCTCCAAGTACGGCGTCATGAACCGGCTCTGGGTTGGCATCGTCGACCTGCTCGGCGTGATGTGGCTGCAGCGCCGCCCCGTGCGTCCGGAGATCGGGGAGGGCGGGTGAGCGCGCCGCGCGCCGCGCTCGCCTTCGCGGCGCTGCTCTGGGCAGCCTGCGTCGCCAGCGGCCTCGCGCTGCGCCCGCTGCTGCCCGTCGACGAGACGCGCTACCTCGCCGTCGCGCTGGAGATGTGGCAGCGCGGCGACTTCCTCGTGCCGTGGCGCAACGGCGTCGCCTACCATCATAAGCCGCCGCTGCTGTTCTGGTCCATGCACGCGGGCTGGGCGATCCTCGGCGTCGGCGAGGCCTGGGCGCGCATGGTGGCGCCGCTCTTCGGCCTCGCATCCCTCTTCGCCTGCGCCGCGCTGGCGCGGCTGCTCCATCCCGGGCGGCCCGCGGTCGCCGCGATGGCGCCGCTGGCGCTGCTCGCGTTCTCCTACTTCGCGCTCTTCGGCACGCTCACCTTCTTCGACACGCTGGTGACGTTCTTCGCGCTGGTCGGGTGGATCGGCATGGCGATGGCCGCGCGCGGGCAGGAGGCGCGCGGCTGGACGCTGGTGGCGCTGGCGCTCGGCCTCGGCATCCTCTCCAAGGGGCCGGTGCAGCTCCTCCACCTCCTGCCGGTGGCGCTGCTCGCGCCGCTCTGGGCGCGCGCCCTCGGCGGGGCGCCGTCCTGGCGGCGCTGGTATGCGGGGCTGGGGCTGGCGCTGCTCGCGGGCGCCGCGATCGGCCTCACCTGGGCGATCCCCGCGGCGATCTCCGGCGGCGAGGAATTCGCGCGCAAGATCTTCCTCGGCCAGCACACGGGCCGCATGGTCAGCTCGTTCCAGCACGCGCGCCCCTTCTGGTGGTACGCGCCGATGCTGCTCGCGCTGCTCTTCCCCGCGCTCTGGTGGCTGGCGCCCTGGCGCGGCCTGCGCGGCGGCGGGCTCGGCGAGGGCGGGACGCGCTTCGTCGCCTGCGCCTGCGTGCCCGTCCTCCTCGCCTTCTCCGCGATCAGCGGCAAGCAGCCGCACTACCTGCTGCCGGAATTCGCGCTGGCGGCGATCCTGCTCGCGCGCCTCGCCGACCGCGACGGCTTTGAGGATCGCCGCATCGACCGCGCAGTGCCCGCGCTCGGCCTCGCGCTCGCGGGCATCGGCATGGTCGCGCTGCCCTTCCTCGCGCCGCGCATCGCGCAGGGCAGGCCGGGGATGGACCTGGCGCCCGGCCTCGCCGTCGCCATCGCGGGCTTCGGCCTCGCGCTCCTCGCGGGCGCGGCGCTGCTGCTGCGCGACCGTGCGCGCGCGGCGCCGGCTCGGCTCGCCAGCCTCGCCGCCGCGACCGCGGCGCTGGTCGTCGGCGCGAATATCGGCTTCACGGTGCTCGCGCCGGCGAACGACGCCGCGCCGCTCGCGCGCGTGCTGGCCGCCGCCGAGGCGGAGGGACGGCGCATCGGCATGGTCGGCGACTACGAGAGCGAATTCCATTTCGCGGGCCGGCTGCGCCAGCCCTTCGCGGACGAGCTGGGCGACGCGGGCGCGATCGAGTGGGCGCGCGCCAACCCGACGGGCATCGTGCTGCGCAGCTATGGGCGCCGCGCGGCACTGCCCGCCGACTGGCCGGCGCCGCTGCATCTCGGGCCGTGGCGCGGGCGCGTGATCGCGGCATGGCCCGCCGCGCTGGTCGCGGGCCCGCGCGGCGCGGAGCTGATGTCGGATCCGCGGCCGCGCTGAGCGCGCGCGTCAGATGCGCCGCGCGCGGCCCTTCCAGTAGGGCTCGCGCAGCAGGTTCTTCTGCACCTTGCCCACGGGCGTGCGCGGCAGCGCGGCGACGAACTCGACGACGCGCGGCCGCTTCCAGCGCGCGGTGCCGGCCTCGGCGAAGTCGATCAGCTCCTGCGCGGACGCCTCCATGCCCTCGCGCAGCACGACATGCGCGATCGGCACCTCGCCCCAGCGCTCGTCGGGGATGCCGAAGACCGCGCATTCGCCGACCGCGGGATGGCGAAGCAGCGCGTTCTCCACCTCGACGGGATAGAGGTTCTCCGCGCCAGAGACGATCATGTCCTTGGCGCGGTCGACCAGGGTGAGGAAGCCGTCCTCGGCGAGGAAGCCGACATCACCGGTCGCGAGCCAGCCGTCGCCGAAGCGGAAGGCCTCGCGCGTCGCCGCGTCGTCGCCCAGGTACTCGCGCAGCAGGTTCGGCCCGCGCACCAGCACCTCGCCGACCTCGCCCGCGCGCCGCGCGCCCCCGTCCTGGTCGACGATGCGCAGCTCGACGCCGGGCACGGCGGGCCCGACCGAATCGGCGCGCGTGCGGTTGAAGCGCGAGGGGCGCAGCGCGATCGGTCCGGTCTCCGACTGGCCGTAATGCTCGATCGTCTCGATCCAGGGCAGCGCCTCGGCGAATTCCTCGAGCAGCGCGAGATGCATCGGCGCGCCGGCATGGTGCATGCGGCGCAGCGTCTGCATCCGCCGCGGCAGGAATTGCGGCGCGCGCAGGATGTCGAGCATCTGCGTCGGCACGAGCAGCGCGGCGGCGGCGCGGTGCCGCTCCACGAGGTCGAGGAAGCGCGCGGCGTCCCAGCGCGCGAGCGGCACGGCGCAGGCGCCAGCGCCGACCACCGCGCCGACCAGACATGCAGGCCGACGGTGTGGAACATCGGCGTCGAGACGATGCAGGCGTCGCCCGGGGCGTTGTCGAACAGCGCGACCGCCCCCGCGATGCTGGCCGCGCGCGCGCCATGCGTCACCGCGACGGCCTTTGGCCTGCCGGTGGTGCCGCCGGTGAAGTTGATCGACAGCAGGTCGCCGGGCGAGACCGCGGGCAGCGATCCCGCGCGCGCCGAGACCGCGGCGGCGAGGTCGCGCGTGTCCGGGCCGCCGGCCTCCACCACGCGCGCGAACTCCGCGCCGGCGGCGCGCGCGTCGGCGACCTGCGGGGCGAGGTCGCGATGGACGAAGAGGCCGCGCATTCCCGCGAGGCCCGCCATCTCCGCGAGCTCGCGGCCGGAGGCGCGCGTCGGCAGGTTGGCCAGCACCAGCCCGGCGCGCGCGGCGGCGAAGAAGAGAAGCCCGTACTCGAGGCTGTTGGGCAGCATGGCGCCGATGCAGGAGCCCGGCGCGAAGCCCGCGCCGGCGAGCACCGCGGCGAGCCTGTCGGCCTCGGCGTCGAGCGCCGCATGGGACAGGGTCGCGTGCTCGCCGAGGATGGCCGCGGAGGAAGGCGCGAGGCGCGCGCTCGCCCGCAGCACGTCGCCGACGACGCACGGAGTCGCTGGGTTCGCGCTCACGCGCGGCGCGGCGGATGTTCCCTGCGGCGCCATTTCGGCCCTATAAGCACCTCGCGCACATCGATTGTGGGCCGAAGCTAACGCAAAGCGACGCGCTCGGCATCATCGGAAGGAAGGCGGTTTGCCATGGGCCACAGGATCACCATCGCGGGGCTGGACGCGACCATCGAGGCGGAGCCCGGCGAGACCATCCTCGACGCCGCGCTGCGCGGCGGCGTCGCCTTCCCCTTCGGCTGCCAGTCCGGCAATTGCGGCGCCTGCAAGGTAGCGCTGCTCTCTGGCGGGATCGCCCTGCATCCCTATTCCGACTTCGCGCTGGAGGAAGGCGAGCGCCTGCAGGGCCTCGTGCTCGGCTGCCGCGCGGTGCCGATGGGCGATTGCGACGTGGCGCTGCTCGAGGCCGCGGACTGGGAGGTCCACCCGCAGCGCGACATGAAGTGCCGCGTCGTATCCATCGACGACGCCACCCATGACATCCGCCGCGTGCGGCTGGAGATCCTCGAGGGCGGGCCCCTCGTCTTCTCCGCCGGGCAATATGCCAGCCTCGCCTTCCCCGGCCTGCCGCCGCGCGACTACTCGATGGCGAACGCGCCGGGCGAGGCGATCCTGGAGTTCCACATCCGCCTCGTGCCCGGCGGCGCCGTCACGCCCTTCGTGCGCGAGCGGCTGGAGGCCGGCGACGAGTTGCGGGTGCGCGGGCCGATGGGGACGGCCTCGTGGCGCAAGCGCCACGCAGGTCCCATCCTCGCGGTGGCCGGCGGCTCGGGCCTCGCGCCCATCAAGTCGATCGTCGAGGCGGCGCTGGCCTCCGGCGCGCGCCAGCCGGTCCGGCTCTATGCCGGCGCGCGCGCCGAGCGCGACCTCTACCTGCTCGACCATCTCGCCGCGCTCGCCGCGCGGCACCCGAACCTCGAGGTCGTGCCCGTGCTCTCCGAGCCGCAGGGCCCGACCGCGCGCCGCACCGGCTTCCTGCGCGACGCGCTGCGCGCAGACCTGGCGGGCGGGCTCGAGGGCTGGAAGGCCTATCTCGCCGGCCCGCCGGTGATGGTGGAGAGCTGCGTCGAGGTTCTGGACGAGCTCGGCATGCGTCGCGCCGACTGCCACGCCGACGCCTTCTACACCGAGGCTGACCGCCAGGCGATGGGGCGCTGAGGCGCCTCACTCCATCCTGATGCCGCCATTGACCGGCACGGTCGCGCCGGTGACGTAGCCAGCCCCGGGCGAGAGCAGGAAGGCGATCGTCGCCGCCACCTCTTCCGCGCGCCCGGTGCGGCGCAGGGGCGTCGCCGCCTCGACGCGCCGCTTCGTCTCCGCGGGATGCGGCGCGGTCATCGGCGTGTCGATCCAGCCCGGCGCGACGCAGTTGACCGTGATGCCGCGCGGCGCGAGTTCGCGCGCGATGCCCTTGGCGAAGGATTCGAGCGCGCCCTTCGAGGCCGCGTAGCCGCTCGACGTCGCGACGCCCCCGGTGCGCGCCGCGAGCGAGGACAGCAGCACGATGCGCCCGCCATCGGCCATCCAGCCCGAGGCCGCGCGGCAGCACAGGTAGGACGCGGTGAGGTTGATCGCGACGATCTCCGCCCAGCGCGCGGGGTCGAGCTCCCCGATCGGCCGCGTGTCGACGATGCCCGTGCACACGACCAGCGCGTCGAGGCGCGGCATGGCGCGGCGCGCGGCGTCGAGCGCGGCGAGCACCGAGGCCTGGTCGCGCGCGTCGAGCGTCGCGCTGGCCGCGCCGGTCTCCGCCGCGAGCGCCGCCAGCGCCGGCGTGTCCATGTCGAGCAGCGCGAGCGACGCCGCGCCGCCCGCGCGCAGCGCGCGCGTCGTCGCGGCGCCGATCCCGCCCGCCGCGCCGACGATGCAGGCATTCCCCGCGAAACCGTCCATCCCGATCCTCCCGGCGCGGATGCGCGCCTGCACGCAGCATCGGCCCTGCGCGCGCCGCCGCGCAACCGCCGCCGCGCGCGCCCCCCCATGCCGCGCACGCGGCTTCCGCGCAGCGCGGCGATGCGGCAGCATGCGCTCCGCTTCATCGGCGGAGGCATCCATGCAGCAGCGCAGGCTCGGCGATTCGGGGCTCCTGGTTTCGGCGGTCGGTCTCGGCTGCAACAATTTCGGCGGGCGGATCGACGTCGAGGCGACTCGCCGCGTGGTCCATAGGGCCGTCGACCTCGGCATCACCCTCTTCGACACCGCCGACATCTACGGCAACAAGGGCGGCTCCGAGGCCGCGATGGGCGAGGTGATGGGCCCGCTGCGCAAGCGCATCGTCCTCGCCACCAAGTACGCCAAGCCGATGGACGACGAGGGCAGGGCGCGCGGCGCCTCGCGCCGCTACATCGTCGAGGCGGTGGAGGCGAGCCTGCGCCGCCTGCGCACCGACTGGATCGACCTCTACCAGCAGCACGAGCCCGATCCCGGCACGCCGATCGAGGAGACGATGCGCGCGCTCGACGACCTCGTCTCCTCCGGCAAGGTCCGCTATGTCGGCTGCTCGAACCTGCCGGCCTGGCAGGTGGTCGAGGCGCGCTGGACCTCGCGGATGGGCGGCTACGTGCCCTTCGTCTCGGCGCAGGACGAGTACAGCCTGCTCGCGCGCGGCATCGAGGCGGAGCTGCTGCCGGCGCTCGGCCGCTCGGGCATGGGACTGCTGCCCTATTTCCCGCTCGCCTGCGGGATGCTGACGGGCAAGTACCGGCGCAACGCCGCGATGCCGGAGGGCGCGCGCCTCACCAACACGCAGCGCCTCGCCGACATCTACGTGACCGAGGCGAACTGGACGATCGTCGAGCGGCTCGAGGCGTTCTGCGCCGCGCGCGGCCGCTCGATGCTGGAGCTCGCCTTCTCCTGGCTGCTGGCGAACCCGCTCGTGTCGAGCGTGATCGCCGGCGCGACGCGGCCCGAGCAGCTGGAGCAGAACGTCGCCGCGGCGGGCTGGGCGATCGGCGCGGAGGACCTCGCGGAGATCGACCGCCTGGCGCGCAAGGGCTGAGCGCGATGGCCGCCGCGCCGCGCAATGCGCTGAAGGAGCGGCTCGCGCGCGGCGAGGTCGCCGCGTCGATGACCGTGCGCCTCGTCGCCGACCCGGCGGTCGCGCTGCTGGCGCGCAGCGCGGGCTTCGACACGATCTATGTCGACCTCGAGCACGGGCCGTTCTCGATCGAGACCGCCGCGCGCATCTGCGTCGCCGCGCAGGAGGCGGGCCTCGCGCCGCTCGTGCGCGTGCCGGCGCGCGGGCCGGAATGGATCTCGCGCGTGCTCGATGGCGGCGCGATGGGCGTGATCGTCCCGCATGTCGACAGCGCCGCTGAAGCGCGCGAGGCGGTGGCCGCGGCGATGTACCCGCCGCTCGGCCGTCGCTCGGCCGCGGGCGCGCTGCCGCAATTCGGCTTCGCGGGGCCGCCGGCCGCGGAGGCGATGCGCGCGGCCAACGCGGTGACGATGGTCGTCGTGCAGCTGGAGACCGCGGCGGCGATCGCGGCGGCCGACGAGATCCTCGCCGTCGAGGGCGTCGACATGGCGCTGCTCGGCGCCAACGACCTGCTCGCCGACATCGGCGCGCCGGGGGATTTCGACGACCCGCGGCTGATGCAGGCCTATGCGCGCGTCATCGACGCCTGCCGTCGGCTCGGGCGCCATGCCGGCGTGGGGGGCCTCGCCGGCCGCCCCGACCTCGCGGCGCGCTGCGTCGCGATGGGCGCGCGCTACGTGTCGACCGGCACCGATCTCGGCTTCCTGCTCGCCGCCGCCACGAAGCGCGCCGCCGCCGCCCACGCGCTGCCGTGCTGACGCGCGGCAAGGAAGCTGGTTCGACGGGGCAGGAGTGAACCTGGCTCCTCCCCCGGCCGCGCGGTAGCGCGGGTGGGGGAGGTGGCGCGCGCCGTCAGGCGCGCGACGGAGGGGGCGAGTGCCGCCTGCTCGCGCGGCGGGCGGATGGCGTGCGCTGCGATCGGCGTTTCACCGCCAGAGCCGTTGCCCCCTCCCGGCCTCCGGCATCATTGCCGCCCCGTCGCCGCGCTGCCGCGCGGCGCCACCCCTCCCATCCGCGCGAAGCGCGGACGGGAGGGGAGCCGGGGTCGTCCATCCGCGCCGTGGCGCGGATGGGGGAGGGAGGCCGGGCTCAGCCTTCCTTGACGACGTTGCGCAGCGTGCCGACGCCGGTGATCTCGATCTCGGCGACATCGCCGGGCTTCATGAACTCCGGCGGGGTGCGCGCCGCGCCGACGCCGCCGGGCGTGCCGGTGACGATCACGTCGCCGCCCTCGAGCGGCACGAAGGTCGAGATGTAGGCGATGAGCGAGGGGATGTCGAAGATCAGCAGGTCGATGCCGGCCTGCTGCTTGACGACGCCGTTCACGCGCGTGGTCAGCGTCTGCTTCGTGATGTCGCCGACCTCGTCCTTCGTCACCATCCAGGGACCGAAGCCGCCGGTGCCGGCGAAGTTCTTGCCCGGCGTGAACTGCGTGGTGTGGCGCTGGAAGTCGCGCACCGAGCCGTCGTGGTAGCAGGCATAGCCCGCGACATGGCCCATCGCCCTCTCGCGCGCGATGCGCCTGCCACCGCGGCCGATGATCACCGCGAGCTCGCCTTCCCAGTCCAGCTTCTCGCTCTCCTTCGGCTTGACCAGCGGCTGGCCATGGCCGACCTGGCTCGCTTGCATGCGCAGGAACAGCGTCGGGTAGGGGAGCTCCGCGCTCTTCGTCTCGGCGCGGTGGTCCCTGTAGTTGAGGCCGACGCAGATGATCTTCCGCGCGTCGGGGATGACGGGCAGGTACTTCACCTTCCTGAGTGGCAGGTCGGCCTTCTTCGCCGCCTTCGCGACCTTCGCCAGGTCTGCGAGCGCGCCCGCGGCGAGCGCCGCGCGCAGCGTCGGGTACTTCTTGCCAAGGCGCTTGCCCAGGTCGACGACGCCGTCGCCGACCACGGCCCCGTAGCTCGCGTCCTTGCCGGACTGGAAGGTCAGGAATTTCATGTGCGTTCCCCTCGATGGCGCCGGCGACCCCGCGTCGCCCGGCGGCAGGACGCCGGAGATTGGACCGCCCGCGCGGCGCGGCCAAGGGGGGATTCGCGGCCGCGCTGGCCTCGGGCGTTGATGCGGTCCGCCGGCAGGCGCTAGCGTCGCGACCTGCAACGGCACGGGGGAGCCATCATGGGCGGGCAGCGGAATCTCGATCTCGGCGCGGCGCTGGCGGAGGCGGAGAAGCGCTTCGTCGATGCCCATCCCCGGAGCGGCCGGCGCCACGACGCGGCGCGCAAGGTCATGCCCGGCGGCAACACGCGCACGGTCATCTACTACCCGCCCTTCCCGGTGACGATCGCGCGCGGCGAGGGCTGCCACGTGTGGGACCTCGACGGGAACCGCTACACGGACTTCGTGGCCGAGTACACGGCCGGCCTCTACGGCCATTCCGAGCCCGCCATCGTCGAGGCGGTGAAGGAGGCGCTCTCCGACGGCATCGTGCTCGGCGCGCCGAACCGCTACGAGGCCGAGCTCGCGCGGCTGCTGGTCGAGCGCTTCCCCGCGCTCGAGCTCGTGCGCTTCACCAATTCCGGCACCGAATCCAACCTGATGGCGGTCAGCGTCGCGCGCGTCTTCACCGGCCGGTCGAAGGTGCTGGTGATGAAGGGCGGCTACCATGGCGGCGTCTTCATCTTCTCGGGCAACGGCTCGCCACTCAACGTGCCGTACCCCTTCCTGCTCGCCGACTACAACGACGTCGAGGGCACGCGCGCGATGATCCGCGCCAACGCCGACGACCTCGCCTGCGTCATCCTCGAGCCGATGCTCGGCGGCGGCGGCTGCATCCCCGCGACGGTCGAGTTCCTAGGGATGCTGCGCGAGGAGACGCGCAAGGCCGGCAGCCTGCTGGTCTTCGACGAGGTCATGACCTCGCGCCTCTCGCCCTCGGGCCTGCATGGCGCGCTCGGCATCGTGCCGGACCTCGTCACGCTCGGGAAATACCTCGGCGGCGGGCTCTCCTTCGGCGCCTTCGGCGGCGCGGCGCGCATCATGGAGCGCTTCGACCCGGCGCGGCCCGACGCGCTCGCCCATGCCGGCACGTTCAACAACAACGTGCTGACGATGGCGGCGGGCCTCGCGGGCCTGACCAAGGTCCTGACGCCCGAGCGCTCGATCGCCTTCAACGCCGGCGGCGACGCGCTGCGCCAGCGCATGAACGCCGCGATCGCGAAGCGCGGCCTGCGCGTGCATGTCTCGGGCCGCGGCTCGATGATGAACGTGCATTTCGTGCGCGGCCCGGTGAACAGCCCGGCCGATTCCGCGGGCTCGTCGAAGGACTGGCTGAAGCTCCTGCAGCTAGAGATGCTCGCGCGCGGCTACTACATGACCTTCCGCGGCATGTTCGTGCTGTCGCTGCCGCATGGCCAGGCCGAGCTCGACGGCTTCGCCGCCGCCTTCGAGGGCTTCCTCGACGACTACGCGCCGCTGCTGGGCTGATCGCGGGGGCGGGCGCCGACACGCTTCGCAGCGGGGGCGCGACTGCCCTAGACTACGGCTTCGTTTCGGAACGATGACGCGCGCGTGACGCGCGTCCAGCCCGAGGAGGAACCCATGAAGAGCCTGTCCCGCCGATCCACCCTCGCCGCCGCCTCCGCCCTCGGCGCCGCCGCGCTCGCCAGCCGCGCGCAGGCCCAGGCGCTCGAGAAGGAGCTCGTCGTCTACGCCTCGCATCCCTCGGAGATGGTCGACCATTTCTGCAACGACTTCGGGCAGAGGAACGGCATCAGGGTCACCACGATCAAGGCCGGCACGGGAGAGCTCCTCAACCGCATCCGCGCCGAGCGCGCACGGCCCGGCGCGGACGCGCTCTGGGGCGGC
>Ga0194133_10009713_pt1 | contig 10979 bp, 6 predicted proteins | sample TA2KigOf40mmetaG_FD_155448 | JGI IMG/M metagenome (GOLD analysis project Ga0194133, IMG submission 155448) | Freshwater microbial communities from Lake Tanganyika, Tanzania - TA2015055 Kigoma Offshore 40m | ecosystem: Environmental > Aquatic > Freshwater > Lake | place: Tanzania: Lake Tanganyika...
CAACCTTAGGTTTGTATAGTCATCAACCTTTAGGCTGGGTTGGCCCACTATAAACTTCACATCAGTTCCTGCTACTGGAAGTTGACTTAAACAATACTAGTAGTTTAAGAGAGGCTAAGCCTCCCCCTTTTTTCGCTGTTTTTTTTATCTTTTTTGCTTATTCGCCATGCCCCCTTCCCGCCTCCGAGATGGGACAGACGTTAGGGTTTTATTATATACTAGCACGTTCAGGAGCGGCTAAGCTGCCCCCCTTTTTTGCCGCTTTTTGCTGTTAGCCACGCCCCCGCCCCCTTCCGTTCCTGCCACGCCTCCGTGACGGTACAGATGTTAGGGTCTTATATATATTAATATTTAAGGACAATCTGGTGCACTATGGGCTCAAGCGATGATTACTCAAGGAAATCACCACGATTAGAGTCACTGCAGGTTACTATTACCCTGACTGAGGGTGCCCTGTTGATTTTATTTTTGAAATCCGAAGTTGAAATATTGCTGCGCATGACTGGGGATTGAACCTTTAACCTTAGATCTTGGTTCTCAGTTGGGCGTGTTTAATCAGTCGGCCACAATGACCCCAAAAGCGTCTAAGACATGTGTTAGTTCATCATGCTAAATCACTGCTTTTGGTCACACATTGCCACAGGCATGGGGTAGGCAGCCCTTGAGCAGTGAGCTGCCTAAAAGTTCTTCAAAGGTGTAATCCATCAGAATTGTATTGGTCATGCATAAGGGTACATTACAACACTTTCAAAATGAATCTGGCTGAGGTTCTGGGGTCGAGGTTCAAATCCTAGCACCTCCGGCAACTATTGACCCTGGCTTACCCTTAATTTCACAAAAAAGTTATTCCCACCCAGGACTGAAATAGGATCTATCATGATAAATTTTGCCAGATGCTCAAATCCAAAAAAAATAGGTGGCAATGACTTTGGAATTGAATCCCAGTCTCCCAGCTCTGTAAAAAACATAAGGAGGTGTTTCTGTTTCATAAATTTAGGGCTTGAAAATAAGACTCAACAGATCATAAACAAAACATTGTCTGCTGAGTGTTGCTTCAAGATTGAAGGTAAGAACAAATATGATTTTCTAGAGCTTGAATTATATCTTTGATAAAAATATCAAAAGATGAAGGATCCTTCTCCAATGAATAACAGCTCAATTATCTATCTACCAGTAGTTAAGTTGCCCCCTCCCCTGGTTTTTGTTTACTTTAGGTTTATACTTGTTCCAGTTTTTTTGCGAAGCCATGACAAAGCATCACAAATAAACCAATGATGAAGCGTCACAATGGAACCAAAAACATAGCATCACAAGATATATATGCATTTCCCATCATCCCACAAGAACCGCTTGACCAAACTTTACCAAATTTTCTTTAAGCCTTGCCACATGCTCAAAGAGTCTTCTAACCCCAGTTTGAGCTCCTGGTGTGAGTCATTTTATCACTGGTAAATTGGAGACCTGTATGGCTAGTATAAGAATTAAATAGACGGACATTTTTTGGTAAGGGAAGAATGCCAAACCCACGAGCCAGCCAGTGACTCACTTTTTTGTCATCTTTGCATCTCTGACATCAAATATCTCAGGTTCTAGGCAAAATATCACAAATCTGGTGGGTAACTTATTAGAGGCAAGGGTTCAAGGTATGCAAAAAGTTAGCTTTCTTGCTTTAAAACTGAGGAAGCCTTTAAGGTGACAGACGGACATCAAGAAATAATTCAACTTTGGTCTCGCGTCTTTAATATCTCCCACAATTTTTAAGTTAGAGAAAAGTTTTTAGAATTTTATAGGATAATGTTTATTGTTCAGGCATTGAGCTATAAATATTATTTTAAAAACTTTTCTGTGATTTCAAAATTGTAGGAGCAATTAAAGACCAAAGACGAAAGTTGAAGAATATTTTTTCCAACCCTAAGCCATATTTCTAAACTCACTCGCTTCGGGCTCGCTCATGGATAAGTATCCAAGAGTTGACACATTTGATAGCAAGGTTAGATAGTTGCAACTTAAAGTTATGGGGTCTAATACATTAGGGGTACCCTCAAATTGTTGCAGTAACTCTTGACAAAGTTGATTATCTTGTTTGACTCTGCAGAGAATAATAATCAAGAAAAAAAATTCAAATCTCTCTTTGCATTTACTGCATTGGTACATTTCAATCTCAAAATAATCTAACTGCAAAGTTTGATCAAATAGAAATTCTTCTTAATCATGTTCCAACCTCACTTTATGTCAGAGAAATCATTCATGTAAAAACTCTTACTTCTTTTTTTGTAAATTTGCACATGATGAAGTGGATAGTATTTGTAAACAAAAAAAAGTTTTATTCAATGCAATAATCTCTGTTTTGATATTTGCTGTTAAGACTAAACACTTTTTCAAGTAGATTGCCCTTTAAAAAAAAGAAAAATGATTTTTTTTCATAAAAACAAGCGACTTTTTTCTCCAAATAAAAATGTGGATATCCTTTCTTTCATCTAAATTCATGCACAAAATAGATTTTTTTAATGAATTCATTCAAAATTTTCATTGTTATACTTTTGTAAAATCCTAAAAAAAGGATTTTTTTTATCTCCCCTTGAAAAATTATCAGAAGAAAGATCTGTGAAATTTCCCTTCTTTAAGGAATTGCTACAAGATTATATCTTTCCCTGAAAAAAAATCATTGAGATCTGAGGTTAAAAGAACCCTCTTTTTGCATCAAATGTAAATAAATATAAAGTAAAAAGTTTTTTTCCCCCTGAAAAAGACTTTTTTTTAGATTTTTTTTCTTTCTTTTGCCTCCAAAATTCTCTTCTCTCTTACTTTCATGGAGATAACAAACAGATGAGAATGAAAAAAGATTTTTTTTCCCAGTTCTTTTGTTGGCAAAAACTTTCAATTTTCAGTACAACAATGAGGGCAAGTTCTTTGTGGTGGTGCATTTTGTGAGGGAAGAAGGCCTCTAGACTTGCATCAAGGCTCTATCCAGATTCAAAGAAGGCTTTTGCAATTAAAAGACAAAGCTGGCCATTGACAACTTTCATTTTCTGACAAAAAAGGGCATCCAATTCACTGTTCACTTTATGTTTTTATACCTCTAAACCCAAATGGTAACAGGTTGAGGATCAAAAACCCAAGCACATCCAGTGCAAGAAAGCTCCAAATACAGTCAAAAGCAGTGCAATCAAGATGATGCGTATTGGGGCTACCCCCATGGAAAAACAAATGGGGATTCTATGTAGGGTTAGTGACAGGAAACCACACAGAGGAAATTCATCAACCCTGCAAAAAGCAAGATGGGAAAAGAATCCTTATCAAATAGACAGGACATTCTTAATGAACTATATTTTGACTGGGTTAAGAATGATACCTAAAAAACCATAATGGATTTGGTCTGTGATAAACATTTGATTCTAGTCATTATTTTTGTCATTTACTAGCGGAGATACCTGGTGCCGCCCAGGTTAATTTGCAACCTGCTGAACATCTTTTGTTTTGTAAAGAGTTTTCAAAAATATGTCCTTCAGCTTTTAGAGGTTTAGGACCCCCAAACCCAGGGGGTGAGGGGCCGGGGGTCAAACATGCACCAAAATTTCCTTGGCGGAGATATACGTGCAAAATTTCATCACCCTTGGTGCAGGGGTTTAGATTTCCATTCGCCTTCCACATACCAACAGACAAACAAACATCTGGACGCCCATTTTTATTATATATATAGAAGATTAATTAACAATTAAACTTTTGACTGTAAAGATGAATTGTTTTTATCTAGAATATTAGTTTAAAAAGTGCAGAAAATTGGATGATGAAGCCATGTAATGAAAAAAAATAAAAATGAAAATACAAAGACACATCTTTGCCTGACTAAGGTTTTTTTTATTTGCAATCCAAGGCATTAATAAAGAATAAGTTTGAAAACTCAGCAAGTGCTTTGAAATGAAGCAATAAGGCTTATGTAAATTGAACAAAATAGTGAAAGCTCCAACCCCCCCCCCACTTCCCTGAATGTAGAAAGCCACAATACTTGAAATATTGATTTTAATTATAGCTAGAAACCTCAACATTCAAAATTGACTGTTGATTTAACTAGAACACTGACAAGTAATAAAAGTATCTTTAAATATTCATCCAAAAAAAATTTGGCCAAACTGGTTTGATAAATTACAAAAAAAAGAAGGTTTTGGAATCAATGAAAACTTTTTTCATACTATTTTGATCATATTTTTGTAAAACACAATTTCATTTTAGAATTTTTACAATTTAAAATGATTTTGGGCCATGCAAGGATATATAGCTTTCCAAAATCCAAACTGACTTGACCTTTTCTTTTAAAGCATTTTGAGTTAGAAAGCTCTTCAACTTGACCAGTTTAAAGGGAAAACATTTTTTTCTGAAAATTGAAAACTAAAGCAAATTTTCAGAACAGGCATTTACAAAACTCAAAGGGGCCATTCTTGGACATCTAAATGTCTATTTTTGGATTCCCTTTAGTTATATGGTCCTGCTCAGAATACAAGAACATCAAATAATGTTGAGAAATTTCAGCACACTAAAAATGTTTCATTATTGAGTTTCTCTCTCATGGGACACTGAACTTCCTCTACTTGACTTGATGCCGAAAAAAAATCTGGCAAAAGCCCCTCCCTCCCTTCTTACCCAGCCTTCCTCCATCCGTGTGAGCTCGCACTTCAGTTCAGGATTTAATGCAGATAGGGGAACAACAAAGACTAAAAGTTATATAGTCTGGAAGATAAAAGTTTTATTGGTGTTTGTTCAAGATGTTTTTTTTTCAAACTGAATTTTTGTTAAAAAAGACAATCCCTCTTGTCTAACATAAGTCTGCTGGCTTTCAAACTTTAGACATTCATCTGATCTTTATAAAGTCAAGAGCTTTTTAAAAAGTATAGATTTTTGCATATATGAAATTGTAAGATGAAGCCTCTGAATAAAATACAAATGGCAGAGGAGTCAAAGGCACCTGACTGAGAACTAAGATCTGAGGTTATGGGCTAAATCTCCGGCTATGCCAGCAATTTTTCAACCCCAAATTGTAAAAAAAATCAGCATGGCACCCCCAGTCAGGGTAATATTAATCTGCAGTGACCCTTGATGTAACTAACTGGCTTTGGCAGGGCTCTTAAAAGGGTGTTGATCACGCACCAGCATCATCTGAGTCTATACAGCACCAGATCATGTCGGTTATGACAACTGGGTCATGAACTAGAGATCTACAGTTCTGAAGCTCTATCTCATAAGCATGTTGCTACCAGTTGTCAGAGTCATCCCTGTCATGTGACGCTTGGTCATAGCTAGAATGTGACGCTACATCATGGCTAGAATGTGACACTTAATCATGTTCTCATCGACAAAAAAATAAGGTGGATGGGTTAGCTTCTCCTAAACTTCTATATATTATATAGATTTGAATCTTTTAACGTGCACTTGCAAATTTGTTTATTCATTAAGGGTATACTGTTTTTGGCCGGGAACCGCTTGTTATTTTTTGGCGACCCGGGGTCAAAGGTTGCCTGGAGCCGCCAGGATTGGAACCACAGGCCCTCAGATTCCCAGCTTGATACCAAGACCACTCAACCCTGTTGTGAATGGCTAAAATCTACATTGCCTTATACATTTTAACTCTGTTGTTTTGTTTAAGATTGAAGACAATTTAGCAAACCTTAATAAAAAATTTGAATTTTTACTTAGAATAAGGATCACCATGGATTAATAGTCATGGAAATTTGCTCATAAACAAGAGATCAATTGGTCTGAGGTTTAATCCCTGAACATTTTTGTTTAAACCTTTTATCAAAAAATTTGATAAATGTCAAAATGTAAGGATTGTAAAGGCAGTATTGATGGGACCAGGTCAAAAAATTTTGACCCGAGTCGGGTCAATTTTTTGTTGCTTGGGTTGGGTTGGGTCAGCCATCTTTGGTTTGGGTCTGGGTTTGGAAAATATCCCCTAAAAATCCCAAATTTTCAATTTTTCCGTTCATGTGAAGAAAATCTCTTTGGGTTGTGGCCAAAAAGTACCCAGGCCAAATACGGGTTAGCCTCTTATTTACTGCGGGTCAAAAGTCTGCTCGAGTTGGGTTGGGTCAGGGCCCATCTCTGCAGTTAACAGTAAGGGCAGCTATCACAAAAGCAAGAGATCCATGGTTCTGAGGTCCAATCTCAGAGCCATATTGGCAATTTTTCGCCTTGAATTACAAAAAATTTGAGGTTCTTTGGCAGAAATATATTTTTCCAATTTCATAAGTTTTCTTTGCAGCCTTAAGTACTATTACTAAGGTTAAAAGGCAATTTCAAGAACATTTTTGTAATGCTATCTGAAAATTGGATCCTTATATGTAGGCATTGTAAAATATTTATTTTGTCTATAATTAAAGTTTGAAAACTCTCCAGCTCTCCAACTGAGCAAAATCAATAATTCTAATACATTTTTTCAAATGGAATGCCATCTTTCTCTCCCCAACCCTCCTTGCCCCACAATTTTTATTTTTACAAAATCAATAATATCTGATCAGTTTGGACTTTGTTGGATTGAAACAACCCAATATTTCAGAGCAACATATTTTTATGTCTTTTCTTTACTTATCTGAGACAAACTTTTAAGGGTATGAAAACTTAGAAACAAGATGATGATGATGGAAATGATGCGGGTAAAAAGAAAGGACAATTTCAGGGAACAGAAAAATGTTTTTTAGCCTGAAAGAAATTGTTTTTTAAGCCATCTTAGTATTTTTTTGGTCCATCTCAAGCAGAAAAAAACAAGCAATTCTTTTGAGCATTTTACCTAATTTTTCATTTTTTGTGCTCAAAAGTTTTAATTCCATTAGCAAATTTTTAGTGTTTAATCTGAAGTCTGACTAATTTTATTTTTGAAAACTTTTTTTTCCAAGAGACTGTAAATTTTTTGTCATGGTATTCAATAAATAATGAAATTATAGGATTTAGCAGTTTTTCAAGTAGGAAGTATTTGTGCCCCTAAACAATCCCATTAAAATAATGGTAATAAAAATTGGGTATGCAGTAGAAACTAGGTGATCAGCACCTTATTAAGAGTCCTGCCATAGACAGTTCATTATTTTTGACTCGGGTCGGGTCAGCCATTTTTGGTTTGGGTTTGGCATTGGAAAAAGTACTCGGGGTCAAAGCCGGGTCGGCCTCTTATTCACTGCAGGTCAAAAGTATGCTAGGGTCGGGTCAGGGCCCAACTCTAGTCTAAGGTCATTGCAGATAACTAAAACCCTGACTGAGTGTGCCCTGTTGGTTTATTTTGCAATTTGGGGTCAAAACACTACCAAAAATGAGCTCACCTTTTAGGGTCATAAGTGACAAAACGAGTGCGACCTTACAAAAGATGCAGTAAAAAGTGTATCTTGAAAGGTGAGTCTGGAAATAATTTTCCTGAAAGGGGAAAAAACCCACAAAACCTGCCATAAGATGTATCTAATTGTCGTATCTTTCTATGAAGTAGAAATTAATGGAAAAGTCACCTTCTATTTTTGGTAGGGAAGGTAACTGGCATGGTCTGGGATTGAACCCACAACCTTGGTCTAAATTCACACCCAGCAATGGAAGCCCCTTTCAAATCAAAGTCTACTTTTTCTAAGATGATTAGGTCAAACAGTTCAATGACTTTTGAATTGTCCCTTTTTTCTAAGTGCGCCTTGCGAAATCAATCATTAAAGGCACATTTTAAGGCCAGGAATATTTTTTGTTGGAATTTTTTTGGCAACCCAGGGTCAAAGATTGCCTGATGCCGCAAGAGTTCAAATGCCGGACCCTCAGATTTCCAGCCTGATGCCACGACCACTCGGCCACGGCGATCCCTAATCGTCCTATTTCTAATCGATCACTTTGTATGATCCTTTAACAGTGCTAGCATTCCCTTCCCTTCTGATTCAAGCAATATTCCTTCAAACATAACTTTAATCTTCTTGACCGCCAGAACGTCCTGTCTGCCAAAACTACTGTTCCGAGTTTTATTTCAATAAACCCTCGCCCATCTCAAACAAATAGTTGGTATATCATTTGTTCCATTTCCTGATAGTTTTGCCCTTGTGCCTCAGTTTACTTAAATGGATACAAAAGTTTCCACCTACTTTATGAATAATCTATGCTTTTAAGGTTAATTTTTCCTTTCCAAATTCTCCAAACTTTGGTATGTTGAGGTTCTATTTTAGTACCTCGAATCAATATATTCAAACGATTAGAGAGAATAACAAATTCGAGAAAATCAAAGTGAAAAAGTTTGCATTTGAAATTGGTATTTGGGTTGTATGAATGAGATTTCTCCCTTCTCTTAACAATTCCAATCATGATGGTCTAATTGTTTGCAATTAGAAAGAGATTTCATGCATCAAATCCTCAAGGCTTCATTTTCTAGCCAGGTATATAGAAAGACTTTTGAATACCTTCTTCCAACTGACTTGCAATATTTTTCAATTAACCCAACACATAATAAAATGAGCTGACTTTCTTTGCTAAAAAAAGGTTCTCTTCAGCTTTTGAAAACATTTGAGTTTCACAGGCCACAAATTGATTGTTTGATATTTTCCTTTCTACCACATGAATGGGTTAGTTGATATTTAATCAACAATTTGTAAAACACTTTAGGTGGCTTTCCAGTGTCCCTGGTAAAGTTTGCTGTAGTACTTAAAGATGATATCCTGACAGAGATAAAAGAAAGTCTTGCTATATGATAACCAGAAAATAAATGCTTGCTTTTTCAGACCAGCCCACAAATACACACCCAGTTGCAGTAAGCATTATGGGCAGGGAGTCAAATGATGAGTTTTTCCCAAAATTGTTAAAATGTGATTTTCCAGAATTCTTATTTGGTTGGATACTATGATCTTTCGCCTAATGCAAGTTCGCCATAACCAAGTTTGCCAACTACGGGCGAACTTGCATTAAGCAACTCAGTTAGGGCGAACTTGCATTAGGCGAAAGATCAAAGTATACCCAAAATGGGTAAGGTTATCTCTCTCTCTATATATATAAAACAGACTGTTTGTACCTATGTATGTACCTGTGTCCATCTTTCATGCGCGAACCGCATACCAATCTGCTCCACCAAATTTTGCACAGACCTCCACACCGACTCAGGGAAGTTCTTAACACAAGTTTGACCCCGCCCACCTGACCCGCTGACTCCGGGGTATGTCAAACTCTAAAACCTGATCAGAAAAACTCATACTTTTTAGTGCATTAAATTTTTCCCGGGTAGTGCTGGGCCCCATTTGACTAGAAGCCAATAATTTTAAGGAAGTAAATCGATTATTTTGAGTAACTCGCAGCACCAAATAATGTATTTTGAAAAGTAAATTGCTTCCTTTTTAAGATGCAATTTAATCTGGTTGATATTCTTATAGAGAGTTTACTGAACTCAAAGTCATGGCAACTCCCGACAAAAAACAAGCGCTCCCTTTTTGGAAATTGCGATAAAACAAGTACATTCCTTGAGACAACACCCGTATTAGAGTACTTTTGCCAGTGTGAAAAGACACCATTTATAATAAAAGTGAGTATTCGAGTGTAAAATTGCTGAGAAAAAATACAAAAACTGCCATAAGTTTCCTGTTATTGGGTGCATTTCTAAGAAGTAAGAAATAGCACAAATACACGGTCTTACTTTTGGTCGGTCTGGCAAAGAAGAGAAATTTAAGATTTCCAGAATCAGACATTCAATTCTCACTTGACTAAATTGTCAAATTTATGAGTATTTTACATATTTGTAACTGTTTGACCAGTATTCCGTCACTGGCAACCTGTCGGCCCAGCCAGGCTTTTAAAAAATGTGTAAATTTAATTGATGCAAGGTGATATTAGCATTGATGGGTCACTGTGACCAAAAGGTTGTGACATCTGACTGAAGAAATGAAATTTGAGATTTCCAGAATCAATAACAGGGAGACAGATAATTACTAGGCCTCTTTGCCACAGTCAATAGGACTATCATCATTTACAAATATCTGATGAGTCTTTACTGCCCAAGATATATCATTTATATATTATTATGTAGTTGAGCTTTCTTTTTCAAAGGCAACTTCTTCCATCAAAGGATAGAAAATGCTTACTCCAGAAATGCAAATGTGGTTTGAAAAGAATCATCAAAAGACAAACCATTATTGAGAACATCATATACAAAAAATATTTTGTTGCAGCATATATACATTCTTTAATGGCTTTCATGGCAAAATAAAATCATGAATAAATAAATTATTCAATGTTAGACAGTCCTTCTTTAATCATAGGAATGCATTTGAATGCTCAACAAAGAATGGACAAAGGGAAGAAGTAGATTACATCTATTTTTGTTAAAAGCTAAAGAAGTTAAAAATAACATTAGATAAACATTATGAATAGATTTTTCATTGAAATTTGCAAATTTTTAAGATGCTCACAAGGGATGGGGAATATAACTTTCCCTATCTGCATGAGCCCAAAAAGTTATGAAAATGATTTTGGTACCCTCATAAGGGTGAATTAAATGCTATGGGTCTATGATCTTTCGTCTAATGCAAGTTCGTCAATACCAGTTTGCCCAATGCAAGTTTGCCAGCCATGCAAGTTTGAACTACGAACGAGTTCGTTTCAATGAGTCTTGATAACGGGATAAATGAAGGGGAAACATGCTTTGGGGGGAGGGGTTGGGTCAGGTTAGGTTAGGTTGGGGTTATTTGACGTAATTCGTAGTTGGCAAACTTGCATTGGGCGAACTGGTATTGGCGAATTTGCATTGGGCGAAAGATCGTGGTATCAAATGCAACACCAAAAGAGGCAAAAAAGAATGATGAGCCAGTATGGGGTATACCACATAATGCAAGCATTCACAGGGTCAGAGATGTGAGACTCTCAAGGACTGAAAAATGCTCTTAGCTTCTTGGAAAGGACAATTTTTGAGGATTCATTTTGTGTAATTGCAGCCAGCACCCTGAGTAGGCACACTAACAACAAAGCTAACCCTACTGAAAAAGATAAGGAAA
>Ga0194133_10009724_pt1 | contig 10969 bp, 10 predicted proteins | sample TA2KigOf40mmetaG_FD_155448 | JGI IMG/M metagenome (GOLD analysis project Ga0194133, IMG submission 155448) | Freshwater microbial communities from Lake Tanganyika, Tanzania - TA2015055 Kigoma Offshore 40m | ecosystem: Environmental > Aquatic > Freshwater > Lake | place: Tanzania: Lake...
AGTGTTGAAGTGTCAACAGTATCATAATAGTAAATAAAATCAAGTAGTCCTGACAATCTAACTTCTTTAATTTTATCGTCACTAGATTCGGAACCAAGTAACTCTTTTAATTTTTTTACAATAACATCATCCTCATTTTTTGCAGAGTTTTTAACTTTTGTTAACTTAGCATCTGTTGTATTGTCAGTACCAATCTCAAATGTACGTTTCATATCTACCGAATGATGATAGTCGCATAACAAGTTAAGTGTGGCATCACTATATACGCCTCCGTACTTTTTTTTATGCCTTTGAAGCGATTCTTTAGTACAATTTACAATTTTTGACGAGGATGATTCTAATTCGGACTTGTCGCCATCAAATGGAATAGCTACCCATACTCTAAACTTCGATTCCAACGTCATTTTACCATAGTCATTAACTACAATACCAGACGTTAAACATTTACTGGCAAAATCGATTGCTTCTTGTAAAGTATCATATTTTGGACTTGCTAATTCTGTAATTTCATTATCGTTTCTAGTACTTTGATTAATGTAATAGGGTTCCCATACAACAGGGTCGCTTAACAATTTATTCAAGGCTTTTGTATATTTTTCAAAGTTCGGCCTGTTTCCATCGGATAACGTTGATGTTGACGTTGGGGGCTCTGATTTTTGTTCTAAACTCGCTTTTAAACTAGTTATGAGATTATCTATATCAGGGTCGCTGCACTTAAAATTGTTCAGAGCATTAATTATTTTTTGTTTATCAAATGTTCTACTTACTGGTAAATCTGCCGGCACGTCTGCTGCTGCTGTCTCCGACGACGATCCTGATTCTGACCCCGATGACAAACCTAATGGCGCGGACGCAGATGACAAATCTTTCGACACTTCTGCTGCTGCTGATGCTGATGTTGATGTTGATGTTGATGCTGTTGATGCTGTTGATTGTGAAATAGGTGCGGCGGCATTAGTGCTAGTAGCAGGAATAATAATAGGGGATTTGCTAGAAATGGTAAGAGTAACAGGGGTCATTTATTTTATGGGTTTTAAATTCAAATACTAATGTTCTGTTTAGGTTTAAATTAGTAAATAAATAAATATAAATAAATATAATATTAAAATTGATGCAAATATTAAATAAATAACATATAAACTCATTAAACTAAAATAAGGAAAATCGTATTAAACATGCAATTTTGTGCAAGATGCGACAACATGTACTATATTTGCATTGATCCAGGCATGGACCCTGAATCGGATGCTTCGTCTTCAGGATCAGCATCAGGAATGGGATCGACATTAGTGAACTATTGTCGAAACTGCGGGCATAAAGAACCCGTTCAAAAAGAACTGTGTGTTTCAAAACTCCAAATCAAACACTCTGCGCAAAATTACGGAAATATCATCAACCAGTATACGAAATTCGACCCAACCCTTCCAAGGATAAGTCATGTAAAATGTCCCAATAGTTTATGCAGTAGCAATCCCCAACCTTCGGAAAAATCAGAAGACACGATTCGTGCTAGAGAAGTCATTTATATTCGGTATGATGAAGAAAACATGAAGTATGTGTACTTATGCGCAATTTGCGACACGTTGTGGAGTACAGTCCAGGCATCTGCTCCAATATAAACCATAACTCCAAAGGTTCGCTAAATATGATATAAATATAAAAATATATATCATTTGTATATTATATTATGGGTATTCCAAGTTTTTTTGTACATGCGGTAAGAACGTATAAACGTATTCTAAAACCCATTAAGTCACTGGGAATCCCAGTTTCAAATTTATATCTCGATTGCAACGGGCTTATTTATAACGCAGTTCGAGACGTTAATCTTCCTGGACAACTCTCAGAACATCGGGCTGCTTACGAATTCGCGATCATTCAGCACGTGTGCAATTCAATTAGCGCATATGTCGCAACAGTGGCTCCAACAAACAGCGTGTTTATCGCGTTTGACGGCGTGGCCCCCGCTGCAAAACTTAACCAGCAACGTGAACGTCGGTTTAAAACATGGTTGTCTACCGTAGTAGACGCAGACATTGCCAAAACAGTTTCCTCAGACTCAGGCTCAAGATCGGACTCAAGATCGGACTCAAATGCAGCAACAAAATTAAGTTCAACTGAAGTATGGTCAACTGCGTGTATTACTCCTGGAACTGAATTTATGGGACGATTACATACCGAAATGGTGAAATACCGCAACCAACAAGCCGAATCAATGCCATCCGTTCAGTTTATTTTATCTACAAGCACTGATCCCGGAGAAGGCGAGCATAAACTGTTTGAACATATTCGAAAACATCCAGATGACCATCGCGACCAAGTAACTCTGGTTTACGGGCTGGACGCCGACCTCATCATGTTAACATTGAACCACTTGCATATATCCAATCGTATTTTTCTGTATCGCGAAACCCCGGAATTCATTCGATCGGTTGATTCCAGTATTAAACCGAACGAGCAGTATTATGTTGACATACCGTTTATGGCAGATTGTATAGCGGAACACATTACGGTTGTCAATCCAGAACCTGTTCTAAAACCTGTTTTGAATATAGACCCCATCATACGCAAGCATCTGGTTTACGACTATATTTTCATGTTTTTTATGATGGGTAATGATTTCATGCCTCATTTTCCAAGTATGAATATTCGCACCAACGGACCAACTGCGGTAATGGACGCGTACCGAGTCGTATTTAAAAATACGCTTCATCCGTCCACTGAGAATCAGAGTTTCATTCATTATACGGGTCTAAATACGGCTACAGATACGAGTACGAGTACGAGTACGAGTATGAGTACCAGGCCGAGAATCAACTGGTCAACCGTAAAACAGTTTATTGAATACTTGGCTGTCTCTGAACAAGACCGGATCATTGAAGAGCACAATTTGCGAACCAAAAAATCAGGAAGAGGAAACGACGGGTACGAACACGTTTCAGATCCGCGTCGGCCGTGGGGAGACCACTATGAAAACATGTATGAACTGATAATAAACAAGTGCGAGTCAGGTGACGATACCCTTCATTTGCCGTCAAAAGAACGCGGAGTTGAATTTTATATTGCACCCAGCAAACCCGATTGGGAGCGTAGATATTATCATGCACTATTTGATGCACCAATCACCGACAAGCGGTGTAAAACATACTGTATGAACTATCTTGAAGGGCTTGAATGGACGTTTTCTTATTATACGTACGGATGCATTGACTGGAAGTGGAAGTATAACTATATGTATCCTCCGCTTTTACAAGATTTGGTGAGATTTATACCGAGTGGCCAAAGCACGCAGATTTTACTAGAAAGTCGCCCTATGGAACCAATTACGTCACTGGAACAGCTTCAGTATGTTCTTCCACCTGCGTTACAACGAGCGCTTATTCCTGTACATATGCATTGTAGCGGAACCGATACCGACGAACAAGTAAAACGCGGCCTTGTTATAAAATGGGCATACTGTAAATACTTTTGGGAGGCGCATTTACACTATTAAAAATAAAAATAAACATAAAAATCAATATCCAAATATTTCAAGTTCAAGCTCTTCGTTCATCATCATTAACATTGACGTTTTTGGGTTCGGTTTCGGTTCTTGTTCTGGTTCCGGGTCCGATTCCGACTCTGAGGGTCGTCGATTTCGTTGAGGTTGACCGTTGATCCATTCACCGTGAAACATCGTGATTTCGGCGCCGTTTCCAGATTTCCACAAATGTACTCCACACCCGTGCATTTTATCATTTACCCATTCTCCAATGTATTCGTGCCACTTTGCAAGGTGAGCATTCTCAACTGCATATTCTCTGGTATATTCGTATTCGAGTTTAGTGCAATCAGTTTTGTTAACAAATGCAGGGGTCCGTAACGTGCCTCGTCCATTGCGAAGCCCATTCACCATTTCTCCCATGTACACGTCTCCGTTTTCATAGCTGAAAATCAGTTCTCTTCGGTTCTCGTTATCATTATAATGGGATTCCATGGTTACTAATATGACAATTATAACTTTATAAATTATAATTATTTTATTTTTATATATGTTTGAATCTTTATAATTTTATATTTATATTATGGAAAAATTAGAGTGGAATATTTGTTAATTCATTTCGTATTTCTTCCTCCTGGAGACTCAAATGAGACTCAATATTTCCATCATTAGTTGCCTGAGATAAACTAATATACTTACCGCGAGTTTTACAAATATACATTTCCGGATCAAGATATTCATTACCAGCCAGAGGTAAGGTACGCACATGTTCGGATTTTGACCACCAGAAGTTACCTGAAAAATGTAACGATGGCCAGTTCGTTAACGAACATCCAACTGCATCATACGTTTCGAGCAGTTCCAAATTCAGTTTATGTAACGTGAGCGTATAATAGTTTAGTATTTTTCTTCTTCGGTCAAAAACTGAGTCAACTGCTCTTGTAACCGCTTTGCTGTGAAAATAATACACGTAATACAAATCATCCGCTATATATTTTTGAAAGTTATTGATGGCAAGTTTCTCATATACATTTTCGGCACTTGTGATTAAAATACATTTTTTTTCAGTATCATATTCTTCAATAACTCCCAACAAACTCATATCATTTTCATTAAAACAACATATAAATATAATTACCTTTTTAGTTTGGTTATAAAGCCCCGAGTCCACCAAACATTTCATTTGTTCTTTAACAATTGATAAGTAGTGTCCCAAACATCCAATATAATAGACTCCGTATACAGGTCTTTCACGTGTTTCGAAACTCATTTTTTATTCATTTTTTATTCATTTGTTATTTAGTTTTATATGAATTTAATAGTAAAAGTAATTAAAAATAATAAGAAGAACTAATAATAATAAGAATAAGAATAATTCATCATTATGGAACCAATCATACTTACACGCGAGGAATTTGATCACGCTCTCAGTGAAAATAGGAAAAGAGGCTACGGAACAATTTTGAAATTTACAGCCAACTGGTGTGGTCCGTGCAAGAGTATCAAATCTCTCGTCCAAACGTTAGTGTCTGAGATTCCGGTCGACTGTAAACTGGCGTGTTATGAAATAGACGTTGACGAATCGTTTGAGCTGTATGCCATAATGAAACGTGCTCGCCTTGTGAATGGAATTCCGGCGCTTCTTTTTTATTCTGCGACCGGGACAAGCGTACGGTCAGATGATTCAGTTACCGGGTCTAACGAACAAGGAATTCGCGGGTTTTTTGAACGATGTATTTTAAATTCCAAATCAACTTAGTTATTTATTTATTTATTTATTTGTTTAAAAATCAAAATAATTAAATAATAAAGACAATTTCAAAAAAAGAGATAAAATGCAATCAAATTTGGATACAAATATTGAAAATTACGGGTTATGCGATATTTTAAACCTCTTTCAAATTCCTGCAGCCTTCAACGAAGAACATTTAAAACATGCCAAACGAATCGTTCTTAAAACTCACCCAGACAAGTCTCCACTCCCCAAAGAATATTTTTTATTTTTTACAAAAGCATACCGAATTTTGCACAGAATTTATAGTATGCGACACGAGCAAGCGCAAGGATACGCGCACGCTGATAAATACAAAGATTTAATTTCGGGCGACCAAGAGTATGGATGCAATGCATCAACTTCAGTTGCAACCATGAACAAGCTGTCGACCATGGATCCATCAGAGTTTAACAAATGGTTTAATGAAGCATTTGAGAGATATCGAGTTCCAGATGATGACCGCGATAATGGATACGAAGAATGGTTTCGTAACGGCGACCTAGACAAAAGCGACTCGGAACATGGCAACCGTATGTCCAAAACACAATGGGCATCGTCAATTGAGTCGGCAAGGTCGCGAATGATGGCACTTGTTCCTGGTTCGGCATCCGAGCCGGTATCGTATTATAGCGGCAGCGAAGGGTCAAAAAATCTTCATTATGAAGACCTAAAACAGGCACATACCGAAACCATGATTCCAATCACGGAACACGATATTCAAACGCATACAAGCTCGAGATCAAAAAATATTGAAGAATTGAGAACGCAACGATCGTCATGGTCAGCATCCTTTGTTCCCGTAAGTAAGACCGAAGCTATGCGACGATTAGATCTGGAAAAAGAGCATGATGTAGAACAGTGCACTCACCGGGCGTATGCTATGGCCAAACAAGATGAAATTGCACGCGAAATGAATAAAAAGTTTATGCGAGAACTTAGAACAATATGCAATTCGTGAAGAACGTGTAAAATAAGGAGAATACGATGAAATCATGTTAGTTATTATTTACGGGTTTTGATAAACATCAATGTCATACAACGTATTGTATAAAATAACAATGGTTTCCGTAGGTGAAACAACAATACCATACTGTTTAGACGTATGCATAAACAATATACTTACAATTGCCATTCTTATTCCTTGAATGGTAATATCGTTCGAGTGGTTCATGTATTTTTTATTATAGTCACTGTTTCGCGGGTCCGATGACAAATCGACCACAGTGTTTAATTCCAAGTAATGTTCGTTATTTTTAGATCTCACCATGAAAATAATGTTTGTATCTGAAATGTGTGCTTTGCAGGCTATATTACTAAATGCACTCAGTATAATATCTTTGACATAAGCTTTTAATTCATTGTTATTTTTAAGAGCTTCCAAGTTTATGGTATTGGTATTGGTATTGGTGTTGTCCATTATCTTAGATTTGAAATAAAAATCAATCACAATATACAGTTTTTTATTGAATTTTACAGGAACGAGGTGGTTTGATCCAGGTTTAGATATAGTACTAGAACTAGATCCCATTTCTTATATACTCATTATAACGAATAGTATTTATAACTATTTATACTTATTTCTTTGTGTTTATGAATAAATAAAATATAAAATAAAAATAAAAACAAGAATATAATAGAATCGAATAAATAGAATACAACATTCCATCCATGGTAGAAACAAGCGACCTTATAAAATTATTCGTTGCATATGGCATTCTTATGACGATTGGAGTTCTTTATGACAGGTATAAGAGAAAAGAAGAAAAAGACGATCGAATGACAGACTATAATTTAATTGAAAAATACTTATTAAACGACGATTCCACACTTCGAACAAGTAAGAAACCAATTCTCTGGATACACGTCGATCTGGAAAAAAATGCACGTAATTGGGAATCATTTGGATCCCGAACGTCTACTGAACTCAATCAACCGTATATGTTTCTTACAATTCGCAGCATTATTCAAAAATGCGGAGACTCGTTTAACGTGTGTCTCATTGATGATTCGTCTTTTCATAAAGTACTTCCAGGATGGTCTACTAAAATAAACAATATGCCTGCTCCTTTAAGCTGTCACCTGCGCGAGCTGGCAATTGCCAATTTACTACTTGCTTACGGAGGAATGCTGGTTCCTTCCTCATTCATATGTTTTCAAAATTTATACCCAATGTATAAAGACTTTACAGAGAAATACGACGTGTTCCTTGGCGAACTGCCTGCGCGAACAAGCGTAACGTCTCAAATGAAATTTTTTCCTTCTACCCGCTTCATGGGCTGCAAACGTGAGTGTTTGGCAATGCAAGCGTATATTTCGCATTTGGAACAAGCGATATCAAAGGATGCGACCAGCGAATTCGACTTTCATGGCGAACCCAGTAGATGGTTTTTCCGACAAATTGTAAAAACGGATTTAAATTCCGACATGCCAAAAGACAATTCGTCGTATAACGTTGGACAAGTTTCAGCCGAGTATTTGGGGTGTAGAAATGTACGAACCAAAAAACCAGTGTTACTTGAAGATTTAATGAGCGACTATGATTTCGAGTTGTCTCCAAATGCAGTGGGTATTTACATCCCAGCAGATGAATTATTGAAGCGAACTGCGTACCAATGGTTTGCAGAACTTTGTCCGCGTAAAGTTTTAGAAGCAAATACCATGATTTCGAAGTATTTGCTTTTAAGTGAATCCGTTTCATAATCCAAATCCAAACACGTTGTTCAAAATATAATACGTGTCTGGATTTAGTTCAGGATGAAATAAGCATCCATATACTCTACCTCGTTCAAATTCGTATGCTACGGGAAGAGACGACGTGTTTCCGATAACCCACGCAAGCGGTTTTATTCGACGATTTGTTATAACAGGAATATCTGAAAAGTTAAACGCCGCAACTATCTCGTTTTTTCCAGAAATCGGGGTCGTTGTTGGTCTATCGTATTTATTTAATTTGTTTAGTTTGTTTAGTTTGTTTACTTTGTTTACACGAAACAATTTATGCGATGATATAACCTGAATGGGAATATTTTTCTGGGTGTATACGTGGTTGTCAACAACAACACCGCCGTACATCATCAAGAGTATCTGTGCTCCAAAACAAATTCCCAGTACCGGCACGTGTTGAAAGAGTCTCAAATAGTGTAAAATGTATACGTATTTTGAAACGTCAAGCCCTATTTTTGAAAGTTTCAATGAGCTTCCGGAAATAATAATTCCGGTAATATTTTTAAAAATGGAACTCGCTGGATCCATTACTTTCGGATCAATGCGCGGCCCGATTACTTCATAGAATGGAAGATTTAATGCACGAAGTGCGCGCCTGAGGTTGGGAATAGACGACTTTGGATCATTATTATTTTCTCGAGTACTGGGTTTGCTACTATTAATTAGAAGAATCATTTTGTCATTTATTAGTTATTTTATTTTTATAATTTTTATTTTTATAATTTTTATTTTTATGTTTTTTTCTTTTCATGTTACGCTTTTTCAATATTTCCTTTTGGTTCTTTTGTTTCTTTTTTTCCAGTTTTTTTAGACTTTGTAATTTTGCTTTTGCTCGTTGATGTAATTTTATTTTTTTCTCTTTTTTTTTTTCGTCTAGATACGGATATGGTGCCACATACCAATTGACTTTCACCAGTATATTCATTATCAATTGTCAATTCCGAATCGTCGACATCATCCAAATCATTCAAATAATCATTCATACCATAAAAGTTTCCGTCACCATCAAATTCACCGTATCCATAACCACTGGCGGTATTACCCTCTCCGGGGAAACTTCCTTTTACTGTAAATTGAATCGACTGTCCGCTAAAACACTTATCAATGTACCGAAACATTCGGTCTACATCTAACCGCGTAACATCATGTTGTTCACAGCATGCGGTTGCAGTATGCTCGTCATTGGTATCCTTTATTCTATTAAAAAATTCAATAATGTCTTTTTTATCCATCATTAATTCGTTGCACATGTGCTGAATAAATAGTATATTATTATATTCGGTACTGTACTTGGTAAGAACTTTTGTAAATCGAATTGTATCACATGGCGCAGGCGCTGGAGTTGTTGGCACTATACTACGCGTAAGCTTGTACTCATTATATAAGTTATTATTATAAAACGTTTTTACAAGTGAACTCATTTCATTAAAAATCCATATTTGTTTTTGAAATGTTATGCGGTCAATATAATCGGCAAAACAAATATTTTTTAGAATTGTTTCGTAAAAAACACCTCCTTCTTCCGTGTATATATGACGATTTGTAAATATTTTGTCAACAACATTTTCATGCCACAGTAGTCCGACGATCGTTCGGTCGGTTTCACTTATAATCGAAGTATGTTGCCCGATCGAATAGTTTGATTTAAAAAGCTGGTTTACAATCACTTTACTGTTTTCAGAACACATTTTAGGTTTAAAAATCGTATCTAATGTTTCTTCATTAACAATCGTTGGATCCTTCAAATAAATTTCATACATTAACATAAATTTGCGTAGATCATACTGCGTGAACTGTGCAATCTTTTCGGTAAGATGAAATGAAATGTTTGGCATAGTTTCGCCAATGAGGGACTTCATTTGACAAAACGTGGGTGTTGGAAGTTCAATGATGTGACAAACTTTCATAATTTCTTTTATTTTTTTATCCATATCGTAGTTACCAATACAAACAATTGGGTTCATGGTATAGTCTTCTGTTTTTTGCTTTTTTGTTTTTTTTGGACGAATTAGTTTGATCAGTGACGTAATACCGCCTTTATCCCCCGTGTTCATTCCATCCACCTCGTCCATAACAACAGCAATTTTTTTAGGGGTCTTTCCAAAAATAGACATTACGCTTTGATCCGACATATTATGTTTGGTAATGGTTTCAATCACCCCCTTATTGCGTATATCTCCGGCATCATAATGTACCGCATCATATGATAACTCTTTTAAAATTCTTGAAACGAATTCGCTCTTACCTGAACCTGGGCTTCCGTAAACGTATATGCCGCGTTTAATGCTTAAATCATGTTTTTTATCGTTAAATTCTTTCAGTAGTTTTTTCATCCTGGAAACAATTTCCATTCTCTCGAATATTTCGTTAAAATTAATATCGGTAATCACATTTCCTCCATGTGTTATTACCATTCATAATAACTGCTATGACTGTCTGTCGGTTTCGAGATTCTAAAATATAAATACCTATATTACCCAGATTTTAAGCTTATTTTATCACTTTATTACTTATTACGAGACATCATAAATTAGATAAATAACATAAATAAAAATAAATAAAATAAAACAAAATTGAGTCTACCCTCTGTACCATAGACAATAGTCAGACAACAGTATAATACTATCAATACTATCACGAACGATTGTGAACAGAACAAACAACGAATATAACTATGAAGAGACAAGCGAATGTTCCTGGTAAAATAAAAGCATGTATGTCATTTCGACTTGTCGATTTCAATGTATCCGACAAAATGGTTGATCCGGGATACATATCGGAATCAGAAAGTGATGACGGCGACGGTGATGACAACAGTGGAACTGGAACCTCTGGTTCATCTGTTCCGTCATCTCCTGATAAAGGTAAAAAAAAAGACGGAAATGAGATCAAGACACTAAAGCGGAATATCAAACAGTCAAAAACATTCCAAATTCAGATGTTCGGAATCAACGAGCGTGGTAAAACGTGTTCCATTATAGTTCCAGACT
>Ga0194133_10009726_pt1 | contig 10967 bp, 4 predicted proteins | sample TA2KigOf40mmetaG_FD_155448 | JGI IMG/M metagenome (GOLD analysis project Ga0194133, IMG submission 155448) | Freshwater microbial communities from Lake Tanganyika, Tanzania - TA2015055 Kigoma Offshore 40m | ecosystem: Environmental > Aquatic > Freshwater > Lake | place: Tanzania: Lake Tanganyika...
CATGGTTTGGGGGGTTGGTTGGGTCAAGTAAGGTTAGGTTAGCAATAAATGCCTTTTTGGTTAAAAGGGGGGTTGGTTGGGATAGATAAGGGGGAAACATGCCCCGCAGGATTAAGGAAGGGGGAACATGCTTTGGGGTATTGGTTGGGTCAGGTTAGGTGTGGTTGGCAAACTTGATGAGGCAAACTTGCATGGTTGGCAAACTTGATTAGGCGAACTTGCATTGGGCGAACTGGTATTGACAAACTTGCATTAGGCGAAAGATCATAGTATTGAGATTCAAACCAGATTCTGTTCCAATGGCTTTTATACAATGCTGTGACAAAATGGATTCAAGAACTTTTTTTTAATCTCACATTATCTTCCAATTGATAAATCTTGCTTTTTGACCAAATTTTAAAAGAGCTCAAAGACTCAAAACTGCTTTGAATGAATTTTCTCCTTTTGTTTTATGAGCCATCAATATCAAGCTTCATTTGATTGAAAAGCCAACATTTTTATAAATTTTTTACTTGGTTTTAACGTCAACCTTACTCTGTGAAGTCATTCTCTGGTAATTGTGGGCGTCTCAAAAAACTCTTTTGGATGGATAATTCTCTCAGTCCGTTGCAATAAATACCATCAGACACGGAAATCAGTTCCTGTTTTGTAAGAATACTTTGTGAAGTAAAATATTAAGAATCTTAAACTTTGTGATTTTCGAGTCTATATGGATTGTTCTTAATAAAGTATTGAATTTTGAACAAGTTTTTAATTGAATGTTTGAAAAGATGGAAAGGAAGTTGTTTGAAATTGTCTCATTTCTTTGTCTAGTCACTTTGACAGGTAGGCTTCCAACTTTTTATTTTTTATTACTTTTCTCTAAATGTATAAAAGCTGTGCAGTTCACAGTTCACAGAAATTTTTGATGAATTTAGAGTTCAACCTTAAAAAGTTTCTCTTAAGACTCTATAAACCTTAGGAATGGCAATCCTGTACCTCATTTGATGTTTGCAAACACTTTGTTTTGAAATTGTAGACTTTGTCTTTTTTCTTTATAAACAGTGTTATTGACATTGACATTGTTTATTTACTCTTTCATAAAATTAATTGCAAATAAGAATACAATTATTCTACTTTTTAAGAGTTTTGCATGAGTGTAGGGGAGGGAGGTACTGGATAAACCTCAAGGTAGAAACTAAGGACACTTCCTGATCCTAAAAGTTAAAAGTGAAAAAAGTGGTTTTGTAAATTGTGCTCATGTAGTTTTAGAGTCTCTTATTGTCTACAATATTTACAAGCAAAAAAGCTGAAAAATTAATTTTATCATACAACGGGCTCAGTTCAAGTCCTTTTATTTATTTTGCTTTTACAATATATTAGTGACATTGTTCAGTTTCTTTCACATTTCCGTTAAACTATGATGGGCCCTGACCCGACCCGAGTTTACTTTTGACTCGCTGTAAATAAGAGGCTGACCCACCTTCGACCCGACACAAAGAGATTTTTTTGACGCAAAGGGAAAAAATTGAAAAATTTGACGTTTTTAGGGGAAATTTTCCAAATTTAAACTCAAACCATAAATGGCTGACCAGACCCGACCCGAGCCACAAAAAATTGACCTGACCCAACCCGGGTCAAAAATTTGACCCAGACCCATCACTACGTTAAACTCATTTCAAGATAGCATTTCTGCGCAAAGTACAGTTGTTCCCCCTACAGCTAGTACCACTGGTTGATCACAACTCTGATGCCAGTCTCTCCTATTTAAAGGGCCACCTTTCTATCAATAAACAGATCAGTATTAATTCTTTTCTTTATTGGGAAGGTCATCACTGGGTTTCTTTCTAATAACGCCTCTAAAAAGTCACCCCAAATTTTTTTCAGCAACCAAAACTTTTCTAAGTAAGGCACTTAATTTTACCATTGATCCCCCAAAGATTTGTTGGAATTGACAGATTTGTTATAGCTGAATGCCAAGAGAATCAGGAAATGTGCATAAAGTAAATAAATCACAAAAAACAGTAAATCATGAAAGCCTTGCTGCCCAATACAAAACTTTCAAACTTTCAACCATCCACACTTTGATGATGAGCAAATTTATTAAAACAATTGCTTTAGCATTTGAATATTGTGTTTTGTCTTCATGAAATTTTAAAATTTCTTTTCGTACAATTTATATTGTTAATTAAATGACAACAGTATTAATTATTTCTTAGAGTGTTACTAATTAGTCTGATAAAAATAAGTCTAAAATTTTTTATAGTCTCACACATATTTATATCTTTATAGCACTCTGTCAGTAGAAGAGAAAAGTACCAATCTGACAAAACCATGATTCAAATTATGAAAACTAGATTGCTTTTGTGGATGGCTAATTATTCTTTTTTATAAATCAAATGAATCAGAACATCTCTGACTTTAAATAAAGTACATAAGAAAAGTGAGGAGAGTATTTTTTCATCTTGCAATTCTCACCTGACTTAAAAGGGCTATAATTCTATTCTTGATCATAAATTCTTACACTGGTGTCCTGGGAACCTCAGCCTGTGGCTTAAAGGTCGCAGCACTTAGCTGGAGATCTGAGGGTCATTGGTTCAAGCCCCAGCAACATTGAGATACCCCAATCACAACAAAAGGTACCAAGGCTTCCATCAACCAACCAGCACACAAATTTATTCAACCTTGGACAAACCAATCACAATGGATGCCCATAAGGTGATGTCACTTCCAACAATCACATCAGGATACCACTGGGTGACCCAAGACAAAGTCACGACACATGGGCCCATCACAAGAATGGACCAATGGCAAACCATCTTTGAGGTCATTTGAAAAGAGGAAATCCTCGATCTCTGCTAGGCAGACATTTTAGAGGAGCATGTCCCAGCAAACCCATGCAGGTTCAAGTCTAGTGAAAGCCTCAGCCTAATCCTTAGAGAAGCAGAGAAATTATCCATCTGTTAGATAGTACACAGGAGTTATATCCTGAGAAATTTCACTAAGACATGTACATATTATATTTGTGATAAATTAGTTCTGAATGAACTACAATTTGTGTATGGAGAAATAACTTACTGGCCAAATAAAAGAAACATCAGCCTTATCACGTCTTATTTTATTTGCCAGTAAATGCGCTGATATTGATTTTCAAGAGTCAAGCTTAGTTTATGAGTTTTATTGATCCTATAAGGGACTATTTCTTTATCAGACTAGGGAACTGGATTTTGAGCGTCATGCCCTCCAGACATACCAAGAAGAGAAATCTTAGACCCAAGGATGGGCATCAAAATCCAACTTTGACTTAAGCCAGTTTTACCGAATTCGCGATTCGTCAATTCGATATTCGTTGAATCAAAAAAGGGCATTTTTACTGATTTCACAATTCATCAAATCTAAAAATGACATTTTTACCGAATTCACAATTCCTCGGATTACTAAGCAGATTCAAGCCATTCAAGCTGGGCTCTTTTTATAGCTAACCTAACCTAACCTTACCCTGAGGGGCCTATCAACTAGGCCTAAACCTGAAGGGCTTATCAGTTGAGTTAGGCTGAGTTATCAATAAAAAAACCCTTGAATCAGCTTGAATGATTTGATAAAAAAGTCATTCGAGGAAGAGTCGACTTTAAGCAAAAAATCATTCAACAAATAATGATTTTAAGGAAAAAATCATTTGACAAATTGTGAATTCAAGTGACCAAATTTTTTGTTAAACCTCGATTCGATCAATCGTGATTCAGCAGATTTTCACACCACCCACAATTCAACTATTTCGAAAACCAAACATTTTCAGTTTCAGTTTGTTTTTTATCATAAAACTAATCAAAGTTCCAACATTTTGAAGATACTTTATCTTAAACTTTGCTTGTCAAAGTAAGAGAACAATGCATTTGCTATTGACAACTTTTTCTTTTGTGTTTTGTGAGTAAGAAAGAACTAACTGTCGTGCTAATTTTTTTCTTCCTCGTGAAAATCATTTCTGTAAACAATAATCATTAACATAGTGCCTGTAAAGTCTGGAAACAGCTGGTGCACCGCAATAAAATAGTTTTTACTTGCATTAACAGCACCATCAAGAAATAGTTACGGTTGTGGTTGACTAGGCTAGGCAGCAGGGTGGATATTTAAAGACTTTTCAAGGTTCAGATTGCTTTCGATTCTTGATCAACGTAAAGTGGATGTTTGCCGAATAAAAATTGAAAAAGTCAATGTTGGAACTTTAACAATTTTACAAGTGAAGTGGGTCTAAAACATTTTCAGCTTGAAAAGATAAATTGCTGCATTAAAAGTAAAATCCTATAATGAAATACTTTCAGGTACAAATCCTTTAAAATTTTGTAAAGGTGAAGATTTCTTTACCATTTGAAAAATAATTTTTATTTCTAAAAGAGAAGGAAAATCCAGATTTCGTGGTCTTAAAAGAATGCAAGTTAAATCCTAGAAGTTTAACTTCTCAGAAGGAGCAAAAAAACACAGTCTGGCGATTCAAAACGAAAAAAATTAATGCTACAAAAATCCATCATTATTTACTTTTATTTATCTTTTCACTTTGACTTTGTTTTTCCAACCAAAATGTAAAAATGTCATGATCCAAGATAAGTTGTGCACGTTCCATTATTTTGATGACACTCCCAACATGATCAAAAGTTAAGGAATAACATGGACTACCTATTTTATTTGTAAACATCATAACCAATAAAGAAATTGTAAGGTTCTCATTTAAATGCAGAAAATAAGACTGTTTATATAAATTGCATTTTAGCTTATTAATGAAATAAATATATAAATCAAGTGAATAATCAAGGTTAAAAAATTTAGTAAGAATTGGTTTCTGGTTTTTTTTTGTAAAATTCAAACTTTATAACTTCTTTTGAGTGCTTAATTTATATGGAGCATTTTGTTTTTGCCAGGGCATGCATGATTTCATTAAGCTTGTACCCACCTTTCGTGAAAAAGCCACAGCCCAAACATTATTTCACTCCAGTGGCATTGAAAAAAATTTGGAAAAGCTCAACAAGTCAACAGCCTTTAAGCAGAAGTTTTCTTTGAAACATGAAACATATCAAAGTTGTTTTTGCCTATTGATAAAATCACACATTTACAGTATAAGTATTTCTTCAATCTTAGAACTTCTTCACTTTTGCACAAGCTTCTGATATTTCAAAGCTCTGTATTTGGTGATCATTATGACAAATAGCTTTTCAAGCATGTTTTTACATAAAAAAAGTAATCTTGCATTTGATTGAGAATTTTATCATTGCTGCATTTTCTTAATTTTTCTCATTTAGTAGAGTGTTCACGAACGGAAAAGTGTCACATGGTTTGGGCAAAAATTACACAATCATTGTATGCATATACAACATTATAGAATTGCTTAATAAAAAACCAGTACTTATCAAAATCATCCGCTTAATTTTCATGTCCCAATAAATCCCACAGTTTACCAATACTGATATTTACTTCAAAAATTGTGCCAAACATGGTCATTTTTCCAAGAGGGTTCAAAAGGGGTCTCTATAGCCTAATGGTTAGAGCAACTGACTGAGAACTGGGAGACTCGGGTTCAATCCCCAGTTTGGGCAAAGTCTTTGACCCCTGAGTTTGCCTTAATGAATCATTTTGATGAGATGATTACCTCAGTCAGGATTGATTGTTGTGCACAGAAACTTGATTAGAATCATCTCTTATACTCATTTATTCACATTTATCAATTGAATTAAATCAAGTAACTTTAAGACACAACTTTCAGTCAAAAAGAGCTGTTGTAAAGTCAACACTATTCTTATTAACGTGATTTAGTGTTAGAATAATCAGTGCTTAACACAAGTCAAGCTAAAAAATATATAGTTTTTTACATTCAAATGCAGAGCTAGACATTTTTTCCTGAAAGTATACTTTTTTCAAAATTTGCATTTTTACAATGAGACAAACTAAATGTTGTATATGCTCTGCGTTTATGCTTGGCATAGTATGCGCTATAAACCCTCTTTTTCACTCTATGATATTTTTCACTTTTGCAAACTCAAAATCGCTTTAAACAGGCTGCTGTTTGTTTGTCTTTCCTTCCTAGAAATGTAAGTCATTACAATTCCAATGTATATAAAGCCCTTATTTCCCATCAATCGACAGTTCAGTATTGATTCTTTCTTTGGTTTGGGAAGGTCTTCACTGGGATTTCTGCTCTCCGCCTTCATTCCTACAATGCTCACAGTTTCTGCCTTCGGTTCGACTCCTCCAGATGCACTTGACTGGCTTATGGAATTTAACTTCAGCATTTTCTATCCCATAGATAGTTGTTTAAAATTGGCATTACTTTTCAGAAGCTTGTGCCATTTGGTGGCGTATTTAATCGGCATTTATTCTGCCCAAAATGTCAACCCAATCTCTGAACGGTAATTACTCCATTCTACCTACCACACTCATTTTTTTCTCCAATCAATTTGCATTGTTATTTCTGATTTGAGAAAGCACTTAGTTAAAATTGATAAAATTGGAGAATTGATACTTCTATCAAATGCAATTTAAAGACCAACATGAAAACACATTATATTTCTCCAAGAAGTTCTTTTGGTTGCAACCAAAACCACAATTCAATTTCAATTTCATTTATTAACTCAAGCGTATTAAAATTTACAAAAAATAAATAGTAATACTTAATTAGAGTCATGTACAGCTCTTAGGATAAGCAGGTTAAGAAGTACATTAAAAATGAATTTAAAAATGGTCAAAGTCAAAAATTGGTCAATAATTGTAAAAAGTCTTCTTTAGCAAAATCCTGAGCCTATCATTCGTTAATGGAGTTGTAAGGTTGTACCAGGGGAACTTTATCTGTTTAAGAATCAAGTTAATCCAGTTGTGGTAACCTTTCTTGCCATGCTTGTTGTGGGAAGCGTCATATGTGTAGATATTGGACAATGAAATAAACTACTAACATCCATGCCAAGGCTAGGGGGAAGCATTGAAAATGCCTTTGTTAATAAATCATTTGAGTTTAGCAAAAAATCCTACGTTTTGTGACACCAAGAGCTTCATTATTGGAAAGATTTTCCACCATGAAAATTGCAAGTCATTCTTACTAAAAACTGGCATATAAACTTTTATTAGACAATTAATTTTCTAAGGAAAAAGGATAAAATGAAACAGAACACTTTACTTCCTCATTAAGGTCATTTTTTGAGAGTCTCTCAAAGGAGAATCAAATATATTGGTTGGTTGAATCATCAAAAGGCACAAAATTTAATTTCTTTCAAAATGGGACTTTGAAAAGTAAGTAAAAAACTTATTGAAACTTTTCTTGGTTCTTTGTTTTACCTAACCATTTTGGTTAACATCATCTTTGAACAGACTAAACTATCGAGGTATGGAAGGAAAAGGCTTTAATTATAATCTTCAAAGCTAGGCAATCAGGAAAAATGATTTTAGATAAAAAGTAAAGATCAAAATCATCATAATTTTGAACTTAAACATTAACTAATATATGTCATGATTAAGTTTTCTGATCAGTTCTACTAGCGAGTAAGGTGCGTTGGGAGGAGTCAAAGCAAAAGTGAAAACTGTGAGCGTTGTATAGATGAAGGCGGAGAGCAAAAATACCCATGAGGACCTTCCCAATCAAGAAAAGAATCAATACTGAACTGATTATTGATGGGAAACAGGGGCTTTTATACAAAAGTGAGAAAAGGATCAGATCAAGAAAATAACAGACCTCTTTGAAGATGATAGAACTGAAACAGGGCGGGAAAAGAAAATCTGGACAGGAGAACAAGGTAGCCTGTTTTGAATGACTTACATTACTTGGAAGGAAAGACAAACTTATGGCAGCCTGTTTGAAAAGACTTTGAACTTGCAATAAGTGAAAGATATCAAAGAGCAAAAAATGGTGTATTTGAGCATATACTACGATACTGCTTTAACTCAGATGTTTTGATTTAGGGTTGGGAATCAGGGTGGTCAAGTTGGTCAGGCTTACACTTACTTTTGTCTTTCTCCCTTGTACCAGCAGAGTAATTTAATTTAAAAAAAGTTGGTGACGTAATCTCTTATCAAATCAATTGTTCTCAATCCCATATTTCATGATATCTTTTATCCAAATGTTCAGACTCTTTCATATTTACCTTATAATACTCATTTCAAGGTAGTTTGTCAACCTATCTTTCATTCTCACACTCAACTTCTCGAAGCAATAAAAGAGTTGTTTAGTGATTGAAAGATGTCATATGGATGATTCCTCCGTATGGATTGCAACCTGCTGCTATCAGATCTAAAAAGGCTCTTCTTCCATCAAAAAAACCAGTTCAGTATTGATTCTTTTCTTAATTGGAAAGATAATCTCTGGACTTAAAAAAGCGTCTCTACAATGATCACCCAAGGTTATCAAACAATCAGATATTGAGCTATCCTTCCATTGTCTGGGTACCGCACTCGTTACTCTGAAAAGGGTTCTAAGATGATCTCTAAAAGAATTTTTTTGGGATTCAACACCCCCTTTTTAATTGAAAAAATTCATAAAAATGTGTAAATTTCCAACCTGAAATCCACAGTTGAATCCCACAATACCAATAGATAATTGCCTAATTTGGATGGTTTTGGGAGATGCTTAAGAACCAGGAGACGTTAAAAATCTAAGTTTAAGAGCTAAAAATATAAGTAAAGTTATTAGACTGATTTATTCATACATTAATTTTACAGCTTCCAAGTTTAACACAAAATCTTTATTGTAATAAACTTATTCCCCTCACTTGCACTTTATGATATTTTTTTTGCCAAGATTGTCAATAAAGAGCATCTGTTGAAGAAAAATTTTTACGCAAGGAAATCATGAAAATTGGTGAAGATCATTATGAAAACCATTTTACAAGGTGCTTTTTATGTCCTGCTGGTGAAAAATTCAATATTAAATTATCCTAGGAACACATTTTTCATTAATAGACTAAAAGAGCAATTTTGGTGTAAGATAAAGTGATTTTGACCTTTTTCAGGCTGCTTCCGACGGACAACTGACTCAGTTACTGAAGACTATGATGAAATAGACCGAAAGAATCCACCGCTTTTCATCAATAACACCAGAATCAAGGTTGTTGTTGCAGCTGGAAAAACTGCAGTTCTTGAATGCAGAGTTCAAAATCTTGGAGACAGAACTGTAAGAGTTGTTAAATAAGTATTTTTTATTTGTAAAATCCCATCCAAATCATTTAATGCCCGATTGACGTTTTCGAATACTGTACAAATGCTAAAACTGTCATGGTTTTTCAAAACTCACAACCAAAGTATTTTTTCTTGGTGCTTTTTGAAATGAATTGTCAAAAAAAACAATCCTTTTGAGAACATGTTATCAGTGTGAAGTCAGTAGGGATGGCCAAGAGTTGACCCAAGTATACTTCTGACATGCAGTAAATAAGGAGCCAACCCTGCTTGGACCCGGGAATTTTATGATCAGATCCAAAGAAGCTTGTTTGACCTGATAAATAAAAATTGAAAAATTAGCTATTTTTTTGGAAAATTTTCATGACCCGGAGAAAGCTGTCCTGACTCAACCCAATCTGGGTCAAAATATTTGGCCCAAATCCATCTATAGAAGTCAGATTTTAATGCTCAATTCACTTTTCAGATTGAACATCTCATCTAATTTGATCTTAAAAAGTACAGGTGAAGAGAAAAAACAGTCTAAAGTACACTTTTCAACCATCTTTTCCTGAAAATCTAGCCCCTTTTGTAAAAAACCCTCAACATCTCAAAAACCAAATGGAGCTGATATTTTAAACAGTTTCAAGATTTTTTTTATATGTATAACAAAAAGTTTTCGATTTATTCCCCCCTATTTAGTAAGACTTCTTAACAGTCAGACAATTCCAAGGTTTGTTGAAAACATTTTGAGATGAGCCTAGATTGCATCCATTACAGTCTAAAATTGGTTTCATTTTTCTCTCTCTTTAAATTTAGACTTAAAGCCAACCAGTTCATTTTGTCAAAATAAAATTTTGGGTATATTGTTTGACTGTTTTCTCAGTTCTTCTAAAGAATTTGAAGGACAGCCATGAGGAAAAGTTATCAAAAAACACAAGCAACTAACTAAAACCCTGTCATATGAAAACTAAGACCATGAAACATCATTCAAATTTTAATTTCATCAAATTCATACCCATACATTATTCAAAAGTTCGATGTTCAAATTTGAAAAATGAATTGTCGTTCTATTCTCGTTAAATTTAGAGGAAGCAAATCTGGCCCACCAAATTTCACCCAACCTTAAAGTTGCAAAATTAAATTTGGTTATAAATCTTTCAACAAAAGCTTAACTTTGGTTTTGCTGTACATAAACCTTAAAAGGATCAATTTAAAAAGGGGAGCTATTTTTTACAACTTAAAGCTCCTCTCAATGGCATTCATCTTCTAAGATATACCATTGATTCCTTTCAATCTTGTAAAGGCGATCGAGGCCATTTCAATAGATTGATTCATACATTTATTGAAACGAAACCTTAAAAAAGTTCTTTGAGCTTTACTAAGGTTTGAAGCTACACGAAGAAAAGATTTTTTTTACATTGAAAATTTTAGACAGACGTTTGATGTTTACATAGGTACTCAACTCAAAGGTACAAGATTTAAAGATTTTTCTTAACGTTTAGATCGAGAAAAACCTCTTTTTGACAGTTGCAACAACTTGAAATGGATTCTCTATTTATTTTGTATATGGTCTACTTTAAAAAAAAGTAACATTGACTACTAGAGAAAACTTATTCTGAACATAAACTTTGGTCAAAATCTATGCCAAGTGAGAAACCTCAGACAAGTTTGTCTTTGTGACCACATCTGTAAAAGAAGCCAAAAAAGTGTCCAATAACTTTTATTGGTGGAAATTATGACTAACTTCAAAGAGTCAAACCGGTCATTATCCTAAAACAATTCTCAAAATTATAATAGAAGTTCTTTGTTTCTTCTGATAATAAAGAAAACTCTTCTCTCACAAGTTACAACCTAACTTTTGC
>Ga0194133_10009729_pt1 | contig 10964 bp, 5 predicted proteins | sample TA2KigOf40mmetaG_FD_155448 | JGI IMG/M metagenome (GOLD analysis project Ga0194133, IMG submission 155448) | Freshwater microbial communities from Lake Tanganyika, Tanzania - TA2015055 Kigoma Offshore 40m | ecosystem: Environmental > Aquatic > Freshwater > Lake | place: Tanzania: Lake Tanganyika...
ACAACATGATCTTCTAGCATACTTTAAATTATTATTTTATCATGTTGTCAAGCTTGAAGTTTTGAACTGTCAGAAAATTTTCGTTGGGTTTTAATAAGTTCTGAATGTTTTTGCATTGACTTTTCAGTTTTATACAAATATAAGCAGTTTGATTTGTGAAATAGTACTTAATATTTTTACTTACAAGATAAAGTTCAGAATGAGTCTTTCTAGCTATTTTGACAAATTTCTTTTTGAAGTAAGATCAAAGCCTTTTTAAATTGTCCATCCTTGCATACCTGAATTGTTTTGCATCTAGACCTGGCCAACCATTTTCTGCTCTTCTCTTGTTTCATTTGATTTATACATCTTGAAGGCGATAAAAGTATTTTCATGAATCTTTGTGTATTGTTTCATTGGTAGGAAATTAAGGGTTAAGGTAACAGAAAGTGAGGCTCAAATATTTCTCAAGTAGCTGTATAATCTCTTTACATAAATTTTGCTGAAAAGTGCAAAATTTATCTAGAAAGATTACCTTGATTTTGCATTTTATGTAATCTCTCAGCATACATTTTTTCTCAAAATTAGAGGATTTTATTCTATTTAGCACTAAATTTACGATTTGATGTTGACTTGAGCGATCAAGAATTTAAGGCCACAAAAATGCGACAAGAATGTATTTGATTAGATGTGCAAAGCAGAAAATGATACAAGGTTTTAAAAGCGTGATATAAACTTAACAATAAAAAGAAAAGAAATTACATTTTAACCAATTAACACTCAGTTCAATTCATAGCTTTTATTTAAGGACTCATTGCCTACATGATAGAGATGGGCCCTGACCTGAGCTTACTTTTGACCCGCAGTAAATAAGAGGCCGACCCGCCTCTGACCCGGGTACTTTCTGACCAAACTTGGTGCAAATCCCGGCTTTTAAAAAGTATGATATACAGTATATATTTTAAGATGAAGCCAAAGGTAAGAAAACGCATACAAAACCATCTTTTTGACAATTCTAAAGACCGCCTTGCAAAATTCAGCCTTTAAAGGCAGACTTGAGTGGTCCTTTTTTCTGCATGTGAGTTAACCAGGGCAGGAGTCAAAGCCGGGCAACAGGGATGGAATTCTGGCTCGTAATCCCCCTGAACACCCTGACTCATCGCAAAAGATACCTTGTCATTTTACCTAATGTGTTGTTTCTAACCGAACCTAACCCAGCCTAACCTAACTCTGCGGGGCATGTTTTGCCTAACCCTGGTTAGGCGAAACGACACATTTTGCGAAACGACATATTCCCATCTCAAAATAATAAATACTTGAAAACTTACTTCAATTTGTCTCCAAAAAGTCTAAAACTTTTTATGTTGTCACTTCACAATAATCAGACACATCAATTAATTTAATCACTTCACCAGAAACAACAACTGTGTCCAGCTTGTTTAGATCTAAAGTCTTTCTTCTGAAATGGATTCTTTCTGCTTTCAAATTCTCTCTTTTGGCACAATCAACGGCGCTTTGAGTGGCAGAAGACTGATAAATGCCCAGAACCGAGAAACTTCGATCTTGAGAGGCTCAAGAGAGAATTTATGTTGAAGAAAGCAACCTTTACAACCTTTCATAAAAAATTGCAATACAAAGAACAAAAGAGTTAAGCTTTGATCTAATAATTTTGTGGTTGAATGGCGGTTTAAAAAATAAGATCTCAATAGCTTGTTTATCCCTGGCTCCACCAACACCCAAAATCAGAGATCAGGGTCATCCCCCTCAGGGTTAAGCCCAAATGGCATAATAATATCCTGAAAAATAGATGGCCTAATGGATATGTGATTGGGCTTGGGATAGGAGGGTCATGGGCTCAAACTAGTGATGGGTCCGGTTAAAATATTTTTGACTTGGGTCGAGTCAATTTTTTCTAGCTCTGGTCAGGCCGGGTCGGGTCAGCCATCTTTGGTTTGGGTTTGGAAAATTTGACCTAAAATACTAAATTTTTCAACTTTTTCCTTTCAGCAAGATCAAAAATAATCTCTTTGTGTCAGGTCAAAAAGTACACGGGTCAAAGGCGGGTCAGCCTCTTATTTACTGTGGGTCAAAAGTATGCTCGGGTCAGATCAGGGGCCATCTCTAGTTCAAACTACGGTACTTACTTGTAGCTTTTGACTCAAGGTAGCCATGCCAACAAAAATTTCCCAGCCCTAACGTGCCTTCAAAGATGACAAATGTCGCAAGGTGTACTTTTAAAATACTAAAAAAGATACTACGTCGTTTCGCCATATGCCGATTCACCATAGTAGATTTGCCATATGAGCCAGTTTGCCATTGCCGATTCGCCATACATAAGCCAATTCGCCATATGAGCGCGCGTACGACGATGTATGGCTCATCGTATGGCGAATCGGCATATGGCGAACTGGCTCATACGGCAAATAGGCATATGGCAAATTGACTATGGTGAATTGGCATATGGCAAATCGACTATGGTGAATTGGCATATGGCAAATTGACTATGGCGAATCGGCATATGGCGAAACGACGTATTCCCACTTTAAATATTCTGGTAATTAATGATCAAAGAAAAGTTTGAAGATTGATATATAAGAAATCTGTGATGACGTACTACGCTCATTTCCAAATAAAAAACTTAAAGAAACTGAAATGTATATTGATAGCAACCATCATGTTTTCCATGTTTTAGACCATAAGCCAGTTCAAATCGTACAAACACATGGGATTACGTTATGAAAGTACTATATGCAACCCACATTATGAATAACTGTATTACATTACAATTAAACATGCATCCATACGTACGTACATAAATACGTAATCGTGGATTATCAATAGTGTTAAAATTTTATTGCTCAGTAGAATTTGCTATTTATGTATGTTTCATAAAACAGATGTTGGAATAAGGTGAACGAACAATCAGGTATATTTTTTTTGACACCCATAATTATAAACTAAATCTAATATTTTGCCAAGAGATAAAGTTCTAAACATGTCCAGAGAAAATGGACAAGGGGTCTACTTTTCTCAGGAGGTATGTTCTGTACCTTATTTGAATATCGGATTCCAATTGAACTTTTAGTCCAAAGGTGGAAAGACTTTTATAGGATTTCTCTATGATGTCGCTTTTTTTGTTTCTCTAGTGAGTTAGCAAGGACTTCATATCCATGCTGGATTGCCTGAGATGCCTCAAAGATAGGGGGCTCACTCTATTCTCAAACTCTTCTCTTGGCGTTGGTCCTCCTCGACACCTCATCCTTGCATGGCAGCATTGGATTAGCTCTCGGGACGTAGTCCTTTTCTATTTGGTTTGAAGTAACGTCAGTTGATGGCACCATTCGGGGATCCTTACTGATTTGTGGGTCTAAGGTTGGATGACAATCGGTGTCCATTGGTTGAATTAGTCCTTAGCCAACTACATGATGATTGGAAGATTCTGCTGTTTGCCTTTGTTTGATGACCCACTTTGTATGGTTTTTGGGATGATTAACTCTCCTTTTTGTTGGAGGCAACTGATCTTCCTGTGCAGAGTCTCGGTTTTGAGCTATTCCTGGGTTGCTCATCTTGTTCTTTCTTTCCCTAATGGAGCAGTTTCGTATCTTCTTGCCTCTGGACTGATCTCGACTCTTTCATGCTTTCCAATTCAGTTTCTTGTCTTTTTCTTTATAGGTCTATGAATGCTTTGATTCATTCTTTTCACATTGAAGTACTGACTGCTTCTTCGTTTTGTGGGGTACTTTACTAATTTAATTTGAGAAAATATCAACTAAAAACAGGCAGAAGCCCAAAAATATTGCTTTGAACTGACTCTACATATATTTAATATAATGCCAGCAAAAGTGACCTCTCTCTAGGTTAAAGCCAAGAGGAAGAAGGTTTGGAGGGTGCCTTGGGCTATAAGATAGCTATAAAGTTAAGTTTTACAACTGAAAATAAAGACAAATCATCACCATTTCGATTTTATTGCTTAACTTCTACTTTCTCTTAAGTTGAGTTAATGTTTAGTTACTTTGGACAAAATGTTAATGTACTGGAATAACCACAAGTAACTAACAAAGATAAAAGGAAAGGCTTATCATTAAAACTTTGAGCATTAAGCATTAATACCTCCTTTTCTGAGAACAATGCCTCAGCATAATTTTATTTTCCTTGGCATTCAATAGTGTTTAAATAATGTAACTTGGCAATAGATGAATCTCATAAAATATCATTAAGAAAATCTTTATAGCTTCACCAAAATTTGCTAGAGCCCTGACAAAAAATGGCCCACCATTTTCCCAAATATTAAACAATTGTAATAGCGATGGTAAAAAAATGACAATTGTCAAATGTATTAATGGTTAGATGGTTAAAACTTAATCAAAATTTGACAATCATCAACCTGTTTTGCAACATTTGCACCAAATTATCCTTTAAATCACCAATAAGGGTTTTTTAAATAAAAATATTGGACAATTGAGGCCATATTTTCCAGTAGGGATGCAAAAATTGAATATTTGTCTGAGTATAAATTCTTTTTTTTGGAAAGAAGGTCAAAAATTGAAAGTGGTACATTCAGAGAGTTGATAGATATAGAGTGCTGGCTACTCTGCAACCTGGGCAAACAAAATTCAGGGTCCCCTTATGGGCATGAATCTGCTGTTACGATTTTTTGCTGTAAGCAAAAGATTAGGCTTACCTTTCAATTCTGGGTCTCCAGAGGTCCTCAAAAATAAGAGCAAAAATAAAGCTGATCTTTCTCAATAAGCAAAAACTTCCAATAACCAAATCTGTTCCAGTACGGGGACCCTGGAATGTTTGTTGCGTGCGCACTCTTTATTCATAATCTCTCTGACTAAATGCCTGTTGATAGAGATCCATTGAGGTGGTCCATAGATATACCAGATTCAATTGACACATATGATAGAAAGATAAAAAGTTTATTGTCTTTTGCTAAAACCATAATAACCCAGCCAGAAAAGTGAGACATGAATTTGGCAAATATTGTGTAATTAATAAATATTTTGGGATACACATATAAAATTGTGCAATATTTTAACATGAAAACTCGTATTTATTTCATAAAATCATATTTTTGGTGTATATATCCCAATTTATTAAACAATTTTGAAATGTCCATTTTTGAATTTGAAAAAATGTCCACAGCACAGTAATTTTTCCAGCCAGAAAGGCAAATAATGACAATGAAAACTTCTTTAAAACATTTTTTCTGACAAATGTAGTCTTCTTTTGCTATGGAATATACAGCAGGACATTGCAACTGGCCATACGCTTGAATATTGGAACATTGAGATCAGCCCAGAGGAATGGTATGAGCTCGGATATCCTTTTGTCATGGCTGATGAAGGAATTCTTTCCCATCCGTTTCCTACTACAGTCAAAGAAAGAGATTCTCCCATGATACCTAAAAATACTAAATGACTGCTGAATTAATTTGAGTGTTAGTTCTGTGCTTGCAAGGTTTTGGGGTGTTTGCACCACTACAGGTTCCTTTGTTGGGAGTTTTTGCTGAGAGTAATAAAAGACAAATTTTTATTAAAGATCTCTTGATAGCTTAGGTTTCCGTTCTAATCTATATTGGGTGTAAATTGTTGAGTGGCGTCATCCTTGAGTTCCTCTTTTTGAAGGATAACCTTCCACAATCCTTTTCACATTGTACTTTCCTACTATGTGACAGACTAGAGTATAGAGTCTGTAATCAAACAAATTTGCTCAACCAATTTATGATAAGGCTCATATTTTTCAGGAAATTAGTAATACCAAAATAACTTAAATGGCTCATGAATTAATTATACTTTTTAAAAAAAGGCCATAAAATTTGCAAATTCTGTTTGTTTTGAATATCAAAATCACAAAATCTGTACAAGACAATAATTGAATTAAATCTATGCTTTTCTAATGTTTTTTATTCTAATCTAACCTTAGAAATATCAATAGATCTATCAAAAGTTAGCTGAAATTTTTATTGTTAAGAAGAAGGGTAAAATTACCTTTAAATCCAGTATACTATACTATAAAATATTTGTTCAATAAAGGATTATGCAAGGGCTTTGCTGTGGTCAGAAGTGAGTGTGTGAGTAGAATAAGAGAGCGTGTGTGAAAACCCGTTGTTGAACCTCTACTAATAAATAAGAGAATCAATATTTAACTGTGTAGTGATGGAACAGCAGCCATTCATATAGGAAATATTCTAATCAGAGTTGTGACCAATGAGGGCGATAAGCCAATTGGAAAGATAAAACAAAGCTTTAGCTATTTACATTTGTAACACAAGAGTCCGGATATGGATTCTCCAAGCAATTTGTCGCAACCCGAATGAAAATTTTCTTAAAAAATAAGACAAATGCCAGGAATGTGCACAAATTATACAACAATATGTTACAAATTCGGCGCACATTCGCAACAATTGTCATATCTCTAAAAATAATTTTCAGTTGGGAATGGCTGAGAGGTCATAGGAACCTGACTGAGATCTAAGATCTCAGGTTGCTGGTTCAAACCTCAGCCATGCCGACAATTTTTTAACCACCCTGGATTACAAAAAAATCTGCAAAGCATATTCAGACACGGTAAAAGTAATCAGCAGTGACAGTGCACACTATTGAGGGACTTTTAAAAAGGTGTTGATCACACATCTAAATTTCCTGAGTCTATATTGCATTAGATTATTATTATTATCATAAACAAGTCCACCAAAAATAAAAGTCATGGGTGTTTTCAATGAATTCTATTCTTTAACTGATCTCAAATAAACATTACAATTGTGATGCCAGTCCTTCTTGCAAGTAGTTTGAAACATTCAAGTTAAGAAGGGCTGTAGCACGAGAGTCCTTCAAAAGAGAGAAATGGTGTTGACTTACTTAAGTAAATTTGAATTCTTCAAAATTGAGGAAAAATGAAAAGCTTTGCTCTCAATACAATGAGGACTCAAAGGTTTGAAATTTTGTATGGATCAAAAGTCATTTTAACTCACATTATTGATTGGCCAATTAGTTTTATTATTAGTGAAGGGCAATTAAGACACTTCTAAAGTTGATGGTTGGATTATCGTATTGGTAATCTGGATTCAAAGACTATGCTAGTTTGCAAACCCACAGAATCTCCGAACAAAGAAGCATTCAGTACTTTGGAACATGAAGAGAAAAAGCAGGGATTAACGAGACGTGAGATCTGATCCGTAAAGTATGACGGAGTCAGGATCACACCAAATAAACTACAGAATCACTCCATCCTGGAAAGTAGAAGAAAGAGATGAGAAACCCCGTAACAAACATTATGATGACTTGGACATGTCTGAAGCTAAAAGATGCCACTCCTTTGCATGAATATGTGAAGCCTTCAGCAAATCATATGAATTGAGGTCAAGGTTCCATCTAATGAGACATTACACAGTGATCAAAGAACCGCAATCAGATCAATAAAAGATTTTTATGTGGGGTCACAATGGACTAGCTTCATGGGATCTGACTGGAGATCATGGGGTCATGTGTCCAAACCTTCCCCCACCAAAAATAAGACACACTGTATGCCAACTTTCAGGTGTATCCATATGGTTTCATACGTATCACCCTTGTTTACACTTGGTAGACCGGAACACACGTGTTTATGGTGCAAATTTCATTGTAAACCGCCATAAAACACGTGTAAACACCAAAATCATAGTACTCCATTCAAATGTGCTTACACAGCCTTATCAAGGCTGAAATAGGAAAACATCTTCTCTTCTCTTAAAAATAGCTCTCTCTCTGTAAGATCTCCTCACTACTTCCACAGTAAGAAATTTTGGTTGATGCTGTAAAGCATTAAATTCCCATATTATTTCAACATTTAATACTTCCTTGAAGGTAATTTATATTAGAAATTTATTTATTTGAAAAACTAATATCTAACTTTGCTATTGTCATATTTTCAAACAAGAACTATATTGCCATCCATCTAAATAAAATATCTTTTATGCCATGCATGAAGCAAAGTAAATCCTTGAAAGTCAAGAATTTATTTCTGGAAAGTACAATAAATCATCTAATTGAGAAGTAATTCAGCTTTAAGAAAAATAAATTAGTTTTGCAATGTGGTGATGGGTCTAGGTCAAAATATTTTGACTGTGTCAGGGAATATTTTTCCTGCTTAGGGTTGGGTCAGCCAGCTCTGGTAATGGAAAATTATACCCCTACCCCCTCTCCCAAAATCCCAATATTTCAAACTTTTTGTAGTTCAGTTCAAATAAATTTGGTTTGGGTCAAAAAAAACCCAGGTCAAAGCAGAGTCGGCCGCTTAATTATCGCAGGTCTGAAGTATGCTTGGATCAGGGCTCATCTCTAGCATAGATGCATTTCAGATTAAGCATGTAATCACTTCAAAAATGATTTCCAGATGAGAAAAAGAAGCAGTAGTTGCTGCACTACCTCAGATCAAAATGGGATTGTGTGTAGCAACAATGACTTGAGCCTCATTTTGTCAGGAGTTAACTTTAAGAAGTCCAGTTATGATTCTCCAGCTGAGAATTCCAAAGTTGCTAAACACTTTCTCTTTCCAATCAACTCAACTCAAGGTATATAACATATGTATATATTTCATTCATATGATGGAAATAATCAAGATGTTCATGTTCATCATTTTAACATAAATAATCCCTTGATGCAGTTAGTGTTTCCGTTCTATATCTTATGAGTATGTTTTGGTATGTCGCGTCATCCTTGAGAATCTCTTTGGAAGGAAAACGCAATTTAAACCTATCTGACATTGTGTTTCAGTCTATAAGAGACTGGTGTGAGTGAAGAGTGAGTCAGTAATGAAATAGTTTTATTTGAACAAACATCCCTTTTATTTGTGGATTACAGGATTTAGCGGATAATTTCATAAATGCAAACGTTCAGTATGTTCATGTTTGCCTTTTTAGTGATCCCAACTTTTTTTGCCTTCAAGCATCCATTATGATAAAATGTTGTTTTGCCATTTCCTGATTTGCAATATCCCAATTAGCCATAGTCATTTTGCCATATGCCGGTTCGCATAGCCTGACCTAACCTAACCTAACCTGTATGGCAAAATGACTATGGTGAATTGGCATATGGCAAACCGGGACATGGCGAAGGGTCATATTCTCATCCATTTCAACATTAGCTATCTTCCTTCCTCTACAACAGTCTATCACCTCCCGAAGAATCAATCCTCCAGACAACAACCAAAGACGTTATATCTTTGATGCCTCCCTTTAATTGCTACTGATGCCAGTCCTATAAAAGGGCTTCCTTTCCATCAATAAACTCTTCGGTGTTGATTCTTTTGATAATTGACAAGGTCATCACCGTGTTTACGGACGCATTCATTCTCGCACTCGATGAAGCACCAGAGCAACTTACCTAACATTGAACTACTTTGTATTGTTTTAGAGTCTGAAGGGTCAACTAGACTTTCAAGCAACTTTCTGGAAGTGAAACCACGCCAGCAGAGATCAAAAAGTTGGCAGCCAGAACTTTTAAGCTGGGACAAAGAAAAACATCTTTCTATTCAGCCAGAGGTAATAGGATCTATGATAGAATCATACATAATGGGTAAAAGAGTCACATCAGAAAAGCCAAGAGAAGAAAATCCCATCACTGATTTGGAATATAGAAGGTAAACCAAATTAAGTTTTTTTTGTCAAAAACATTGAAGGATGTAAACATGTTTTTCATCTGAAAACAAGAGAGTACAAACATTGGTGTTCAAAATGGAAGTTGGAACAAGAGTCTTTCAAAAGTATTGACAAACATATGTGTGGTGTGTAAGAAAAGTTTTCCTTTTGATTCTTAAAAAATTAGAATTGTGACTAGGGTGGGGGATCAAGTTTGAAGGGACAATGCAGGGGTTATCATCTAGACTAAGGGTTCCACCAAAGTAAAAGCCCAGATCCTTTTACATCCTGATTTTTTGACTTGCATTTGTCTTGAGCTCTAATGTCAAAAACAAGTTTTGACTGGGGATCAAAGGGTCTTGTGTAGAGATGGGCCCAACCCCACCCGAGCATACTTTAGACCCGCAGTAAATAAGAGGCCAATCCGCTTTTGACACGGGTACTTTTTGATCTGAAGGGCAAAAATTGAAAAATTTGATGTTTTTAGGGGAAATTTTGTAAACCCAAACCCAAACCAAAGATGGCTGATCCGACCGAGCCCGAGCCACAAAAAATTGACCCGACCAGTGTCAAAAATTTTTGACCCGAACCCATCACTAGTCTTGTGTTCCAAACCCAGTCAAGACAGTCTCTGTCTCTTTTACAAAACATGGAACAAAAATTCTAAACACTTATTTTTTTATTTTTTGTTTCTCACAGTGAATCTTGACTGAAAATTTCTCATTTTTACATTTGTTTAGGCATAGAGGCTCGCTTTCTGGTTGTCTTTTAGTCTCCAAAGCAACAACTGAATTTCCAAATCAGACCTCAACAAAGAAAAAAAGTGTTTTGGTTGTTGATGAGTTTGACCAGACCAGAAAATTGTCTCTTTGTAGTCCTCAGAAGTTCATCTCAAGGCAAGAAGTGTCTGTTGAAAATGGTCTGAAAAAGATGAATATTTAGATTGCTAACTCTTTTATTTCAGTTTCATCAAGTGATTTCAAATAATTTATTAAATTTTACAAAACTTAGTAGATATTATTTTATTGATCATTTTAAAATAAATGTAGACGGCACAAACTTTACAAAATTGAACACAGTTTTACAAACATGAGAAACAAGATCTTATCAATTCTTTCCTTGCTCAAAATCCCATCTGCCACTGTCTTTTGAGACAACTGCCCCATGAAATTAAAGATCAATAGGCAACTTAAAGCAGAGCACTTAAAAATGTAAATCAGGCAACAACACCCTTTGATTGTAATCAAGAAAGTATAAAAGCAAGCATCGTTTTTATCTGGTTATGGAGTTTAATAACAGACATTGCTTAGTTAACATCCTCATCATGTGTTGCCTGCCTGATTGGCTATGAGCCCTTTGTTGTTTG
>Ga0194133_10009730_pt1 | contig 10962 bp, 9 predicted proteins | sample TA2KigOf40mmetaG_FD_155448 | JGI IMG/M metagenome (GOLD analysis project Ga0194133, IMG submission 155448) | Freshwater microbial communities from Lake Tanganyika, Tanzania - TA2015055 Kigoma Offshore 40m | ecosystem: Environmental > Aquatic > Freshwater > Lake | place: Tanzania: Lake Tanganyika...
GAGCCGCAGTCAGCTCGGCGCGATTACCGTCACCTGCTGGCGAGTCCTTACCGAATTTATTCGCAGAACGTTGGTCAAAGAGACGGCCTCAATCTGATCCTCTCTGGGCCTGTTTGGCTATATAACCATTTCTTTGAGCAAGTTGCCAGTCGCAAATATCTTCACACAAATCGAGAGGCACTGCGAGCATTCGATATTCTTTTTTGGGACCCGAAGAAGCGGAGAGAGAAAGACGGTGCCAAGGGGGTTGTCGCTCGTTTCGGGGTCGTACACAATCAGCTCGAGCTGACTTGGGATCTAGGAGGAATGCCGGCAGAAAAGATAGTCGAGCTCTTTCCTAAAGAGTTCGATGTTTGGAAACCTTAAGGGCGACCTATTTTCGGAGTGCGAGAGCAATCTGTTTGCCCAACTCTGTGATTAGTGGAACCGCTACAGAGTTGCCGAGCTGCTTGTAAGCCTGGGTATCCGAGACTGGAAATTCGAAGCGACGCGTGTATCCCTGTAGTTGAGCCCACTCCTCGGGAGTCATTCGACGAATACCCTTTGAGTTGACTTCTGATGGCTCTTTGAGATTGCGAACCACCGAGGCTGGTAACGGATCTCGAATGAGGTTTCGCTCGTGCCCCATGCCGCCTACGACGATTGCATTAGCAACGTCCTCTCGTTCGAGAACTTGAAGACCGAATCCGTTACCTTTTCTGCTGTGTCGTGACTTATGCGCCTCGAGCGTCGAAAGCAGCTTTTCAGAAAGATAATACCGAGGATCGACATTCTTGCGGAGAATCTTCCCAACCGTTACCTCCTTTTTCCTTGCCTCCGGATACTCGAACCGTCTCATTGCGGCTTGCGATCGAAAGCCAACAATGAAGATTCGCGCTCGGTTTTGTGGAACTCCGAAGTGTCGAGCATTGAGTATTTTCGGTTCGGGGCAGTAGTACCCTCGCTCGTCGAGTTTGGAGAGGATTTGCTTGAGGGCGTCAGAAGATCTGCGTGAGCGGAGCCCCCCGACATTTTCGAGAAGAAGTGCCTTGGGTTCGTGGCTCTCGAGAATTGAATCAATCTCGAAAAACAAGCCGCCTCGTTTGTCCTCGAAGCCTCGCTGGAGTCCAGCTATTGAGAATGGCTGACACGGAAACCCGCCCACCAAGACATCGTGAGGCGGTATATCTTCGCGATCGATCGACTGAATATCTCCGAATGGCAACTCGCCAAAGTTTCGAAAGTAAGTTGCACGGGCAAAGTTGTCAATCTCGGAACTGAAAACACACCTGCCTTTTGCGGCCTGCATGCCTAGGCGCATACCCCCAGCCCCAGCAAACAGATCGATGAATGTAAACCGGGGGTTCTGCAACGATTTCTGGGTGCCACGAGGTCGGTGGGGGAGCGAGTTGAGATTTGGTATGAGCCTGACTAGTTCTTCAGACTCAATCCGCCGCCGATAATGACTTCGCATTCCCCGATTGGTCGCTTGAAGAAGATGTGTGAAGTAGATGAGGTCGTCGTCGGAGATCTCGCTTACTAATCCGAGGCGTATCGCTCTCGCAAGTGTGGGATCTGGGACCAGTTGCGAGCTAATCAATCGCTGGAGTTGGGAAGACACGACCGACAAACCTATCGACCAGTTTGGTCGCGGCTGACCAACTAGTGGATCGCGATGTTTGGGATGAATTCGACAGGTAGAGAGGGAAACAATTTAGACCTATGCAAGGATCGCAGATAGTCCGATTGACGGGACCAGTGGCCCGACCTTGATCCAGATGCCAATGCGTTTGGTGGTGTTGCCACCGCTGGCTCCAGGTCGCTGAACGAGGCTGCGCTGAGCGGCCTGAATGTCGTTTCGAAGTTTGTCAATCGAAGCGACTTTGGTCATCCGAATTGGGTATTTGAGCGCAAGTTTCCGGTTGGCGCTTCGCTGGAGGGCCACTGTGGACACGACCTCGATTCGAACGATTACGCAATCATGTGCCTTGAGCGTCCTGAGAATTCGACTGAGCTGTTTGGAGTAGTCGGGGTTACGCGCACTTGGGCCGGTCTTCCTTCCGCCTCGTGAATCAAGGACAATCAACGAGTCGGCACCGTACTGACTTGCCGCGCTCACTGTGAATTTGGAATTTAGTTTGGCCATGCTCAAAAGATAGTCGATCCTGGGGCGGGCCACTACAGCCATTTGATACCGTCACTGGCATATGGCGAAAGGTCTGACCCCGGTGGACGAGGAGAGGGCCTTTCTCGGGCCGACAAGAGAGGCAATTGACCAGGAGATACGGCGCGGAAGCGATGCCTCGGCGGGTTCGGATGACCACTCGATGCGGATGCTGAGGGAGATCCTTGAGGATCGGTTGGACGCCTTTAGGTCCGCCAGGGAGAAGCCATTCGACGGCGCATTTGAGTGGCTCGTCGACGGCGAGTATCTCATTCTTCATTACGGCAAGCAACACATCGATGTTGGCGAAGACTTGGTGCTTGACTTTCGGGCGCCGCTGGCGGCCGCTAGATTCTCCAACGACGTAACTGAGCGACGCGTCATTCGGTACAAGGAAGACGAGATTGACGACGTGTTGGTGGAAGGGGTGCGACGAGGATCCGGCCTTCGAAGCCTTCTCGACCCGAGTCAAAGGGCGTCGCAACCCGCGATTTCGAGGTCGCGTTTGGTGAGTTCTGTGCTACCAGCTGTCAACCAACTCGTGACGATCAATGAGAATCGAGTTAAGCGAATGAGCCAGCAATCCGCGATTCTCCCGAAGGTGGAGAGAACGTATTCGACGTTCATTGATGCCGCGCTGCAGTCGATGCTTCAAACTCGCGGATCAAAGATGGCCGACATCGTTGGCACCATTCAGGGTGATCAAGACGCATTGATGCGACTTCCCAAAGATGTTGCGACGGCGATAGAGGGCGGTCCGGGTACTGGCAAGACCGTCGTCGGGCTGCACCGCCTCGCATTCGTCGCGTATGAAGCGAGAAACCAGAACGTGAGCGGAAGACTGCTGATGCTCGGTCCGTCAGACAGATTCGTGCAGTACGTGAAGAACGTGCTGCCCAGTCTCGGGGAGCGCCGGGTGGAGCAGAAGTCCTTCAGCGAACTCTGTCTTGTCTCGTCGGTCATCAAAGGAAGCGCGACAACCATTGATATTGCCGAGACAGCCGAGTCCGCCCTGTTGAAATCGAGTCCGCTCATCTTTGGTGTTATGCGGCGTGTATTGGTGGGCAGATTGCGGTCGCGGACAGTTCGTCTGCGATTGGGCACCTATGACGTCTCAATAGAGGCAGCGACGATTCGCGAGCGTCTCAAGGAAGCGGCAGTGCGCCTCGCGTCTGGTGCCGCGTCAATGGCCAGCATTCGGGAAGAGCTCGCTGGTTGGATGCGGTATTACGCACGCACGACAGCCACTTTTGGGGATCGCAACGCACGCGATGAGATAACTCGCCGTGTGCTCGAACAGGAGCAGGCGGCTGAACGTGCCGGTAAACCCTTCGACCTCGTCGTGGCCCGCGAGCGGTCGTTTGACGAAGGTTCAGTAGAGCGAGCGGCCAAGGAGGCCGCTCTGAGGCTCGTTCCAGACGACGACCCTGTGTTGCTGCTGGCGCAGTTCCACGATGCCAGATCCGATGTATTCCAGACGAGCGACGAGGCTTTTGCGCCGACGCCGTTGGCTCAATTGGTTCGGCGGTTGATCCTGCTGGGCGTATCGGCGGAACAAGTCAAACGGCGAAGATCGGGTGCCCTAAGCCCAAGTGATCTGCCGATTCTCCACGAATTAAGTTTGGCTATAACCGGCAACTCACCCCAGCCTTTCGATCACGTGATGATCGACGAGGCGCAGGATTTCACGCCCGCCATGCTTCACGTAGCAAGGCGATACTTCAGCGGCGAGAGTGTCACGCTGCTTGGCGACTTCAATCAGCGGACTCGGCCCGAAGCGGCAACCTCGTGGGGCGAAATCAAGCAATTGTTGAACTTAGGTGCACTGACCGTCGCAGGTCTGAACAAGAGCTATCGGGTGCCGAAGCAGATACTGGAGTTCTCGGCACGTGTGCTGTCGTCCGATGATCGGAAGCGCACGCCAGAAGGTGTTCGATCTGGTAGCAAGCCCGAGATCGTCAGAGCCAAGTCAGGGAAACTTCAAGAGACGGTTGGTCGACTGATTAAAAAGTCGAAAGAAGGGCAGGTTCTCGTAATTGCCGACGCGCATACGCGAAAGCAACTGTTCACAGAAGACGAACGGGTCTCGATTATTGACCCCCGCGAAGCGAACGGACTGGAAGCCGGATTCGTGATCATCGTTGAGCCGGGACACTGGCAGGCGGACGCCAGCGTCTTGCCACACGTCTTATACGTTGCTTTGACTAGGGCCATGGGTCGTCTCGCAATCGTCCACTCGGACAAACTTCCCGAGGGCCTGGCGGGAAAGCCAGTCGTCAAGGGTAGAGAGGGGGCGAAGAGGAAGAAGAGAAGAAAGTCGGTCGCCAAAAAGTCGTCAAAGAAGCGAGCACCTCGACCGAACCGAAGACGCCGCGGCAAAATCTTTCGGCGGGTAGCCAAGAAGCGGAAGTAGCCGTAGGACGACTCGGCCAGTCGCTTGAGGCGCCAGCCCAGCAACCAAAACTTGTCACAGCGCTCCGTCATACTGTTGTGGACGCAGGTGCCACGGTGGACAGTAGGCGCAATGAAATGGTTGGCTCGTTTCGAATGCTTCGTTGGTGTCTGCAGTTTGTCATCGTGAGCGCTCCGTCGTGGGCGATGTTTCGCGACTATGAACAGGGTGATCTCGACTCACTTGTGTCGTACGGATTAGGAATGGCCCACAACCTTGATGATGCCGAGCAGGATCCTTGGCTGATACAACCCAGATCGGATGGTGCCAACCCGCACTGAGTCAGCACTGTCCCAGTGCGGGGCTGCGGGAGCGGGGTTGACACGGATCACTCTGACGCGACGAGGCGCTGGCCGAGTAAATCTCACTACACCCGCCAACTACGATTTATTGGTGTATGTCGACTGCTGTTCAGTGGCTGCTCGCAGTCTCAACGTGGATAGTTGCGGCATACACAACCTGGCGGGTTCTGCGACTGGAGCGAACGCTCTCCCGAGCTGACAGCTCGAGCGACCGCGACGCAGTCACGGCTCCTGCGAATCCTGCGGCAAGTCCGCAGGATTCAATTGATGCGCCCGAAGCCCACCCCGAAGGGGATGCCCCGACACCGACCATTCGCTGGCTCCGTGAGTCCGCGAAGCGAATGTCCGCGACAGTCGCACCGAAGCACGCACGTGATCGGCTGATCTGGGTCGAGATAATTGCGGAACTGGACGAGGAGACAGTCGGCTGGATCGGCGAGGACCACACGTATGGATTTGTTGAGAAGACGAAGCTCGGCTATCCGGAGGCGAAGGCCGGTGACCTCGTGCGCGCACTGGTGCTCTCGACGCCCTGGAACCACTCGATCGAAGGTTCGGATCCGGCTTCAGTCCACAGAATCAACGAGAGAATTCGAGCACGACAACTCCGTGAGTTTGAGAAGAAACGGGTCTTCAAGACCTGGCATGACTTTCTGACGCCCGGCGATCTCGTGATTGCGAGAGTTCCGTTCGGTCCACATGGGCGACGAACAATGAGCCACATCACTGGCAAGACGCGCCCCGCCGTCTTCATTCGGTTCAACGGCGAGTATATCGTGGTTAAGGGAGTGTTCTCGGCGGGCAAGTTCGAAGAGCGCGAGCGCGACAGTCTGAGACTGGTTGATCCGAAGAACCTCCTGAAGCGAAAGTCCGTCGTAGGATCGCTCGAGCAGGAGCTCGACGTCGGCGGAGTATTGAAGAAGGTCGGCCGTCTCTCCGACATCGACATCAAGCGAATTGGTCTCGCAACACCGACGACCGAGGAGATTCAGCTCAGCGAGAGTCGTGCGGGGCGATTTGCGACGGCGTTCCTTGAGGCACATTCGTTTCCGGATGTCCCGACGTATCCCGAGGTGGTCAAGGCGGTGATCAGTACCATCGCCCGAGTACCGGAATTCGATCAGCAGCTCGCAGACGAGGGCGTCTACCTTTCGGAGATCGGCTCCATTCTCAGTCTGTTGCGCAACGAACTAGCGATCCACCAATCCGACGACGAATCGCTTGCACAGATCGTTGCCGCCGTACTCGCCGAGACGCCCGGCCTAAATCTTGCGTATGAGGGCGCAAGAAGCGGCTCGGAGAGAGTCGTTCATGCTTCACGAGTTCTGTTGACTCCGCCACCGCAGCCAACAGCGGCGGCAACAGGGGCGGGTTGGCGACCGATCGACTACGAGGCCCCCCAACTCATCATCGTCGATCAGCTCTGGACGTATCAGGAGTTGGAAGGCAGGCGATTAGACCTGGAAGTTCTAGGGGAGAGTCTGCGGGAACTCGGTAACGGTCGAATGGTGTGGCTGGGTCCAGATGTGACGGTCGGACTGAAGCGACTTCAGAGCGTCGTGCGCTCGCTCGGGTGGGACGTTGTCGGAACTGCGGATCGCGACGGTGACATCGCATTGATAACCGAGATTGCGGGGAAGTATCCCGAGGGCCCGATTGCAGTTGTATCGGCGGCGCAGGACCTGCTTGACGAGATTGAGGCCGTCTGTGAACGAGTGCTGGTGATCGACCAGATCGATGCATTCATAAGCAGTTGAACCGAGTCTCAGTTATACATTGAGGCTCTCGAGAAGGAAGTTGGCATGTTGAGCGGCGACATTGAGCGAAAAGTTCGAGCATTGCTCGAACGGGCGAATCATCCCGGCACTCCGATCGCGGAGGCTGAGGCAGCTTTGGCGATGGCGTATCGCCTGATGATGAAGTACGACCTCGACATCCGATCCTTGGGGGAGTCGGACACCGCAACGGCTCCTACGGGCCCAAGCGGCAGCACTGCCGTTGAGCGACGCCGCTACGAAACCACTGGGCCGTATCGCGTGCGTCGTTACATCCTTCGCTATGACATCACCGACGCCTTGTCGTGCTCCATGTTTCGTGCCACCAGCGAAGAAGACACCGACACGGTGGTGTGTTACGGGTTCGGTACCGCGAACGACCTCCACGCCGCCGAAACGCTCTACGCAGCTGCAGAGATACTTGCCCTGCGAACGATCCCGTGGGGTGATCGCGGCTACCGCACCGCGTGGTGGCATGGCTTCACCGCTGGCCTCCGCGAGAAACTTTGTAAAGAGCGTCGCAAGATCGAACACTCCCGACATGGTGCCGAAGTGGTGCTGCGCGAACGCGAGGAACGGGCCCGTGAAGAGATGTTGAAGTTCGAACCCAACCTTGTCTGGCGGCGCCACGGTTCGTCAAGTTCGGCCGATGCCTTCGCCGCCGGCCGTCGCGCGGGGTCTCGTTTCTCCAGTGGCCAACGTGACGTCGGTTCGACATCACTCGCCCTGCCTCCCGGTGCGTAACTAACGCAATGAAAGTGTTCTACAACGATGACTATGTGGCATCACCGCAAGAGTTCACCACCACCCGGAAGTCGGCCAAGGTCGCCGATGCACTGCGATCTGAGCCATTGGTACAGCTCGTTGATCCGAAACAGACCGTTTCTCTTGACGTGCTCGAGGGACTGGTATTGGGCATCCACTCGCGCGAGTACATAGAAGCTCTACAAACTGGCGCGCCGGAGTCGCTTGCCGTGTCGAGCAGCTTCGCCTGGGGGCCGACCACATATCGGTTCGCACTCGCGCACTCGCACGGCGTGTATGCGGCGGTGGTCTCCGTACTGAATGGTGAGACGCGGGCGGGCACTCTGTCGTCTGGACTGCACCATGCCCGACCAGATATGGGTCTCGGTTTCTGCACACTCAACGGCATCGCCGTCGGCGCAGCGCATGCGCTCGCGATGGGTCACAAGGTGGTGATCCTCGACTTTGATGCTCACTTCGGCGGAGGCACCTTCGCGCATCTCGCGAGTCTCAACAAGGGAGCCGAGCCGGATGCGGTTCAGATCGATGTGAGCGTCTCAAAGTTCGACGACTACACGCCGCACCGGCCGCACTACCGCGCGTTCGTTGCGTGTGCTGATGCGCCGGACAAGCCGTACCTTGACGCAATTGAAAGGGCCCTGTCGCATGGTGACTCTCTCAACTTGCAGGATGCGCTCGTCATTTACAATGCGGGTGTCGACCCGGTGAACGGCGCACACTTTGATAATCCATTCGGCACTATGTTGCGCCGCGACCAGATGGTTGCGGAGTGGGTGGGGCGGCGACCGGCAATTTTCACGTTGGCCGGTGGCTACACCACGGGCTTCACGCTTGACGACATCGTGAATATGCATGTGGGTACGGTCAAGGCATGGGCGAGCGCAACGTAGCGTCGAGCGACGCTGATCGAGTCGCTCGAGCAGAGCGTGAACTTGAGACGAAGTATCCGACGGTTCGAATGTCTATTGCTGAAGCGCAGTCGTGGATCGACCGGGTTGCGCACAGCGAAGACATCGACCCGCCGCTCGTCGTGCGACACCAATTACCTCGTCGCTTGTTGGGGGTAGCCGTACTTGATGATCACGTCATCGTTGTGCGTCATGCCAGACCATCACAGCTGACATTGCTGCACGAACTGACCCACTGCATCGGTCACACGGGTCACGGCCCGTGTTTTCAGCGAATGCTGCAGGGGCTCCTGAGTCGCCACGTATCGGTTCAGCACGGAAGGACTTTCGGCAAATCCCTGTAGGGGCAGAAGTGCCCGACAGTCCTAGACCTAGGCTTCACGTGTGGTGGAAAGCGTGATTCATGAGCTGGTGCAACGTGCCCTGGTGGTTGAGATATCCGAGATAGAGGTCGAACTAGTGAAACAGCGTCAGTCGCTTTCAAGACTGCTGGCAAGATCTGACTCCGGAAGTCTCAGAAGGCGATTTCTTGCCGAGTATGACGCGGTCATGAGGCTTAGTGAGATGTCGCTCGTCCGTAATGGCTATGTCTTTGGGTCGACACCTCATCTTGCGATGAACATCATCGCAAAACATCTTTGTCCTTCCGAGGACATCCGATCAATATCGAAATTACGACACTCAGTAAAGAAAGGTGATGGTTTGCCTACCGAGCAGGACGTTGCGACGATGCGCCGGATTCGTTGCTTGATGCATGCGGCGCTCGGGGACTGAACGCCTAAGTGACCGGCTAGAGCACCCTCTCCCTGACTGCGGTGAAGCCATAGTTGTTTGCGATCCAGAGCAGGCGCTCTTGGGGAATTGTCGAAGTCGCCTCTTTGAAGAGTTCATCATCCCACTCCAATGGATTGAAGTGAAAACTAAGCCCATCTCCACTCTCGGCAAACTCCCGATTGCTCAGGTAGTACTCGAAGAGAACATGAACTCGCAGGAGAGTGTCACGATGCTTGTTCTTCCGATCGTGTAGCGCCCGATGGGCGTCAACGAAGAAACTGAGGTAGTCAGCCCCGAACGGGTCAAGCTCGCCCTCCCTTTCGTAGGTAATCGGGTTCATCACCTTGATTTTCCCAAATCTTCGGCGTTGCTCGTCCAGCTCGGTTACATAGTTGGAGAAGACGAAACCCAACGACTGTGATTCTCGTCGCTGGGGTTGCGAAGCCAGATAGCGCACATGGCGATACGCGTCCAGATGGTGATCCTGGAGTTGGTCACTATCAAATAGTTTATCAAACAGGCGAAGTATGTCTAAAATGGTGAGGTTTGGCGAATATCCGATTTCGTAATTGGTCCAGCTCCGAGTTCCAAAAGAAATACTCGCAACCATTTCGCTCTCACGCTTGTATATATCGCACTTCGTGAAGTTTCCAATTTTTTCCATCATCAGCTGATGGCGATCAAAGATCTTAAGCCTGTCAAGAAGGTGAATGAACCAAAGGTGATCAACTGCGTCATGAATGACGAGCGAGACTTTGGAATCATCTATTTTTGATGCCTTAACAATTCTTGACGTCTTGAGAAGTTCGGTGACCGGAATCGGGCCGTTACCTGCGAGGTCTAGTGCTTGAATCCATGTGTCGCAGGCACTGCCCGGTTGGATTTCAACCCAGATGCCTTCTTGAACCATCTCTGCGAGCGATCGTGATGTCGGAGTTCGGTCAAATTGCATCTCGTCACACTCTGCTATCTGGTGAAGATTGCGAATGGCACGATCTCGAATCAGTTCAGAGTTTTCACGGAGGTGTTCTTTTAATAAGCCAAAGCATTCACCGAACTGGGACTGATTGAGCGAACATGCGAGCTCTTCGTCCGTGGTGTGCGATTCGAGTCGGAGGTATTCGTTGTAGGCATCTTCGATGCTGGTTTCCTCAAAGACGTCATAGAGGCGTCGAGCAAACTCATCGCTCACGTGGTGCACCGCATGAACTTCAGCTAGCAGAGGTGACAAAGCGCGTTCCGCGGGATTTCGTGAGGCGAGGGAAAGACGGCTGCGAAGGAAGTCGATTGCAGTCTTATCTTGCTCAAGGGAAAACACGTCTTCAAAATTGTCGAAGTGGCGGTCTGGTGGCGTACTGTCAGGGATGAGCTCGCGCGGATCAATTCCTAGGTCAGCCATGAGTTGGAGAATCTGGTCGCGTAGCGACTCTTCATCAGAGTCATTACTGACGGAAATCTTGCACTTTTCAAGAACGGCACCTACGTTCGCGTCACTGGCCAAGGTGCCAGAGCTCTCTTCCTTATCGGTGGCGACGAAATCTTCAAATGTCATAATCCGACTGGTATCAGCCGAATATCTCTTTAGATACCGCCGATGGCGTTCTTTGTGGCTCTCACAATCAATGCCAAGTAGGTGTGAGTTGGGCTTTTGGAGGATGAAATCAGCCTCACCTGTTGCATAGATCCCGACGATTGCGAGTCGGTCGGTGCCGAGGTCTCGCATTTCCTGACATCCCCTGGCGTATGCCTGCCGAGCCCAATAATCACTTCCAAGTTTTGCTCGTTTGGAATTTGCGAATTCGCGCTGACTGTGCCTCGTTGGCTTGGGTCCACCAAGGCTATT
>Ga0194133_10009731_pt1 | contig 10961 bp, 20 predicted proteins | sample TA2KigOf40mmetaG_FD_155448 | JGI IMG/M metagenome (GOLD analysis project Ga0194133, IMG submission 155448) | Freshwater microbial communities from Lake Tanganyika, Tanzania - TA2015055 Kigoma Offshore 40m | ecosystem: Environmental > Aquatic > Freshwater > Lake | place: Tanzania: Lake...
ATAGTTTTATATTTGCCTAAACAAAACAATAATATGGAACAAAGTAATCGAGTAACAGAAATCCTAAATCAGACAAACTTGAACTGGAAGGTTCGTAGTGAAGCAATCACTACTGAAAGTGGTATCATCCTTGATGGTTACAACGCCATAGTTCGTGATGATACAAATACCCCTTTGTCTGTGAGAAGCGATGGTTATCATCCCTATCAAAACTATCAGTTAATAGAACTACTTGACAGAGTTTCTCAGCAAACTGGTTTAGAGTTAAAGAAAGGTGGTTTCTTTAAAGAAGGAGCACGTGTGTATGTTCAGTTGAAATCAAATGACCTGAAGTTGGGCAACGACAGAATCGAGGGATATATGACTGGCATCAACTCCTTTGATGGTTCAACAAGTTTGGCGTTCGGGCCAAGTAACATCACAATCAGTTGCCAAAATAGTTTCTTCGCGGCTTTTCGTGAGATGAATACCAAAATCAGACACACGAAAAACATGACAATCAAAGTTGATGAAGTGTGTAGAAGTTTGGAAGGTGTCTTAGAAGAAGAAAAGAAAGTGTTCGATAGTATCGTTCAGCTTAGCGAAACAAGATATGATGACTTGTTCAAAGACAATGTTGTTAAGAAGCTTTTCAATATCGCAAAAGACATCGACTTGAAAGATGAAGACGCTCTACCAAGTGTAACACGAAACAAACTTAGCCGTTTCTACATCGACTTGAACGGAGAGTTACAAGGCAAAGGTGATAACTTGTGGGGGTTGTTTAGTGGTGTAACAAAATATACTACTCACTCACTTACCAAAGATGATAACACAGAGGCAAAAATGTTTGGTGTGTATGGTAAGAGAGAACAAGGAATCTTTAACGAGATGGTTGAGTTGGTGTAATACGAATAAATAATAATCAAACCCTCGCAGAAATGTGAGGGTTTTTTTATGCCCAAGAATTTTGCCACAACGCATGCGCAAACGCATGTTGAATTATGAACGGCCCAGTGTATTACGGGCCATACATAATTTGATGATCTGATGCACCTGAAGTACCACTCGTACCCGAAGTACCCGAAAAAAAATTTAAATAAAATTTGGTGGAATTAAAAAAGTATTATATCTTTGTACTCACAAAACACAAAACATATGACTGACTACAAAATCGTTTACTCACCTTCACCCGAAGGGTTAGAAAGTAAGGTAAAAGAAAAAATCTCCGAAGGTTGGAAACCAATCGGTGGACACTCCGTTGTTGAAGAACATAGACAAAATCGTTATAGTGGTTCACAACATATGGACACAATCATCAAAGTAGAATACTCTCAAACCTTAATAAAAGAATAGTATGAGGTACGAACTAACATCAGTCGCGTCAATCATAGATGATGAGACGCTAATGGTATATCCAATGTACCAAACGGGTGGTGTTGATGAAGATGGGAAAGAAAGTATCTTCAATCTGAGCTCCTCATTTATGAGTGGCCTAGATGAATGGGATAAAATGGTAGTAAAAGAAATCATATATCTAAATAAAAATAAAAAACATGATAGTAAGTAAATCAGAAAAACCAAAGTCGGTTTTAGAAATCGACTTGACGGGCCCAGATGGAAATGTTTTCAACCTGATAGCAACTGGTAGAAATATGTGTGGCCAACTTGGTATAGACAAAGACCAGTTTACAAAAGAGATGATGAGTTCCGACTACGAGAATGCCGTTAATACTTTTGAAAAATACTTTGGTAACTTTGTTGTGTTGTATAAATAAAAAAGTGTTATACTTGCAGAATGGAAGAACTAATAACGAAGATACAAAGGCAAATAAGAGAGTTAGGTGCTTTTGACATAGAGAATGTTGATACCAATAAGGTTGTTGAGTTTGGTGGAAATAAAATAACATACTTCGACTTAGATGTTGTGAAAGTAGTGTATGACAACAATGGGTTTGAATATGTCTTTTATAGAGACCTCAATGAAGACACTTTGGTTGTAATACTTGAAGTTTTAAAAGAGTACAAACATAAGTGGGAACAATACGATAAGTTTAAAAATAAAATATAAATATGAAAGATGAACTAAAAGAAGAAGTGGTTAAACTTTTATACACACTTCGTCAAGATGCTGAGATGGCTTTGAGTGGTGAATGGGACTGTACTACAAACGAGGGAAAAGAGACAGGCTTCACCGCGCAAATAGAACTAATAGATAATATGCTTGACAAACTCAAATAAGTTTGTTATCTTTTAATAGTGTTCATAAGTGTTTAGTGTTTGTTCAAAGTTGGGGGATAAGAAATTATCCCCTTCTTTTTTGCTCAAACCTACTTGACGGCAGTGCGCACACTGTGAATTATGAACGGCCCGAGCCATTCATATTTCCCCACAGTCGCTGTTGATCAGGGTGAAAAAAAAATAAAAAATAATTAAATAAAATTTGGTGGAATGAAATTTTTATTATACATTTGTACTCACAAAACTTAATCAAATGAAAAAGAAACAAAAACAAAAACAGAAACACACCCTGTTAGTTGGTGAGGGAGTTCACCAGCACACACTCTACGGAAACTTTAAGGTTGATGAACAAACAGACTTCACAGAAGTAAATGTAATGGAAGAAAGTTTGTTGAAACACGAACACCCTAACGGAAACTTTGGTGAACACCAGACACTTAAAGTGGAAACTGGTCAATGGGTAATGGGAAAACAAGTTGAGTACAATCCTTTTAACCAATCAATCACCAGAATCTGGGACTAATATGGCTAACCCTTTAATACACTCAAAATCGTCTGTGAAAAGATGGGGTGGGAAAGTAGAGGACTACTTATCAATCCACGAACTAATAGATAGTCCTAAAGCGACTATGAATAATAATAGTTCAAGGTTACTCACTCACAACACTTGGTTCGCCTATACTATCGTTCCAAAAATCTTTGGGTACAATATCACTAATAGTGATGGTAAAAGTGTAGATGTAGTTGATGTAGCGATGTTACATATCGCTGAGGACTTTCGTATGAAGTTTGTCCCAACACCACAAGACTACCTACAACACTTACAAGTACAACCCTGGATGTGTAACGGAGTAAAAGAACTTAACACAGAGGAAGGAAAACTAATCGTAAAAAACTTAAACGAAAAAATCCATGCAAACTAATGAAACAATAAAACTTTGGAAAGAACTGAACATAGTCAGATGTGAAATGGAGTTTAGTTGTGGTGGTGATAGTATGAACGATACCGAATATACCTTGTATGACAAGGAAGATAATGAGGTAGAAAGTGAAGAACTGACTGACTACTTTGATAATGAGGTCTATAAGAATGTAGAGTTCTATGAGGTATCAGATGGACACTATATGGGTGAATATGGTAAAGTGGAAATCACTTTGGAAGAAGATGACGTTGATGATGCGGTGTTTGTGTATAACAAACTAGCGACGGCTGAATGGGAAGAAACTTCTGGTGGTACTATGTATGTTGAGTTGAGTGATAAAGAAAGTGATGTGTTGAAAAAAGTCAGTAACATAAATGGTGGAGTATGGAGTAATCAACCCAATGTAAACTACCGAGATGACTGCGTTATCACAGATGAAGAAGATGAAATCCTTGATGAGTTAATAGAAAGAATAGAAAATCTATCAAATGAGTTTGAGATAGAAGGTAGGGGTGAAGAAGCAGAAGAAAGTAGAAGTTTTGAAAGTGATATAGAGTTGGAAGAAGGAAAACTTCTCGTTCAAGTAAATGCGAGGTTTTACTACACAGAAGAATGTAATGACTAATCTTAAAATCTAAAAGAAATGAAAATAATAATCAGTAACACAGAGTTCGGTTACGACTTGGGTTGTAAGTTGTTAAAGGCAAAATATACGGAATGTCCTGAATGGTTTAATCAACCAGAAATATGGGACGATATAGTTCCTATCACTTTCAAGGAAATAGCCTCTGAAATCTCTAATATAGAACAGAGAAGAATCGCTATCGGTTGCCTTGGACTTGAAAACTTGGTGAAGGAAATAAAACCAAAAATGATAGGCTCAGAGACACTTAAAAAGAAAACTACTTTTGTGAAACCAGATGGTGAGTTGGAAACTATCAAGTTTGAGGACACCTATAAGTTGTATGAAGTAAGTGGTAAATCACTTGGACTAACCGATAGAGGTGATAGAAACTTTCACTATGTTAAATGTAAGGACACTTCAACAGATAGAGAATATCTAATATGGGTAGATGCTCCTAGTGTGTATAGAGCAAACAATCCTGGTAGTTGGACAAATAGTGGTGAGGACTATGGTAAAAAAATAACACCTATACAGGCTATCGCTTGGACTATCCAAACCAATGTTGATGTAGACAACATAGAAAAGTTAATCCGACAGGGCGACTGCGTTTTGATAAAAATAAAACAAAGTTCAAAGTTCAAAGGCGACACCTATGGTAAGTTTATAGATGTTCCACGACACCTTACTGAACAAGAATACAGAAAGTTGTTAGTGTTAGAGAGTTAATGTGTGTTTTGTGTTTCCCCCTAACCCCAATAGAAATGTTGGGGTTTTTTTATTCGTATTACAAAAATTTACAAGCTTGTAATTTTATTATGACTGGCCCAAGCCAGTCAATTTCTTACTCGACGGGACGATCATGGTGAAAACAAATTCGTGACAAAAAAAATAAAAATAAAATTTGGTGGAATGAAAAACACTTTATATATTTGTACTCCCAAACAACAACTTTAAAGTTGTTTGTGGGTAAAACCTCGAATAACACTACGGAATGAGGGGTTTAAAAAAAAAATAAAAAAATATATAAAAAAATTTGGTGGAATGAAATAACATTTATAGTTTTGTACTCGAAACAAAAATTTTTACTAATCAAAACGGGGACAGGTTTACTGAACACAAAACGTCTTATGAATAAGATACAATCAGGTAAAAGAGTTGGAGAAATCTACGAAACAAAGGACTACTCCATCTTCAAGTTTCGTGACGACAACAGAGTTGTAAACACGAACCATGTTAAAAAACTTTCATCAAGTATGAAAGAAATAGGGTGGTTGTCCTCATCAGTTGTTACTATCAATGGTAATGGTGATGTTATAGATGGACAACACCGAGTTAAAGCCGCAATATCGGTAAATGTACCAGTCCGTTACAAAGTAACAAGAGGGGCGGGAAGTGATGAAATGACCTTGTTGAATACGAACCAAAAGAACTGGTCTCCTTTTGACCACTTACATAAGTTCGTTGTTCGTGGAAACCCAAACTATCTAACTTTTGATAAGTTTGTCAATGACTACCCAATGTTCAAGTACACGGAAGTTGCTATGTTCTTAAACAATAGTATGTCCTCAATCAAGAGGGACACTTTTGAAAGTGGTAAATACACTATCAAGAATGAGAAGAAAGGTAGAGAATGGGCGAACTATGTCTTAGAACTCAAACCTTACTTTGAGAAATACTATAACAAGTCAATCTTTGTAAGGGCTTTTATCAAAGTCATCTCTAACAAGAAAGAGTTTGTGTTTGAGGAGTTCTTACATAAAGTGAAGTTAAGACCAACTATGTTGGTGGCTTGTGGAACTGTGGAACAATATGTTGAGATGATAGAAAACATCTACAACTATCGTAGAAGTGACAAGATAAATCTTAGGTTCTAAGTTTTGGTTAGTAAAGTGGAGTGAGGTAAAGGGGCGTCCTTCGGGACGCCTTTTTCATTGTAATACAATTAGTTACGGTTCAGGGACTCAAGATGCTTAATATGACCGGCCCTAATTGTGTTTATCTTTTTTTGTAAATAACTAAACAAAAAAAATAAATTTGTGTTGTATTATTATATTTTGTATTAAATTTGCACACGAAAACAAAAACGTATGATTATGGAAGCAGATAGTATCAATCTGATTGACAAAGCAAAAAGGATGTTTGTCAAAATTAAATTAAGTGACAACAGAAAGTATTGGGAAAGGTGGGTGTCTCATAACAAACGTAAATGGGAACTACAAGACAAAATGAAGTCGCTTGAGGATGTACTCAAAACACAACAAGAGTTAATAGATGGCAATTACAAAAATCTATTTAACGTGATAACAAAAAAGTAGTTTCTTTTTTATAATATTAAGTTTTGTTTATTATGGGTTAGTAAGTTTTGTTTCCCAGCCCCACGAGAAATCGTGGGGTTTTTTATTGCTCATATTTTAGGGTTTTTACTGCGCAGATTTTAGAATGATCGTGTTCGGATCACACTGTCAATTATGACCGGCCTAATACGTATTACAGGCCACTCAAATTCGAGAGCTAGAAGACAGTGCAAAAAACCAGAGCAAACAAGCGCAAAGACCAGGCAGATCATGCGCAGATCGAATTACGGATAATGACCGGCCTGAAAAAAATATTAAATTATTTTTGGTGGAATAAAAATACTATTATATATTTGCATAAACACAAAAACATATGGAATATAAATCTATCGCACAAGCTAAGAGGGTAACGGGGTTATCTTATCTCGGTATGGTTAACAACTCAACCAAACATGAGAAGGCATACAAATATGATGAACTTGTATACACACTGTACCTGTCACCAGCAAAAATGAGCGGCTATGAAGTTTGTCCCATGAGGACCAAAGAATGTACACAACTATGTTTAAATGAATCAGGTCGCAACAAAATGGACGTGAAAGAAAATACAATAAACAAGTCACGTATCAAGAAGACGAAACTGTTCTTTGAAGATAGACAGTTTTTCATGCAATGGCTGGTTGATGAAATCTATCTGGCAAAAAAGAAAGCTGAAAAGTTAGGATATAACTTTAGTGTTCGTCTGAACAATACTTCTGACATATCGCCTGAATCTTTTCATATGGACTACAAAGGTGAGAAACTTAATATCTTACAAATCTTTCCAATGGTTCAGTTCTATGACTATACCAAAGTTCCCAAAAGAGTTGAACTACTCAAGAAATATAAAAACTACGATGTGACCTTTTCATATAGTGGTAACAATCTACAAGAATGCATATCGATGTTGAATAATAATGTGAGAGTTGCGGTTGTCTTTAAAGAAGTACCAAATATGTTTTGGGGAAGAAAGGTTGTTAATGGAGATTTGTATGACATGAGATACCGAGATGATAGAGATGTTGTAATCGGTCTCAAGTTCAAACGAGTTCGAAATAAACTATCAACTAAAAATATGTTTGTAATACAAGAAACCCCGTAAGGGGTTTTTTAATGCTTAAATGTGTGGAATGATCTTCCGAAAAATCACTGTCGAATATGACCGGCCCGAGCCATTCATATTTGACCTCGCCGGCAGAGTGCACCCTGAAAAATATTTTAAAAAAAAATTTGGCGAAATAATATAAGTGTTATATCTTTGTATCACTAAAACATTTTATTATGTACAAGAAAAAAGTTCAAGACCTACAAGAGGAAATAATTAAAAAGATTAAAAACAAATGTTCAACCATTATTGGCGAGAACCAACAAATCACATTTAGAAATGTGTTTGCTGTTTGGATTACTGAAAGTATGCACGAAGATGATTATAGAACCCAATATGCAGCATATGGAATGTTACCTGATGGTACTGTAATGGGGGAAAGTTTTGGTGATAGTATAGAACTCTCGTTAGTTGAATTGGATATATATGAACTCGCACACATCATAGACATTCTTGAGTCAGATGACTTTACCGTCGAGGACATTTAGTTTGGCAACAAAGTAGAAAATAAATTTGGTATAAAAGAAAAATTGTTATATCTTTGTATTATGAAACTATCAAAATCAGTATATATAGACACAAAAGGTAACGAGTGGATAATATACAAATCGTCACTACCAAAGAAGAGAGGTACGTTCACCTTTTGGATTGGTGAATGTGACAAACTAAGTTTGAGTTGCCGAGAAGACAAGAAAAAAAATGTAAAAAAATATATCGAAAAAAATTTGGTGAAATGATATAAATGTTATATCTTTGTATTCACAAAACATCAATAACAAAATCGGGGACAGGGATACTGAACAAAAACTACTATGGGCTTAGATATGTACTTGAACAAAAAAACTTATGTTAAAAACTGGGAACACAACGGTAAAAAGAACCAACACAAAATCACAGTAAAGAAAGGTGGTAAAACTCGTACAGACATCAAGCCTGAACGCATCTCTTATATCACAGAAGAAGTTGCATACTGGCGAAAGTTTAATGCACTTCACGGATGGTTCGTTAATGAATGTGCAGACGGAGTAGATGAATGTCAAAGTATCTATGTTGGTGAGGATAAGTTGAAAGAACTTTTGGAACTTCTAAAAAAAGTACAAATGGTAATCAATCAATCGGAGTTAAAGGTTGTCGTTCTTAAAGACTGGAATGGTGAGGACTACAAACAAAAAGTTTACAAATGTGAGAAGAAAATAAAAGAACTCTTACCACCAACGGAAGGTTTTTTCTTCGGTGGTTACGAAGTTGATGAGTGGTATAAGAATAGTGTAGATGAAACGGTGACCACAATAGAGGACTTGTTGAAAGAACACGAGGAGAGTAAAGAGAATGGTTTGTGGTGTGGTGAGTTCTACTATCAAGCATCTTGGTAAATGGTGGGGTGTAATACCCCACCTTATATTAAACTAAAATCCACTAAAATGGCAAAAGAAACGTTTGAGTCGACTTTCAAAGTTGGTTCCATCGAAGAAAGGTTGTACACCACTATCAGTAACATCAAACATCCGGCACAAAAAAATCGTGCTATGTGGGATGATCTTGAGAAACTTGATCATGTTTTCGGACTACTTGCTTTAGGTAAGAGTATACAATCACCCTTCAGGTTCCTAACTGATAAGGAATACAAAAAAGTTTTTAACCGCTAAATCTAAAACCAATGAGTAATACACCAGTGTTCTTTTCCCTATCAACACAAGGGAAATCGTTTACCACAGAAAGTTTAAAACCTTACAAAGGTAAGGAGGATAAATACTGGACGGTAACAGCAGACCTACGTGCTCTCGAAACGTTTGGTAACTGTGAGAGTAACTATGATGTTGTTTTCAGGTTAAGAGTAAATAATGTGTTAACCAACTCCGCAGTAGAGGACAGCGAATACTGCCAGTTCTTTGCGTACTTCACAACCAAGACAGCAGCTGAGTCGTTCGTAAATAGACTGGCTCGGTATGTGGAAAAAAGAAAACAAATAATCAAATCACTCTAAAACTAAAAACATGTCACAAACTAATCTAACCAAGGCTTTTAAAGAGCTTAGGAAAGCCGGTTACTTCGCAAGACAAAACTTCACCTGTTGCCAAAGTTGTGGATGGGCCGAGGTTCCTGATGACAAAGCTGAGAAGGCTGTCTTCTACCACAACCAAGACCACCAATCGTATAAAGAGGGTGGTGACCTATATCTAGCTTGGTCTGGTGATGGTAATCTTATCTGCAACATCTTACGTGATGAGGGACTAGTGGTAAAATGGGATGGTAATCGTGGAACGAGAATAAGAGTAACGGGAGGTTTTTAATATAAAAAAATAATAGGGATATCTTTTGGTAAAAAGGTATCCTTATTTTATCTTTGCAACATGAAAAGTATCAAAGTACGATTCAACTTAAGTAAGGGACCTAACTACATGAAATGGAAGGTGCAACAACCTGATGGGGGCGTTGCGTATTACAGTCCCACCGACACACAGCTGGTTATGCATAACTGTACCCTGAAGAACAACAGGAGAACAGCTGAGAAGATAATGTCTGGCCAACACAAGACAGTGTGTGCGTGGATACTATGTGACTCCATAGATGTGAAGACGGAATCGTTCGTTGCGTATGACACGGACCCCAACAACACAACTGTGAGGTATAATCCCCGAGTGAATCCATACTGGACACGTAACAATACGTCTGTAGACGGTTTCAAGTTTAATGAAATCGCCACTGTGGACTACAAACTTTTTATCACTAAATATTAAATAAAGCAACATGGGTAGAATTAACAAATTGACAGAGGGTGTATTTGCTGAGATGGTAGGTACGTCGAAAGAAATTAGTAAGTACGATGAGTTCTTAAACAACATCGATTCCAAATCCAAGAACCTGAAAAATCTCAGGAAGGATTATGAGAATATGACTGGCTCCAATAAGGACCTATTCAACAAATTATCGAAACTTGAGGAGACAATATTGCAGATCAGATCCAGGGAGTCAATGATGACTGGCCAAACTGATTTGATTAAGTTGTCGTTGGTACGTGAGTACCTCTACGCTCGTTACCCGTTTTATAGAAAGGGGATGACCACTAAGGACATCAGGGTAATTGTTGATAAATCCGAATTTTGGGGAGGTGATTTAAATATTCTTGTGAAGAACAAGGAATTTATGTCCAAAGCAATTGAGAAGTTACAGAAAGCAATGGATGTGGAGATTGATAATAATCTTCACGAATACAAGAACCTGATCTGATCCCGGGTGAGGGATTATGACTGGCTCAAAAAAATATCCTAAAAAAATTTGGAATATTAAAAAAACATTCTTAATTTCATACTATGGATTACAATAAAGAACTATCACAAATCAGGAACAATATTCATCGTGACATTGTCCAAGAAGCTACTGTTCGAAATATGATTAAAAATCAAACTACTGATGGAGTTTTATTATTGAACAGACCGGTTGAACTTGGTTCATATGTAGTACAAAGCGTATGTTGTAATACGGGTTATTTAATCTCCACTGAAGATAAAATCGTTCGGTATCAGGATTTGTGTGTGGAACAGTTGTCTGTATTACACCAAGAGTTTGTAACAGGTAAGAGGTATACATTCACCCCAAATAAACAACTCGTATGATTAACCAATTCATTCTAAAGATGTGGGTCAAGTCAAAGATTAACAAACTTGAATACAGTGCACAGATGTGTAATACACCCGAGGATGCATACAAGATTCAGGGTAAGCTCGATATCCTGAAAGAATTATTCGAGGACTTCA
>Ga0194133_10009732_pt1 | contig 10961 bp, 2 predicted proteins | sample TA2KigOf40mmetaG_FD_155448 | JGI IMG/M metagenome (GOLD analysis project Ga0194133, IMG submission 155448) | Freshwater microbial communities from Lake Tanganyika, Tanzania - TA2015055 Kigoma Offshore 40m | ecosystem: Environmental > Aquatic > Freshwater > Lake | place: Tanzania: Lake Tanganyika...
AAGATTTATATATTCATTGGTTTAGGTGTGATGCAAAAACCTTTTTGCCCACATATCTACATCCAAATTGGATCTTGGAATATTAAGTGTCATTCACTCAACCTCTTTAGAATGAGGAGTTATGTAAAAACAGAAGTACTCTTAAACATGATAAATAGGAAAGTAAAGACAGAAAAGCTTAGAGAATCATTAAACCCTGGGCTTTGAATTTGTGCCTCAATTGCAGCTGATTTAATTGTGGTTTAAAGGAGCAATAAGCTGATCTAGGTGAGTCAAAACTTGACTCTTTTAAAAATAATAACCTGAATGTTACTGGACTAAATAAGCAACTCTTTTTCAAGTGCTTGAGTGACTCCACTGATGAATTGCTCAAGGTAATCATCTTTGCAAGGGTCATTGCAGATTACTATTACCCTGACTGAGGGTGCCATGTTGATTTTTTTGTAATCCGGGGTTGAAAAATTGCTGGCATGGGCGGCCGGGGATTGAACTCACAACCTTAGATCTTTGTTCATATAGTCAGGTGCCTTTGACCCCTCACCGACAGCGACCCCTAAGTTGTTAATTATCGACGTAAACTTATCCTTAATTAGAACAACCCTTTTCTCTAACAGAAAAAACCAATTATCCGTGGATTTTACCACATATTTAATCAAGAGATAAGAGATAAGGAATTTTTATTTCCCGCAATTCAGAGACTTTCATTCCAATAATGGAATTCGTGCAAAACTTTTTCTGTCAGAAAAATTTGGTCTTTCAATAGAAAAAGTTTACCATTGTCAAATGATGTGACAAAAATTGCAGATATTGGTTTATAAAAATAGAACATGTTGCCCCTGAGATCTATGAAAAATAATTGAATCTAGCAAGATAATGAAGAACATATTAGTTTAGAAGACCCAAATTCAATGAAAAAAATTTCTCATAGATTCTGTTCAAATTTATTTTGGGTTTTGATGAAATAAAAATTGCAGATTTACATGCAGAAATGTGAAGAACTTTTTTATTCTGCAGAAACCCACATAGACCTACCATATCTGAGCACATTTCTGCAGAATAAAACTGGGTATAAAAAGTGCTTGATGTCATTCATGTAGACGACACACAAGGATCTTAGGTCTTAGATTTAAGTATTTTTACGATCACACAACCTTTTACCCACATCTGATTCCGAGCGCCCCTGATCAGCGCGCTCCTGTCTCACATGTCAATAAAAGGCCTGCATGCCTTAGATTTACTACCTAGTTATTCTCCGTGTGCTTAGATGTAAGTCATATAGAGTAGTTAGCTAGGTGATAATTTTAAGGATAAACCTTTTGTACAGTATGTGTGTATTATAAACTTACTCAAATAAAGTATTATGAGCATATTTAAATATCTTGTGTTTTTATTATAAACCAGGGGGTTTAGATCTCATGGTCAATGGTTAAGTGTTACAAAGATCTACATAGCCTATCTAATCCTAGCGACATGCAACAGCCTCTCGCCCGAAATAGTAAGTCTACATTCATATTCACCATAAAAAGTTAATTACAGAATCTTCTAGGAAGGTCCCAATCCTAGTCAGGTTCAAATTTTTTTCACTTGGGAAAGTTTTAATGAATTTTCTTCCAAATCTCAAAACTTTTTTTCCTTAAAGATAGGGTTTGACATGCTTTTTTCTTTTTTTGTCTTTGAATATAGACTAAAAAGGTGTACAACATAGCTCTAAAATAACCTTTCCACGTTGATATGACTAATGCAACATACATGTCAAGAGGCTTAGCTTTATTACACTAAACTAGTTACCATTGATAATTTATAATTTATCTACTTTGAGGACACGGAGCCAACTTTAAGGTATTAAAGGATCCTTTCTGTGCTCTTTGTTAATATTACAATTACGCCTCGCGACATTAAGTCATTTTAAGGCACACAAGGTGGTTTAATGAACCCCAGTGATATCTGTACCCCTCCTGCAGTTTAATTACCCAAGAGTTAGGTATTCAGTAGAGATGGGCCCTGTTTGATCCGCAGTAAATCAGGGACCCATCCAGGTATTTTTTGACCTGACCCGATGAGATTTTTTGATCCGAAGTAAACAATTGAGGTATTTGGAGGAAATTTTCCAGATTCATATAGGTGGCTGACCCAGCCCAAACCAACCTGAGCATCAAAAAATTGATCCGGCCCTGGTCAAAAATTTCTGATCTGGACCCTGTATTCAGTGCTCTTATTTTGAACTTTTATCATCACTGACTTTTAAACAAACATGAAAATCACCAAAAAATCTTAACACAGTTATGATAAGCAGTACAGAATCACCAAGAGTGTTTGTTGTAAGACTCTTCAGAATATTTTTAGAGGTCTCTGGGTTCAGGGGCATATAAAATCTGATTTGCAACCTATGCAGATTCCACTAGCAGGCAATTCTGCAACTAAGTTTTGGGTTTGCTACTTTTGCGAGCACAAGAGGTTGGAGTGTGAAAGCAGACCCAGGGAAGGTAGGGTAGGTGGTTTCATTTGGCAAAGGGTATGAAGAAGGGTAGCCATTAACACCAACTCAACAACATTAAATTTTTTTGACCTTTTAAAAACTCTGTATTTCAGCTCAAAAACATGTAAACTAACAAGTATCAAAAACTTTCTAACATTAATATCTTGATTTTGAGAATGTTTATGAGTTAAAAGGAATAACTATTAGAGTAGCAAGCTGGAATTAGATCTTTAACATATCATTGCAACACTTCCTAAAAAATTTATTGATTAATTGTTTATCAAATATTTGAAAAACAAACTGAACGAATCTTCAAATTTTATACATATTATAGATTGATTTAAAAGATTTTTATATTTGTAGGAGCTAATCGTCGTCGTCTCCATCATCATCGTCATCCTCTGGCACAAAAAGCTCATTTTCTTCTAAAAACTGGGCAGTTTTTTTGCTAATATATCCACCAATACTGATGCCAGACATCACTGTCAAAAGTACTTTTAAGATTCCGAATCTTGGAGGTCGTTTAGGCTCCATTTTTATGGCACCTTTTCACCAAAAAAAAAGTAAAGAAAAATAAATTTTCCAAGCGTCAAGAGAGCAGCAAAAAATATGTACCTGAATTTGTCACAGTTCCCATCAGCCTTCTACTCAATGTTGGGGTCGGCCACAGCAAAGATGTGGGTCCTTGCACGGAGTTTGGTATCACAAGATTTGGCAATGAACTTGACAGGCGAGTTTGAGCCAAGGAACGATTTGCAACCTTGAAGGAATGATTATATTTTTTATTCTTCGATTCAAGGGTTATTGGTGTACGAGCCCCAACCTAAGCAACTATTTACCCTGGTTTGCAAAAAAGCCATATAAAGGCTCAGCAGAATAAGTACTAAGTCTTTCCATCAATTATTTTACATTCTATGAATTTTTTGTTAGATTACTACCCCATTAAGCATGGCAAAATGGGGTACTCTTAAGGGTCAGGATTAGAGGGTCACGAAAATTTAACCCTATCTGAATATTTTTTGTTTAGTGATGTTGTATGTAGTGATGGGCCCGGGTCAAAACTTTTTATCCGGGTCAGATCTATATTTTGTTGCTTGGGTATGGTAAGGATGGGTCAGCCATCTTTGGTTTGGGTTTGGAAAATTTCCACTTTAACAATTTTTCCCCCCTCGGACAAAAAAAGTCACATCAGGTCAAAAAGAACCCAGGTCAAAGACGAGTCGGCCTCTAAATTACTGCTGGTCAAAATTATGACCGAGTCAGGGCCCATCTCTTGTTGTATGTAAGATAGATAGCTCTATTCCTTGCTTTTGAATTAGGTGTCCGGAGCCCTCAGGAGTCAGGTTAAGGGGCCTTAAAATTTCCGTAAAGAGAACACTGACAAACATCTTATGATTTACAAAACTTTTTTTAGCGACCGCTCCATTTCATATTTTTGAGCTTTGCCTAACAGGGTACCCTTAAGTGGACAGGGTTAGAGAGGGTCACAAAAATTAACACCCACCAATTTAGCACTACTGAGCAACTTATGTTGAGTGATTTTGTTTGTAAGAAACCTCTGTCCCTTGCTTTTCAAAAGTCTTAAGGAGGTACTGCTTGAGTCCACAAAACCTTGTCTTATAGGACTTAAATAAGCTGCTCTTATAAAAAAGTACCCAATATCAAATTCAGTTTTAAGGGGGTATCAAACACACAAAAAAGGACTTTTAGACATTGTACTTTGTGCAACCCCAAGGACCCTGTAATTCAGCCCCCTGACCAAAGTTTCAAAAATCCCCTCTGTTTTGTTGCAATTCAGGTGGGGTGTCTGTGGAAAGTCTCAGCTCTCTAGCTTCAAAACTGTAGGAAGAGATAGAGGTGGCGACAGATGGAGGGACAGACAGATGACACCCACTACCCCTATACATCCATGAGGCAAAATTTTAGTGTAATGAAAAAACTGACTCTGAAAAATGTGAAATAAGTTAAGCCTCATTCACTTGTATGATTTACCATTTCAGACCTCTTACATTGTCATCCCAATCCATTTTTGAGCTTTCAATGTAGTCTTAAAGAGAGCAGAATCTTTAAATGGTTGCTAGAAAAAGATACTATCTTTTACCAGCATTGGAAACCTTTTCCTTCCTAGAAATTTTTACTAAGGAAACAAGTTACTAATCAATTATTTTTCCTTTCACTTTGATATTCTTATCTTATTCAAAATAATGAAGATTCTCATTATTGCTTGCATGATCTTTCCCCTGAAGTTAAGTCTAAAACTTTCACCACATACATAATCTGGATGAGTCTTTTTTTTTCTTGCCAACATCCTTTCTCATTTCTAAACTCTTTTATTCGGTTTGTATCAAGAAGCTTTAAGAGAGATTAGTTGATGATTAATACAGCCCAGAAGGACTTTGTCACTATATTTACACAAAGGTTGAGGTTCTTTTGGCCTCTGCTTTCCAACTTATGTCTGTAATGTGTGATTCAATGAAACAAAATGGAGGTTGTAATATTTTGAATGAACATGCATTAAAAAGTTGCTAGTGTAGAAGAGTCCACAGCTTTGCCTATAGCTCCAAATGTATTTTATAATGATACTAGCTAAGGTACCCGGCACTGCCCAGGTTAATTTGCAACCTCCTGAACATCTTTTGTTTTGTAAACAGTCTTCATAAATGTGTCACACAGCTTTTATTTTTTCAAGCCGAGGCAGGGGTCAAACCTGCTTTGAAAAATAGAAAAAGATCGATGCAGGGGTTTGGATTTCTGTAAGACCTCTACATACCAACAGACAAAGAAACATACATCCGTACGCCCATTTATATATATATATTTAGGTATAGAAGACGTATAGATATAAGATATAAGAAGAAGAAGATTAGAAACTAGAATCTTGTGGAGCATGGATTTGTGAGATTCAAATACATGGTTTTAACCCTTTTAGGAGTCTCTGCATTTTATAATTCCAAAATAAAGATACTAGGAGTTTGCATACCTGACTAGTTTGCTTACCTGCCAGTTTGCCTACCGACTACATAAGATTAACAGTTCGCCTATCTGACTAGTTTGCCTAACTACTCATTCGATTACCTCTGTATAAAGGTCTTACTTGTTGGCCAATTTTATTGCTAACCTGACCTAACTGAATCTAATTTAACCTTCTTGGCTTAACCTTTTAGGGCTTATAATCCAGGCCTAACCCGGGCCTGGGGCCAGGTTAGTCTAGGTAGTCAAACTATCGGTAGGCAAGTTAGTAATCTTATGTAGTGCATAGGCAAACTGGTGGGTAGGCATACTAGGGTTAGGCAAACTAGTAAGTAATATTATACTCTTAGTACCCTAGACTGTAGATATTGATACTACGTCAGTTCGCCATAGTCGGTTCACCATATGCGCCAGTTTGCCATGCGTGCTCATCGTAATGCGCGCACACACTAACATTGCTAACCTACCTAACCCTACCAAATGAGTGCGTACGCTTGGCAAACCGACTATGGCGAACTGGCTCATACGGCGAACTGACTATGGCAAATCGGCGTATGGTGAACTAGCATATGGCGAAACGTTGTATTCCCTAAGATATTAGGATTATATTTACCAAAAGAAATTCGGTATTTTTATTTAAAATCATTTAGAGCCTTAAACCGACCAACTTAGTTTGCTTTCTATTGTCCAATGCTATGAAAATGAGAGGTCACTTGGAAGACTGAGTTTATTTGAGACAAGTTTAAACAAAAAGGGTAAAAAATCTTTAAGCAACTTAGTCAGGAAAACTGTCGCCAAACAGAGGTTCGATTGGATGGGTTTAAAATTTGAAGGATTTAAAGAATGACTGCCTGCACAGCTCTTGAGAAGTCTTTAATTTTGAATGCTGTTATAAAAGCACCAATTGGAGTTATTTTTACTTAAAAATGGCCAATCACAGCTGTTGGAGTGCTTTTCCAGTTAACTTCTATTGCTTTTTTTGATACCACACACTGAGACTGGACATTTTTGATATTAAGGCAATCTGGAGTCAAAAGTTGCCTTGAGGTGCTGGGGTTCAAACCTACAACCCTCAGTTCCTTTTTCAAATCCCATACTGATGCCCAAATTGTCCTAATGCTGACATCAACAAGCAGGTAATCCTGCTAAGGGCGCAAATTAGAATTTTTGCAAACAACCTCAATTTCCAACTTTCTGAGGTCAACATTGCGTGCCAGGCGAAATAAGTACTTTAGAGCTTAAATGCACGCAAAGTTGAAAAAACATGGTTGATAATTTTCACTTGATTCTATTTTAAGACATGGCTTAATAAAATGATATTTATGCTTGAAACAAACAAGATCAATTTTTGATGAGATTAATAGATGTTGGCCTAGATACAAATAATGAATTCATTTGCTTTCAATCATCCCATTTCAGTTAATGCCCCAAATGAATTATTATTTTGAAATATTGGATAGTTGGTTTTGCTCAAATGATTTATTTATGGTCTGACAAACTTCCTTTCTGAAGAAACTTTCTCAAGGTTTTTCCTAAAATTGATGAGATCAAAACTTGAGAATTATCAATTAAACTTTTGTGTAGATGAAATATGAAAAAATGCCTCTCAAAATGTGTTTTTCCTTTTTCAGCTGAAAGGATTAAAATTTGAATTAGATTAGTTTTTCTTTTTTCAATAGAAAATTGCCAAATCTCTATCTTTTAATTGACTTTTGTATTATTCGATTGACAGGTTACTGCAGTAGGACAAGGTTTTTTGCCTTGAATCTTTAAAGATCAAATTCTAGTTGAGTTGTTTTAACTTACAACTCCAACTTATTTATTTGTATCATAATTACAGTGTTTTCTGTTAATCTATGATTCATTAATTAGATGCACTGGGTCTATGATCTTTCGCCCAATGCAAGTTTGCCAATACCAGTTCGCCCTATGCAAGTTTGCCAATACCAGTTTGCCCTATGCAAGTTCGCCAACCAGTTGGTTGGTGGGTTGGTTGGGTCAGGCTAGGTTAGGTTAGTTTAGGTTAGGCAAACTTGATAAAGCGAACTTTTATGGTTGGCAAACTTGGATTAGGCGAAAGATCATAGTATCAGATGCACTAACATTTCACTTACGATAGTTAACCGCTACCAGACTAAGTTTGCTTACCAGATTAGTTCACCTAGCTACCGACTAGTTCACTTACCTTTAGTTTGCTTACCAGACTAGTTTGCCTAACTACGAATTTACCTACCATAAAATATAAATAATCAATTAAGTAGATGGGTATTTTTTATGCGAGGAAAAATACCTAACCCTCCCTAGTGGCCTGCCAACTAAAAAAATTCATGGCTTCGTCAATTTTAAAGCTGGAGAAAAGTTTATAAAACAAGTGTTAGAACAAAAAATGTCATTTTATAAACTTTTTTCTATCTTTAAAATTATGGGAGCTATTAAAGACGTAAAAATATAAAACTTTGAATGTGGGAGGAGATTGAGATGAAAGAAGGACGCACATGGGACATCAAGCATTCTTAAACAGATCCCTTTACAAAAATTCTAAACTCCTCCCTTGCTTCACTCGGGATGGATAAATAAACTTACCCTGACCCAGGGAACCTCCCAGGGCTCTCCCCTGGGCCTCATGGTACAGCATTTGAATTGCCTATCAAAAGTCCAGTGTCTACTAGTTGGTAGAGTAACTAGTCTGGCAGGCAAACTAGTCTAGTAAGGAAACTTATGGAAGGAGAACTAGTAAGCAGGCAGCAAAATCTCACTGCACCTTTTATTGATACTGCATTACTTTTAATACCAGTTTTTACTTGTGAAAATGGTCTTATTTAAGACCCTTTCAAAGAAGGGAAAAATTATGCTTTTTCATGGTGAATCACTTTGGATATTTTTGGGACACCCATCAGGCCAAAGGATGCAAGTACAAGCGTTTATATTCACGATATATGAAAACTACCCCCAAGAGCGCATATTATTGAACCTTATGCGATCTCTTAAGCAGAATAGTGCTGACCCAGTTAAAGCATATTACACATGCTACTTGTTGACAGCAAACTTATGAAATAAAAGTCTGAGTAAATGCTCGAAGTACTTTATTGTAAAAGCATAACGGTAAAAACTGACAAAAAGTCCTAATTATCCTGCTCAATCTTACGTCTAAGAATAGTGTGAAATAACTAGTTGACCTGGTTTGGCATTAAGCAAGCCTATTTATCAACATGGGAAGCAGGAGCGCAGTGATCAAGAGTGCTCGGAAATCAAATGTTTGTCAAATTATCTTCATGCACGTCTGCGCTAGATAATAAATCATATGATATGATTCGATAGATTGGCTGCAGAGTAGTCAAAATAATAAAGTCCCCAGATCTTTATGGGTTATATCTACATATATTTAGGTTCCAAGTTACATTCTGAGACCAATTGGCCCTAAACACCATCCACCAGACCCCACAAAAATCAAACCATATAAGCAGGGGAGGAATGTTCTAGGTCTTATTTGAATTCTCAATTCCTCACCATATAGTGCCAAAAACTTTCATTGCCATAATTGCAAAACTATCATCTCTCTTCAACTTCATCTTTTCAGCCTGAGGACACCAACTGGTTTATCCACTTAAAAAAGATAATGGTATTGCTTTGAATGAAAAGTTATTTTCCTAGCTCTAAAAGGAAGTCTTTCTAATTGGCTAAAGCCAGCTTAGTCAACTACCAAACTTTGAACCGAATGTAACTTCAAGGTTGAAAAAATACATTTGCAACTGTAATGGTAAAAAGTTCAGACAGTAATTCTTACCAGATGGCCAACACGATGAAAGGATCCTGCCATTATTCCTGACCTCTTGAGAATGCATGAAGTAGGTTTTGAACTTTGTTTTTTCTCCTACTTTTTGCCATTCAAATTTAATTGTTTGTAGATAAACACTATCTGAAAATCAGTAAAAATTTTATTCTTCATATTCAGATGAAGTTCATGGTTATATATTTCATAAGAAAATAAAAATTTAGATGATTTTCATTTAACTTTAAGAATGTACAAAGCACAGAGGCAAGACACTTTCATACTCGAAAAAATCAGGCCACAGCTGGAGATAAGTGAATAAAGTAAAGAAAACAAGTAAAATCGTGATGGATCGATCAAGTCAACTTTGAATCAGGTTGATTAAGATAGCTTCTTTCAGGGATTTGTACTTTTTGTGAGTTGTTTGCATGCATGTTCAAGCCAAACAAGCCATTTGCCAACATGTCATAGCCCGTTTGAAAGGAATGGCAAATTAACAATTACATGACTAAAGGTTGCTTTTTCTGTATACATGTTATTGCATTCAAACAGTTGCTTTTTATCAAAAGACCTTATCGTGTCTAAATATTTTTGTTATTTGCAGCAAAGCCACAAAAAAGTTTCTGCCAATCCAATAAACAAGTGTTTCCTACACAAGTGCCAGATTCATAAATCATTTTCTTATTTCTTTCCATATGTTTGATTGTTGAGGAGCGAATAGTGCCACAAATGGTATAACCTAGTACATCACCTTTTTTCCCTTGTTGGCCATTCCAAAAGTTACTCTGTGGTCGACAAAATTACTGTTCAATGTTCTTTTGATGTTTTAATTGCTTCACATTCACACTAAATAAGCATCAACAAACAAAATAAACAAATGTGCAAATAGGTTCTTCTTTTCTGTTCTGATAGTTTTATTGGAAAGGGTCTGAATCGAATGAATCCGTCGTTGCGCCCACTCCTGAACATGGAGCAAAGAGAGATAAAAAGAATTAGAAAGCAAAGCCATACTTCAGCATGGAGAAAAACTGACAGCTGTTTATGCTGCTTCCAAAAGCAACCATAAGAATATTAAAAAGTTCAAAAATGAAATCACCATTTTTATTCATTTGATAATACTTCAAGCATATTTCACAATCCTGGTGAGGAGGCACAATTTCTAATTTCATTTTCAAACATGAACACCTATTTAATATAAATATACTTTGGGCTTGATTCTGTCCTTAGGACAGGTAGCAAGACAATCAGATAATGACTTTACTTTTCATACACTCAAAAGAAAGTGATATAGAGTCAGGTGAAACTAATCTTGTGTGTATAAAAATAGATCATTAACCTCCTTAAAGGCGAAAACACCTTTGAAAAGATAAAAAATAATTTGCAAGAAAAGATGATGATGAGTCATGTGACATACATAAATTTACTTAGTTTTATATTTTGTAAAATTTTACACTTTAATTCATACAAAATTTAACTGTTTTTTGCTCATACTTTATATATTTCAAATTTAGAAAACTTTTTTTTAGCTTGTATTATAAGAAATGATTATTCTAAAACTAAATCACGTTAATGAGAGTAGTGTTGACTTTACAACAGTTCTTTGACTGAAATTTGTGTCTTATAGTCACTCGATTTTCAATTAGATAAATGAGTGTAAGAGATAATTCTGACCGAATTTCTGCACAACAATCAATCCTGACTGAGATAATCATCTACTAGAAATGATTAATTAAGGCAAATCCAGGG